>JGI24709J26583_10001598_pt1 | contig 19135 bp, 15 predicted proteins | sample BioPla2DNA1_FD_26583 | JGI IMG/M metagenome (IMG submission 26583) | reverse complement strand
TTTAGTTTATCATCAATACTGTATGCCATTTTGTATTCTCCTGTAGATTGAGCTTTTCACATAAACTAAAAAGTTGGTAAGGAGTCAAGAGGTAGAGAAAGTTTAAAATCATTATAATAGTTTTCTACTACTTCCTTAATATTTCTCAAGTAATCCTCTTTTGTATTAGCATCACCTGAAAACTGTTCATATAGCCACTCTACACCGCCTCGCATATAGCTGTGGAACAAGTCCATATTATCACTTAACTTATCTGAATCACTATCTTGTTTGAATGCTCTATCTATCTTTTCATCATCAGTTAGATTTGTAGAGTCGTCATATAACATAACTAGCCTATATGCGGTTATGAGGTTTTCTTGTCTCTGGATTATAGCATCAGCAAAAATAGTAGCCTTGTCGTTAATTAAGTTGTCCTCTTCTGCTTTTCGGTTATATGCGACGCCAATTAATGGAGCTACCAGATACACATCAACATAGTGATTGAATACGGCTGTAGTCCTCATACCTTTATGGAGCCTTTCTGCAGTTTTTGATAAAAACTTCACATAAGTTGCATGTTTTCCCTTGAAATTATAAGTTGCATCAAACATAGTTAATCCCCCTCACTAAGTAAATCTGATATAGTTATTAGTAGACCATAGGTTTAATTGATGAATAAGTCTCACTGTTATTAATTTTTTCTATAACATATTTGTTACCCACCCTGTGATCTAATGAGTTTTTTGCAAATTCCCAGTCCTTCTTCATCAATATAATAATGACTTGTTCAGCTACTTCTGGTAGAACTTTAGCTATATTGTTTATATGGATTTCATCTACATTTGAAAATGGAGCGTCCATCACTAGTGGATATGGTTCAGTATTGATTTCCATTTCACCATCATCGCCAATTATATCCATATCTTCATTTGAATCAATATCAGATTTTCTAGCCTTCTGTCTCGCTAAGTCGACTAATCCGCAGATAAATGAGAAATTCTTAACTGCTTCAAGTCCCTTACTCTCTTCAGTTGTTATAGTCGTATCACCCATCATTGTTAACAACTCAATGTTGTAATTTTCATCTAGAATCACCTTTCTATCTCCATGATACATGTCCTTAAATATCCTGTTTACACTTTCTAGTAGGCGTTCTTTCACTTCACGTTCTTGTCTATTGTAGTTTGATTTAAACCAATCAAATACTCTCTTAGCATATTCAATACAAAGTGATACTCTTTCATTTTTTGCGTTAGCTAATACAAGACCATCAATTTTTCTCTGTATGTTATTAATTTCATTTTCATATACCCCTATATCTTTGATTATTTCAATACTTGACTCCTTTAGTTGCTGCAATTTTCNTTCGACATTTCGATAATCGAGTTCTGCTCTTTGTACATCATAACAACCTTCTATCTCTTTGCTTATATGTTCTCGAAGGTCTTTCTTTTCTTCTTGTATTCTCACATTTTCCCTATAATCCTTATAGTATTCAATAATTTCATCACGAATCTTGTCTGTTTGGTTTGACATCTTCTTTAATGTCTGAGTATATGTTCTTAATGTAGTCCCTATATACTGGGGTGGCAATAATCTTTTCTCATATAAGACTCTTTCCATTGCTACACTACTACTAGTTAGATCACATCCACAGATACAACGACCCCGTTTGATTAAATAATCTATTGCTTTAGCCCTCATTTCAGGTATACCTTCACTATCTTGCTTGGCATCTCTAATAACATTCAATGCTTTATCAATCAAAGGGAAAGCAAAAAAGCTCATGGCATTCTCATTGAAATAATCATTTAGTCTCTTTTCAGACTTCTCTATTTTACTATCAAATAATGCTATATCTCTTTCTAGATCCATTTTTCTTTCTTGCTTTTCTTTAACATTTTCATTTCTTAATATTTCGCTTGCCAATTCTTCCTTCCTTTTATTGTAGTTGCTAATTTCTTCACTTATTCTATTTTTCTTTGATAATGCAATTTCATAGTTTTCTTTTGCCTTATCTATTTCCCTAAGATACAAATCGCCATTTTTCTCACTATCTAAATCAAGAGCCTTATTAAGTTGTGATACAACAGAAGAACCTTTTGTTGGATCTAACCTATCCATTGCATTGATAAGAACATCTAGCCCCATTAGACCTCTAACTGCTGAAACTACATCCCCTCTTTTGTTTATATCTGAAATTCTTTCTCCACCAAAGAAAAAATAATCAGATAAAGTTTCAGGAAGTATTTTATCAATTGCTTCTTTTACATATATATCATCTGGGCCATTAGGGATGCTATGTTGAGCTCCGCTTTTATCTTTATAAGAAACTTTAATCGTTGCTTTATTGTATCTTAGTCTACCGTTCTTCTTAGTGAACTCTTGACATCTTCTAATTATAAATTCTTTACCCTCATGAACAAGCACAACCTCTACACAAACTTCAGCTGCTGAATAAAACGTCATTTCAGCTAAGATCTCAGAATTTAATAAATCCTTAATTCTGAAATTAGTTTTCCCGTAAAAACACCAATTGAATGCTTCGACTAAAGTGGTTTTTCCGCTAGTGTTTACTCCTAATATAACAGTTACATTTTTCTCATTATCAGTTGAGAATGTAATAGTTTGTTCTCCTTTGTATTGTCTAAAGTTCTTAAGCATCAAACTTTTAATGACCATTTTTAACCTCCCTCTCTATAATATCAACAATTCTACTAACCATTGCTTTGTTAGTATACTTTTTCGTTTTATTGTTTTCCCTTTCTAATGAGTAAATCCTAATGATTAACCGTTTAAGCACCGTTTTATTCAGCTCAATCCTATTAAAACTCATATTCTATACCCCCTCTAATATAGTTAAGCTTATAATAATCTTCGATTTTCCATAATAGCCCATCTGCTTCTGACGAATTTATTGCTAACTCTGCAAAATCGACTACTCTCTGCTTTTCTCTTCTTATTAATGAATACTCACAGTTATCTATTTCAACAGCTTTATAAGGATTGTCTATATTTCTAGGTAATGTAACAAAGTCATATATTCGTGCGAAGTCTTTGTTGGGTGCTTTTCTCAGTACTCTACCTCTACGCTGTATATACTCCTTAGGATTTGTACTGCTTGCTAATATAAATGCTGTTTTAATTCTTGGTATGTTAACACCTTCGTCAAGACATCTAATCGCTACTAATGCTTGTAACAGATGGCCATCTGCAAAATTCTGTTTTATCTCCTCTCGTTCCTGAGCACTTTCTTCAGAGGTGAACTTAGTTACACGCATGTTCAAACCATTACCAAGCATTTCGATAACAGCATCTATTTGACGCTTTTCTTCGTTTTCTACTTTCCCTTCAATGTAGCTATTATAAAATGCAGATGTTGCTCCACAATATATTAACAAGTGATTATCATGCAAATGTTTTTCTTTAATCAAATCGTATAAGGCTTTTAGTTTTTGTCTAGCACCAGCAACGATTCTTGCTCTTTGTATTAAAAGCATTTCTAATGCTTTTGGCAATGGAGAATCTCTATTATGTTTAACTGAGATACGCCTAATCTTCTCTGATAGCTCCTGGTATTGCTCAAACTCATCATCTTCTAGATATACAGGTATTGGATGGTAATAATAGGAGGTCAGCTTGTTTTCCTTAATTGCTCTTTCTAAAGTATACTCGATGCATTTTTCGCCAAAATAATTCTTCAACCTCTGTGTTCCTATTGGATCATGATGTCTTTCTAATGTAGCAGATAGGGCAAGCCTATATTTGAAAACTTCTTTCATGCACTCTAATTGCTTTCTTGCGCCAAAGTTATGAGCCTCATCCACTACAAGGCATGCATTACCTTTTATTTTATCTACGTATTTTTGGAAGTAATCACTGGCCAATGTGGCATTAGTTGTAACTATACAGAAACTTTTTAAGACTCCTAGGTTGAAATCTTCGATTGTGTTCTTAAAATCGCGTTTCCAATCATATCCGGAGTAGCAAATCAATGGCTTAAAATTAAACTTTTCTATATCTTCAACCCACTGTTCAACTAGATGTTGGTAGGGACAAACAATAACTATACCGAGTTTATTTGATAACTTTTGAGATAATTTTACTAAAGCCGCTAAACCAGTAAATGTCTTACCTGTACCTGTTGCCATATCAAATATGCCCTTGAAGCCATTCTGTTCCCAGTTTTCAATAGCTTCTGCTTGGTAATCATATAGTTCTATATCATCAGGTATGAGTGGACCCTTCTTATAGATTGATTTTGAATCGCATAACTGGGTACCCCCGCTATATTCTTCTAGATCAATGTTGAAGTTAGGTTTGGCCTTTTTATATCTATCTATTATCTCTTGTTTTATACTTGGGAAATTTACTGTTCTTATGTTAGGTTCACAGTCATTCCATATTGATGAAAACGCTTCCTCTTTAGCTTTAACTCTGTGTTCTTCGCCTTTCCATGAGCAGAATACATCTATTGCTTCGTAATTTAATAACATTGCTGTAGCTGACTCATTCATTGAACCGGAAAAGGCGACAGTATTACCAAATTGATCACTTATGATCCCCATCTTCTCATGATACATCCCTAAATTATTATCATGTTCTGTAAATGCGATTTTTATGTCTAGTACTCCATCAGAAATAAGGTTTGCTAAAAGGTTTAACCTTTCTTGTTCATATAGGTTTTTGCCTTCATTGAGCTCGCGAATTAGGGCGCACTTAATGATTTCATCACGTAGTTCATACCCTTTTTGTATTGCGGTTATGTCTTCATCTGATAAGTATGGAGATGCTACTATTTGGATTTTACCGCCGTTTTGTACTAGACCTGAAATTCCCTTTGAAATCTCAATTAGTGCTGATGATGAAAAATAGCCAACAGCCCTTTGGTATGAAACAGCCTGCTGTAGCAAAGGAATATAGAAGTCCAACGTAATGTTGTCTTTTAAAGAACGATATTCATTTTTTATGTCTAATTTCCTTAAACCCATATTCCACCTCTTCTAACACCAAGTGTGATTTACTATGAATTAATTTCGATATACTCTAAAATGTCATATAATTTTGAAAAATCATTATCGTTATTGAAGTAGTTAACACTAAATCTTACAGTACCAGCTGGGTAGGTACCTAAAAACTTATGTGCTGAAGGTGCACAATGTAGGCCCGCTCTAACTGCTATACCATGTTCCGACAAAACATGTCCAATATTATCGCTACTATATCCATCAAAAACACACGAAACTATACCCACTGAATTATTCTCAGAATGTCCAACAATTTTGATATTCTTAAAACCCTTTAATATATCTAACAGCTTTTTGTGGTTTGATATATCTTTCTGGTATATACGCTGTATACTCGTCTCATTTATCCAATTTAGAGCGGCATGTAGACCAGATATAGCCATAATATTAGGGCTACCAACCTCAAATCTTTCTGGTATGGTTTCTGGTTGATTTTTATTAGCTGAATCAAATCCAGTACCTCCATACAATAAGGGCTTAAGTTCAATATCTCCTCTGCATGTAAAGCCTGCTATACCAAAAGGACCATATAGTGCTTTGTGTCCTGCAAATACTGTAAAATCTATGACATTACTACTAAGGTCTGTATCTATTAATCCTGCTGTTTGTGCCATATCAACTATATTTATGCAGTCATACTCTTTTGATAGTGTACAAATGCTATTAATAGGTGATACTATTCCACATACATTACTTGCATGATTAAGTACTAGCATATCAGGGTTTTTTTCTGTAAACTGATACCTGATCTTCTCTAAATCGTAATCTAGAGTTATTTTATCTACTGGTAGAGTAATAAGGTTTAGATTGTATATACCTTGCAGATAGTGTAGCACCCTTATTACAGCATTATGCTCAAAGGGCGATATATAAATGTTACTGTTATTTCTAAGCTTTAGGCCTTGAAGGATGATATTAATTGCTTCTGTTGCCGTGTTTGTAAAAACGATTTTTTTATTTGTGCAATGGAATAGGTTCATCAGAAGCAATCTTGTTTCTTCTACTAAATTGCTAGCAACTGAGGCTAATTTATGTTGTCCTCTACCCACGTTTACACCATATTCCCTATAGAAACTGTCCATAAATGTATATACAACATCAGGTTTTGGGAATGTTGTTGCTGCATTATCGAAGTAGACAATCTTGCCCATTGTTATTACACTCCTAGATCATTTTTACTAATAGGTCCATAAGTACTTGCCGTTTTTCTTGTTTAGTTATGGCTTGTCCCATTTCTTCTATTGAGCTTGATATATCATTTAGTAATAGGCTTGCTAAGCTACCATAATCAGTTTTACTGAATTCCTTTACAATCTCTTTACCATCATCGTCAGTAAACACTATTTTATATAACTTAGTATCATTCTCATTATCGCTAACCCGGTCTCTATTAAAGTTTTCAATATTATCCTTTAACGAGACTAAATTATCTATGAAAAGCTTTATTGTTCCTTCATTCCAATCATCAATTCTTAATGATGTTATGGCTCTACCTAAATCTTCTATAAATGAAGTTTCGTCATTTGTGATGGAAGCCATTATTTCAAGTATTTTGCTCTCGTTGTTATCAAAAACGAAATTAGTTGTTGTATGATCTAGAGATTCATACCAGTCTCTAATAACTGATGTCAGACTTGCATTATCAGAATTTTTTCCACTAAATATTTGTTTGACGTCCTCAATTAATGAGTTAATAAGCTGTTGCTTTGCTGTGTCAAAAATTTTTTTGGCTGACTTAATTTGATTCACTACTTCGTAATCAATTTGTTCGTACCCAAAGATTAAGATAAGTTTCTCATAGATATATTCTCTAGGATTCAACTCAATTTGCCTGAGACTGTTAATAAATTTTCTATACTGGATAGGTAACTCTGTACAAGATGGTTCATTATAAGCACCATGATAAATGCTTTTTAATTCTTTAGCGTATTTTGGCAAGGACATAAACCATCGCTTCATGGCTCTCAGGATATAAGCTATACTGTCAAGATCTCTTTCATTTTCATTTGAATAATCCTTATAAATATCTTCAAGGCCAGATAAATATAGAACTTTCTCATTGCTCCAGCTATCAAAATAAACAGAGTAGTTGTTTGGATTTTCGTCGATGTTAGCTAGTGTATCGGCTGTTATTTGCACTTCTTTATCTTTGTGTTTAACAACAATATTTTTCTTGTAATAATGAAGTACAGTAGCAATATAGATAGGTATAACACCTCTTCTAAGGCCAATTCCTTTGTTTGGGCCTGTAAGCGTTTCGTACAATTCACCGAAGCATTTGCCGCTTTTGTCAATTGAGCTAGTAAAAAAGTCTTGTATAACTTTTATCAAATTACGTATTTTTGCATCTTGAGGATTTAAGTCAATGACTGGTTGGTCATCTATATTTCCTATAATACCGGTTTTAACTAATGCACTCCTCATTATTGATACATCTTGTCCTGTGCCAGTTAGTCCCAGGTTTGGTTTTAGTGGATTCTCTAGTAGGCCATTTATGATTCTGCTTCGACTGTTAATAGCGATAGAAGATAGTATGTTTTTATTTATGGATTCATTATTGATAATTGGCGTGTTTGGGAAAGCTTCATCGCAAATACCAGATAATAATGATGACAATTGTGCTTTACGAAAAAGATTTACTTTCTTGCCCTGGTAATAGTACTCAGCAGCCTTCATATCCGGCCGTGAATATGATGAAATATAACTGTTAATAACATCTTCTAGATCTTCGATATATATATCATACTCATCTAATAAAATCTTATCTTCTACTACACCTTTTCTTAATTGTAAAACAGCACTATATTCGTAAGCGATCTTATCAATATCCATGAATTTTCTAGGTATAACAAATACAATACGTTCATGCATGTTCTCATTGCTCGTCAGCGAGTTCCTGATTTTTGCGATTTCTTCTTGACTATCAGGCATTATTGCATAGACTACTCCGTCAGCATCTATGCCTGCTATTTTTTCATTCCAGTCCTTAACAGCCCAGTATTCAGCACTGTCAATAAAGATTAATTGATAGTAACGGATAATCTCATTCTCATCATTATAACGTGTTGGATATAAGTAGTTGCTTATTGGAGTGCTATTTATAATCTCTTTAACAGAAATTCTTGTTTTATTCTTTTCAATTATACTTTGGATTTCTCCAGTGATGTCCAAGCCACTACTATCCTTGAGTTTAAGATAGTTGTTACTGCGTTTCATATAGATTAGACAGTCTTTTTCTATAAGTTCTTTCATAACATAGTTTATATCTTCGATACTGTAACTATATTTATAGATATCCACGATAACATCATATATAGGAGGTAGTTTTTCAAACTGTTCAATTATATATATTAGAGTGAGTGTTTTTATGATTTTCGTACCTAGTTGGTCAGAGTCAATCTTTTTAAGAATGCTATTAGTTAATCTGTATATTTTGAATATTCCACTAGTATAAGGTTCTTTTCTAAATTGTTGCTCAAAATAATCATAAATATAGTCAGGAGTAACCAGTGGGAAATCCCCATCTGCCACTTCTAAATAGGCTGGTAGCGTATTCTTTTGGTTAGATGCTAAAAATGTGAACAAGGTCCGTTCGTTCTGAGCAACTTTTTCGGACAGTCTTGGCAAAATAAATGTAGATACTGGATGTAATGGATAACATCCTTCTATAAACAGCTCTTTTGTATTCTTATTATCTTCATCTAATATATCACTAGAATTATAGATTTGTGCTAAATCTTCAAACCTATGTCTATTCTTGTTATAAAACTTATGCCAGAATTCTTTATCCTTAACTATGACAGATGACATTACTTCATACATCTGATAGAAATCATTATGCATGCTTATATGCTTAAATCTGCCTGACACTCCTCTCCAACCATCTACTTTGTCATTTGGCAGATTGCTATCTATGTAGTTAGTAATATCTTTATGACTTATGAGCATTAAATGCATGTGTTTTTTACCACTACGATCACATGCTTCAGCAAAATCCTGTAGTAGCTTGATGTCGTTTATTGTAGCGTCCGCAATGCTTGACTCTAAGTATTTGCTAAATTCATCATATACAATATAGACCCCATTGTATCCTCTATGTTTTAAGTTATCTACTACTTCTTCATATAGTCCCACTATGTCAGATTCAATAAAAGGGTTAAAAGTACTACCTGATGTAAGGGATGGGTATATGTTTACAAAGTATTCATATGAATTATAATCAAACTCTTGTAATGATAATATAAAGTCATTAACAGTCCCGTTTAAACCATTAGTGAACCTTTCATATGTATCTGGATAGCTGGTTTTCCATAGTTCTATAGTTTTTATTGAAGCTTCAAAGTTTGTTCTTGGCATTAAATCTTCTAGATTGTTTTCTTTTAGAGTTCTTTGTAAAGAATATAAAAAAGACTGAGTAAGACTTGAGTTATTCCCACTTATGATTATAGGAAGTAGCCTTTTTTTACTATGTATGTAATCAACCACAAGTCTTTGTAGATAGGTGTTATAGTAATATAGTTTGTCTAAAAGATTGTTGAATAGGGAGAGGTCTTTCTTGGACAATAATGACAGTAATACTAGTATTAAATGCGATTTTCCTCTTCCATATGCGCCAACAAGCATCCTTGCTCTTTGTCTTGAATCGTCAATAATACTTAAGAACACGTCCTCTATCAGCTCTAATGAAGAGTAAGTTGGTATGAAACTTTTAATTTTATCATGGTTGTTTAAGTCGTATGCTATATTAACTGAGGTTTTAAATTCATATGCAACTTTAATATTATCTGTAAACATATATATCTCCTATTGTTTATATTAGCTATTAAGTGATTTATAGTACATTTCTATGCAGTCTATAAAGGTGGGTTTGTCTTTTATCCTTATGACATCAAGCCCTGCTGTACGTTCTACTTTTATAAATCCCATGTTGTCTAGTTGATATAGTAAGTCTATAAGTGTGACAATATCTAGATTAAAGACTTTACCAGCACTGAATTTATTGTTTTGAATTGCTGAGATCTTGACATCATATTGGTCTTTAAATTGGTCAACGATAACTGCGAGTAATATTAGCGGATCTAGTGTATTCTTCTTAGGTGTAGCCTTTCTATAAATTTTTTTATTGCTATCTACTATGTCAATTAAGCCTAATTCTCCAAGAGGGCAATCGATATTACTTTCAGGATGTACCTTGCTTGGATTGGATTTTATACGTGGGATATAAGTGTTTATTATACAGTTAAAATCATCCTCCAATGTTCGTACTGGTATTTTCGTTCCATTTGAAATAATAAATTTATTCAGCTCGATTATAAAATCGTCCTTTGTAAACTCAGTAAGTATGAGCTCATTAAAAAAATAGTACCATGAAGTTGCCAGCTTTCTATTATTTGCGAGTTTATATTGTAGGAGCCAAAGCGTCCCAAGTTCTTCAAAATACCTATCATTCTCGTATACTATCTTTCCGAAGTCAGTAAACTCCTGAAACTTACGTCCTGATGGAGGTTCACAAGTAAGGCCAACGGCTTGGAGCCAGTACCTTAGAGACTTCACCATATTAGAACCTATGCCCAATCTATCCATAGGATTCTCATTCGCTCCCATGAAGACATACGGATCTATTTCTACATTCTTCATGCCCTTATTAAGCCAACCTTTTCTAATAAAAAATGTTTCATGTGCTCTAAACTTAAATGTCATATCTATACTCCTATTATCTATATCCGTGTTTTTAAGTACTTGTCCATTAAGCAGCCACCATTTATGTATTTAGCAGTAATGCACATTCTGCATCGCTTACATTTTTTATCGTCAATCATATACTTGTCATTTCTTATTGATATAGCACCGAACCTACATAAGGACTCGCATTTTAAACATTGTCTACATGCATTATATTTTTTAACTTGATAACTAACCATTCGTTGTAAGTCATCATGGTCACTAACATTCATGGTCTTAACTTTAACTGAATACTCAAATTTGTTATTCGCGAGTGGCTGTATAGACAATATTGGAACATTTGTGCGAATGTCTAGAACAATTGTTTCATTAATTAGTTTTCTACCTAACTCTGTCGCTATTTTTCCAAAGGGTATAAATAACTGTATGAAACTATCATCAGCTGGTTTGTTTAGTTTGTAAATTCGAGCATTTTCTTCTGCTGTGCAATTAGTAAATTTGATTATAATATCATCAGCAGTAGCTAGTCCATTCCCCCCTTGACGAGCCTTCCATTTTCCTGTATCAACATAAACCTCTGCATCTGGCTTACCGATTTTTTTAGCAAATTCGATCAAAAAGCTTCTCCACTTATTGGACCTGTCAGGCATATAGATCTGTGAGAGGAACTGTGCTCTTAAATTATTGTTTGGACAGCACCAACACCCTACGCGATCATATCCTAACCTATATGCATCATTAAAGTCTATGTCTTCGTTTAGTATATAGAGCCATACATCTATGTCTTTCCAAAGAAAAATTGGTGATGCAACTTTTTGTTTATGAATTTTTATGGACTCTGGGTCATCCTCAACTCGATTGTACTTACTCCTACTTACTGACTCATACTTTCTTATCCCATAAAAAGTTAGAATGTCTTTATCCTTATACATTCTATTTAACACACGTGTAATTGGACCTGTTTTGAACATAGAACAGCACCAACGTAGGAGCCTTGCAGGAGGACCTATGTCATTACATACACTGTAAAAGTCTTGTTCTTCGTTCTTTGCTATTCTAAAAACTGTTCTTGGATTATTTTCTCTATATCTTTTAGCATACTCTAAAGTATGGGGAAATTCTAAAGTGGTATCTCCGAATATATGTACAAGGCTAGGATTACTTAATGCTCTTATTGTCAAATCTGCTGTTACACTAGAATCCTTTCCTCCAGAAAAAGAAACTACAATGTGTTCCTCAGGATAATCCTTTGCGGTTGTTTGAATAAAATTATGTGCCTCATATTTGAGGAAATTTAGTCTGTCTTGATTTGCCTCCTTGAATTTCTCTATGTAGTTATTGAAAAATGTGTAGTCATTAGCTATACTCAATTCTTCTAATTGCTTTCTTACGTGTTCAGCAATTGTATATTTATAATGTTTTGCTGATATTTGTTTTAGTTCTCCGTCAATGAAGTAGCGATTATTATAAGCCCATACACTTTTCTCTGCATACTCAAACGGCTCTGCAGTTAATACTTCTAACAACAATCGCTCTTCAGGAAAAACTGGTCTTAGATCAGCACTGAGATACGATGTTTCAGCACCGCATATAGTGCAGATGTTTTTGTTTAATTCACTTGCTACTTTTATAATTGGTGTCTTGCAAAAATTGCACCAAAACACTTCTTGCGGNACATTTTCATCTGTTGAAGTNCCGCATAATTCACATGTTCTGTCATCTGTAACCCTGTTGCAATTCTTGCACCACATAAATGAACACCTTGTANATAATATTTAACCACATATTACTATAACATAATGTCATATATAAANTTAGCTATTTAGTAATAATTCTACATTATTTTATATATTAAGACATTATATTATATTGTTACAGTGTAAATAATTATTAAATACTAACTTTCGCTAAGATTTATCTCCATATATATAAAAAAATATATTTTATCTACATCATAAAGTATAAATGTGCAAAATGATCCATATTTTATTGTCGATAATAGTCATTATACGTTTTATACTATAATAATACAATATAGGAAATATATCAATAGGTGACGTATAGTATAAACTACTTAGCGTATTTAAATTATTAGGTCAGCATGACAGGCATATCATGTAAAATTGGATCCCACTATAATAGGTGAGTTTTCTTACTACTCTATAAAGATATAGATGTGACCAAAACAGAGCTGATTAGGAGTATTATATATTAAGAACCTATCATTCATATCATGCAAAGTAGCTGACTATAATCTAGGAAATAGCAGAATATCACTAGATTATACTTACTGATAGTGTCATAATGATAATGACTGTTAAGAACTATTATAAAGAATTTATACCGCCATTGATTTGTTTTGTATATACTTGTACTTATGAAACTGATAGAAAAAAGGAGCATGACTTTGTCTAACTTTAATTTCACATCCATGACGCCAGTTGAAAAGGGTTGGTCATGTGATAAAAAGTATTGTGTAACTACAGGTTCAGGTGAAAAGTATCTTCTAAGGGTTAGCCCAGAGGACAGGGCTGGCCATATTGAAATGATGTTTCGTATGATGCAGCAAGTAGAGGATAAGGATGTACCTATGTGTAGGCCTATAGAATTTGGGACCTGCGAGCAGGGGGTTACACCCTGCAGACCTGGATTGATGGAAGGGATGGGGAGGAGCTTATCCCAGGCCTTTCTGACAGCGACCAGTATGAGTTTGGCCTAGAAGCGGGTAGGATACTAAAACTGATACATTCAGTCCCGGCCCCTGACAGTCAACCTGACTGGGAGGAACGTTTCAATGTAAAAATGGATACCAAGATAAGTATGTACAAGGAATGCTCTATAGGGTTTAGGGGAGCTGAAAAGGTCATTGGCTTTCTTAAGGAAAATCGACACTTGCTGGCTAACAGGCCCCAATGCTTTCAGCATGGAGACTACCATATAGGGAATATGATGATTGAAAATAACAGGTTAATTATAATAGACTTTGACCGCTGTGACTTTGGTGACCCTTGGGAGGAGTTCAATCGCATTGTATGGTCTGCCCAGACCTCACCCTTGTTTGCATCGGGGATTGTAGACGGATATTTTGATAATAATGTGCCTCAGGAATTCTGGCGACTACTAGCCCTTTATATAGGGAGCAATCTACTTGGCTCACTTCCTTGGGCTGTCCAATTTGGTGAGGATGAGGTAAAAACTATGCTAGGCCAGGCAGAACAGGTCCTTAATTGGTATGACGATATGAATAGGATTGTTCCGGCCTGGTATAAGGATAAAGTCTGTCCTGCTTAAGGGGGCCTAGGGCCTCTCATTTAGCCTGTTTATCACGGCTTTTGCCACTATATCCATAGGATCTATCAGGGGCTTTTCAATATCCTCTTGTCTTAGGGCAAGGCTAATCTCTGTGCAGCCTGCTATTACAAGGTCTGCACCAGCTGCTATGAGTTCATTGGCAGCCTGTATCAATAGCTGTCTTGGCCTTTGACCGGTATTACCTGACTTTATGCCATGGTCACCGTAGATGGCAGTCATAACTAGGTCCTCCTGGCTATTATCATTAGGATAGATTAGCTGTATACCATCTATATATTTCTCGTACAGTCTTGTCTTTACTGTACCAGTCGTTGCTAGGAGGCCAACCCTTTTTAGCTGGGGGTAGCTATTATTTAAAAAGATGCCAAGCTCTTTTATCATATTAACAAGGGGAATTTTAAGCCCAGCTTGTATTTGGTCGAAAAAGTAATGGGAGGTATTGCAGGGGATAAGGGCTATATCTGCCCCAATTTTCTCTAGGTTTTTGCCTGCACTAACTATTGCCTTAACAGGGGACGGGCCCTTGCCAAGGATGGCAGCTGTCCTGTCAGGTATTTTTGGATTAGAATCAATGACTATACGAAAGTGGTCTTGATCCTTGCTGGCTCCTGTTGCCTTTATGAGTTTTTGAAAGAGGATGGCAGTAGCCTCTGGCCCCATACCTCCAATAATTCCTATCGTTTTGTCATGCAAAACCCTTTACCTCCTGTAATAAGTAGCTTCTATGGACTCATCTATACCAGCGACCCTGTCTTTTAGGGGCTCGAAAAGTTTTTCCTTGTCTAGCTGTGGCCTCTTGCGCCACAAAAGCTCAAGGGCAATCTGTCCACCAAAGTCCATACCCTGGCAGCCTGCCAGCATCAAGACATCTCCGGGTTCAACCCTTTCAAGTGAGTCATATATCGCATCTGGGAGCTCATCAAAGAGCCTGACCTTTATACCGGCTCGGTCCATAACTTCTAGAAAGACATCTAGTTCCTGCCTTGTAACCTTGTCTTTTTGTGCTACATGGGACTTGCTAAGGCTTGCTGTTATCTCCCTTAGCCCAAGCTTTGGCGCCCATTTAGCTATGGTTTCTGCATTTTCCATATTGGTAATAGTACCGCGACCACCACGGATAGCATAGACTAGGTTTAATTTATTGTAATCCATAAAGTTTAGGGTTTCTAGGGTTACATTTATGTTACCGACATTGGCAAAGTGGTCATCTATTACTTTAAAATCATCCTCGTATAGAAACTCAAACCTGCGCTCTACTCCCTCAAAGGCTCTAAGCCCCTTTACTATATTAGGGATGGGTATGCCACAGACCAGACCAATTCCTATGGCTGCCATTGAGTTATAGACCGAATGATAGCCTGGTATGGAAAGCTCCACATCAAATTCAGTTTCCTTATAATTAATATCACCGACTGTAAAGGGCTTTCTAATCTCAACAGCAAAGCTGGCCCGGCCTGTAGATAGGTCTAGCCTGGTTAGGCTAAGGTGGCCACTATCATTATTAACCCCATAGGTTAGAACATTGGCCCTTGTTTGTTCAACTAGCTGGGCCGACATAGGGTCATCAAGGTTTAGGATAGCCCAGGCTGAGGGCTTGGCATTGCGGATTAGGCTAGCCTTTTTATTGTAATAGTCATCAAAGGACCCGTGTAAATCTATATGCTCCCGGCTGATATTATTTAAGGTTACCACATCAAAGTCAACACTGCCAACCCTGCTTAGTTCAAGACCTGATGAAGATACCTCCATGACTGTATGGGAGATACCCTGCTTAGTCATATTGTAAAGGTGCTGGTGAAGGTCGAGGGACTCTGGTGTTGTCAGTATGGAGGGCTCAGAGTAATCACCGTATTTGACCATAACTGTACCTATAAGGCCGGTCTTTAGGCCATTTGCCTCAAGTATAGCGTTGGTCATAAAGGCAGTTGTTGTTTTGCCATTGGTTGCAGTTATCCCTATCATCTTTAGGTCCTGGGATGGGTGATTATAATATAGGTCTGCTAGGGCTGCTAGTGCCTGCCTACTATCTGCTACCCTGTATTGGGGCAGTTTTATATCCTTTTGGTAGTCCTCTACAATAACTGCTACCGCACCATTTTCTATTGCCTGATCTATATAAAGATGGCCATCTGTTTTATAGCCCTTTATGCATACAAAAAGATCACCACTTGTTACCTTAGCGGAGTGGTAGGCTAGCTTGTTTATAAAAATATCTGCATCATTCCATGACTCCAATGGCTCTATGGCTTCAAGGAGCCTTGATAGCTTTATCATTTATATCCCCCTCAAATAAGTTAAGGCTTAAATATATTATTTACGCTTGAAGATCTTTCTAAATACCCGGCCGAGCTTATTACCCAAAAAGGCTAGGGCAGGCTTTGGATCCCTGATGGACCATATGGCGTAGGCCTTTTTCTTGAAATAGGACTTAAAGACCCTGCCAAAGCTTAGCTGTCTTGTCTTGAGATATCCCTTTACAGCTAATATGTCCTCAAAGGCATACCAAAAGACAAGGCCTGTATCCCTAGTTACTGCCTTTGGCTCTAAGGGCTTGTCTGTTAGCTCNTTGTACAAGATAAAGGGAAAATTAAGTCCTGCCTTTCTAAGCAGGCTATTTAGGTTGGTAGTTCGCACATTTATCTCTATTAGGTAATATTCTCCCGTTTCTGCGTCCTTNTTAAACTCTATCTCAGCAAAACCCTTCCAGCCTATGGCTTCTAGGAAGGGGGCTCCTATATCATAGAGCTCCTTTACATACTTTTGCTCAGTATATACAGAGGCACCAAAGTTTATCGGGTATTGGCGGTGCTTTTGGCATGTTAACCAGTGGGTAACCTTTGAGTCCTTATTAAGGTGAGCATCAAAGGTATACATATGATCGTCAAAGCCTGGTATTATCCGCTGTACAATGACCTCTAAACCAGCCTCCTTTGCCTTTTCTATAGCCTCTTTAAGCTGGTCCTTATTTTCAACAATAAAAAGCTTTTTTCTAAAGACTGCTACAAAGGCAGGTGAATCTGTTGGCTTTACAATGCATGGAAAGGTCATAGTCCTGTCGACCTGGTCCCAAAAATCATCTTCATTTACATCTAGGGTCTCTGGCACCTTTACCCCGTGCTTTAGGGCCAAGCTATGGAGACTTTCCTTGTTCATGACCTTTGTGTAGAGTCCCTTTTCAATACTAGGTAATAGGTAATATTCAGACAGTAAATCTAGGTACTTGTCTACAAATTCTACATAGGGGTCTGCACTAGGGTATAGAACAGGTGGCTTGTCCTGGCCCTTTGCATAGTCTATTAAAAACTGGAGCAGAGCCTCTGGGTCTTCCTTGTAATGGGGGGCTAGCAGGGCCTCGCTTAGGTATCTAGAATGAAAGCCATAGCTGCCCTCTTTCTTGTAATCTACAGCGGCTACCTTTATTCCATGCTCACCTAGACATCTAATAATGCTAAGACCGATATAATAATTTGCTCCAAGTACTACTGCCTTATTTCCCATCTGTGTACCACCTTAATCAATGTAAATTTGATTAACTAGAACTATCATGCCTAGGAAAACCTATTAGTTATTCAGGTCTATTTTACTACAAATGACCCGACATTAAAAGCAATGACTGAAATTACCTCTTTGCTAAAGGCAAAAAATTATCCTGTTTAAATTTAAAAAAACCTATTGACAAGGGAGATCGACTGTATATACTATATATGTACAGCATATACACAGATGTCTGGGAGGTGGTGGATGACCATGCGAATAGTTTTGTCCTACCAATCAAGTATTCCAATTTATGAGCAGATAAAGGAACAGATAAAGGCTTCGATATTATCAGGTGAGCTAGCCGAAGGAATGCAGCTCCCATCTATTCGCCAGCTTGCACGTGATCTAAAGGTTAGTGTAATAACTACCACGAGGGCCTATAGTGATCTAGAGCTAGAAGGTTTTTTGCAAACCGTTCCAGGCAAGGGGTCTTATGTTAAAGGGATTGACTCTGACTTAGTCAAGGCCAAGTATCTAAATGAGACCAAGGATGTATTAGCAAGTGCTATAAAGTTAGGAAAAATGGCAGGCCTAACCTTAGAGGACCTTCATAAATTACTAGACGAATTGGAGGCGACCCATAGTGAATAATGCAATCGAAATAAGTAAACTCACAAAAAAGTATAAGGGTTTTTTGCTAGACGATCTTTCCTTTACCGTACCAGCCGGCTTTATATGTGGCTTTATCGGTAAAAACGGTGCAGGAAAAACAACGACTATGAAGCTGATGCTCAATATGGCCATAAGGGATGGCGGGCAGATAAAGCTATTAGGTAGGTCCAATGATGATACCCTCCTAAAGGAAGAGCTAGGTGTCCTATTTGACCAACCCTACTATCAGGAGGATTGGACCCCTATTGATATTGAAAGGGCTATGAAGCCTTTTTACAAAGGCTGGGACAGCTCATGCTATCATAAGTATCTTGAAAGGTTTTCACTAAATCCAAGGCAAAAGTACAAGACCCTATCCAGGGGTATGAAGATGAAGCTTGGTTTAGCAGTCACCCTATCCCATGGGGCAAAGCTTTTGCTACTTGATGAACCAAGCTCTGGACTTGACCCTGTTATGAGGGATGAAATACTAGATATTTTGCGGGACTATATGGTTGAGGAAAACAGGAGTGTATTTTTCTCCACCCATATTACAAGCGACCTAGAAAAAATAGCAGATTATATTGTCTATATTGACAGGGGACGAATCATATACAGTGGGCCAAAGGATGACCTGCTGGAAAAATACTGTTATATCAGGGGAGGTAATGGCGACCTACCCTTGGAGAAAAGAAAAAGAGTTATTGGTATGAGAGAGCATATTGGTGGTTTTGAGGGTATGATTGAGACCTCTGAGCTTGGAGGCCTTCCACAAAGCGTGGTAATAGAGGAGGTTTCACTAGAGGATATTATGATTTGCCTAAGCAGGGAGGGGAAAAGATATGATTAGAAAAATGATTGCTCTAGACTGGCGTGCAATGAAATACTATCAAAAAAGGGTCCTGCTACTTCCAGTTTTCGTTTTAATAATAGGTTGGCAGAATGCATTGATGATAATTCCCTTTTCCGTCATGATGTTTCTTAGCTTTTCGGTCAACCCCTTT
>JGI24709J26583_10001592_pt1 | contig 19170 bp, 13 predicted proteins | sample BioPla2DNA1_FD_26583 | JGI IMG/M metagenome (IMG submission 26583) | reverse complement strand
GAATATTTCATTTAGACAATTAGCCAAAAGTGATAGAGATCAGGTATATTTTGTACTATAATGTATAAAGATGCAAGGATAAATATTTCATACCAACATATGGGAGTGTATAGGTACTTATATATTAGTAGGTTAGAAGATACCGGGTTCTAAGCCTGGAGGAACCCCTTTTCAAAGAGAATCAAGGAATTATCATTAGTGAGAGGAGCTGTATGATTAAGCTATCATACAAAAGTATGCCTATGACGATTAGACCAAGGAAGTATGGCTTTATTGACTATATAAAGATCCCCTATAGTATACAGCCATTTTATGCTTTTCTACTTATCCTATTCACCATTATTAGTGCTCTTGTACCCTCCATTCAAGTACTTGTTACAGCGAGTTTTGTTGATACAGCCCTTGATATATTCACGAATGGTAGCCCAGACCGTATATATATGCCCCTGCTATTATTAATCCTACTTTCTGCATATACCTATAGCTCGGGGGTGTTTGTAAACCTAATAAGGNCCAGGATGGAAATGAGGATTGGAGAAGAGTTTCGCATAGCTATTACAGAAAAGCGGAGCAGGCTAGAATACCAGCATATAGAAAATAACGATAGCTGGGAGCTCATATCAAGAGTGTCCAAGGATCCCGAAATTAGGATATATGGTGGCTACTCCATTTTGCTAGATGTAGTAAGTATTATTCTTAAGGTAGCTAGTATACTCATGGTATTGGCTGCCCAGGTATGGTGGGCAGCGCTGGCTATTATTGCATTTTCAGTACCCCTTTTTCTAGTGGCTATTAAAAGTGGCAAGACCAATTATGAAGCCTTCAAGGAGGCCAACAAGTACAATAGAAAGGCCTGGTACCTACAATGGGTCCTCTCAGGCCGTGAAAATGTAGAGGAGCGGGCCCTATTTGGATACACAGAAGGTGTTATTGACAAATGGTATGTAGAATATGAAACTGCAAGAAAAATAAACCTAAGGACCCAGGCCAAAAACTTTGTAAAGATGAAGAGCTCAAGCATCATTACTATAATCGTTGCTGTCCTTATAGCAGGGGTTTTGCTCCTTCCTTTGTCAAATGGCTTAATAAGCATTGGTATGTTTATGGGCCTTGTAAACGCATGCTTTAGCCTGGTGCAGATGATGTCCTGGCAGCTTTCCTATGTAACGCAGCAACTGGCTAACAACAATGAGTATTTAAAGGATTTAAGCAACTTTTCTCAGCTAGAAGAGACAGAGGGAGCCAATGATATGCCAGCAGCAGATATTGACAAGTTTAAGCTAGAGTCTATTGAGTTTAAGAATGTCTCCTTTAAATATCCAGGTACGGACAGGTATATACTTAAGGACTGCTCTTTTATCCTAGACAAGGATAAACACTATGCCTTTGTCGGTGAGAATGGTGCTGGTAAAACCACTATAACCAAGCTTTTAACCGGACTCTACCCTGACTTTGAAGGCCAAATTAGCATAAACGGGCAAAGTATAAAGGAATATAGCTATTCACAGCTAAAGGCTATATTTTCCGTAGTATATCAGGACTTTGCCAAATATTATATAAGCCTAAAGGACAATATTGCCCTAGGAAAGATAAATGGGATAGAGGAGAGTAGAATAAAAGAGGCCATAAGGGAGATTGACCTGGAAGAAGCTGTAGACAAGCTTGAAAAGGGGATTGATACACCCCTTGGAAAGATTTTAGAGGGAGGAAGTGACCTGTCAGGTGGCCAGTGGCAGCGGGTGGCAATAGCCCGCACCCTAGTGAGCTCAGCCCCTCTTTATATACTAGATGAGCCTACTGCAGCCCTTGATCCTGTTGCAGAAAGTAGGGTATATGACCTATTTGGAAAAATCAGTCGGGGTAGGATGACGGTTTTTATTACCCATAGGCTAGGAGCAGCAAAGCTGGCGGATGAGATTTTAGTCTTAGTGGATGGTAAGATAACCGAGCTTGGTAGTCATGACCAGCTCATGACTCAGCAGGGTCTATATGCAGAAATGTTTGAGGCTCAAAGGAGTTGGTACAATTGAGCAAGTCTAATGATAAGGAAAAAAAGCCCAACGTAATAAAGGTTTTTTTCAAGGTTTTTCCTACAGCCTTTAAAGGCCAGCCTTGGCTATTTATATTATGCCAGCTACTAAGTATAGCCCATGGCTTGTCCTTTGGTATGACCACACTTTTCACCCAGAGGTTTTTTGACTCAGCAAGCCTGTTGACAGGTGGACAAGCAGAGATGGTGACTGTGATAGTATCACTTTTGATGCTAGGCTTAGTCTACTTGATTAGCCAGGTCTTAAATGGTGTTGCTAACTTTTTACCTCAGGTATATGGCGAATATGCTTCAGGCAAGATACAAAAGGACATAAATCGCAAGATAGAAAGGCTATCCCCTATATGCTTTGAGGATACGGAAATGCTTGATGATATCAACAAGGCTAATGAGGGAAAGAACAATGCCATACTTTTTGTGGTTCTGTTTTCCCTTGTATTTACCTTTTATTTGCCCTATTTTTTATTCATGGGTGGCTACCTATTCAGCTTAAAACCAATCCTGGCCCTAGCCATAGTTATAGTATTTATACCAGCCTTTATGAGTCAGATAGTGAGGTCTAGGGTATATGCAGGTCTTGAGGATAAGGCAGCGCCTATCAGGAGGCAGTTTGAATATTACGAGACTTGCATAGGGGGCCGAGAGTATTTCAAGGAAACCAGACTTTTAGGAGCCTTTGGATATTTTGTAAGGCTTTACAGGGAATCCTTGCAGCTACTTANCAAGGAGCGGTGGAAGGCCAGCCTAAAGACCAGTATCTATGAGCTTACCATGAAAGTTTTAGCCCTATTGGGCTACCTTGTAATACTCTTTATGCTTTTTAAGGCCCTTCTCAACCAAGAGATAAGTGCTGGTGCTTTCGCAGCAGTTTTTACCTCCATAGGCCAGCTTTTTTCCATTATGGAGGAGGTAGTATGTAGGCATATGGGTAGTATTGCTCAAAACCTTGGAACAGTTCAAAACTACATTAACTTTCTAGATATCCCCGACCGTGAGGGTGAGGATATAGATCTTAACAAGGATTGTGATATAAGGGTTGATGGTGTNAGCTTTTCCTACCCTGGCGGAGAAACTCCTGCCCTTGAGGGTGTTAGCTTTACCATAAGGCGGGGGGAAACAACAGCCATTGTCGGTGAAAACGGATCAGGCAAGTCCACCCTAGTTAGGCTAATAACAGGCTTATACCTACCAGACAAGGGTAGGGTTTACCATGGTGATGTTGATACAGCCAAGGTCTCCACCAAAAAGCTTTATAAAAATATTTCCGGAGTATTCCAAAAGTATCAAAGGTATCAACTAACTCTAGGGGAGAACATAGGGATCTCTGATACGGACCTTGAACCCCATGGTGAATATCTAGATATGGTATCAGCCATGGCTAACCTAGACCCTAAAAATAAATCCTTTACCCAAGGCTATGAGACCATATTGTCTAGAGAGTTTGGTGGAGTTGATATTTCAGGAGGCCAGTGGCAGAGGGTAGCTATAGCTAGAGGCTTCTTCAGGCCCCATAGCCTTATAGTCCTAGATGAGCCAACTGCAGCCATAGATCCGCTAGAAGAAAAGAGGATATACGAGGGCTTTGCCAAAATAGCATCTGATAAGACCGCCATAATAGTAACCCACAGGCTTGGGTCTGTTAGGCTGGCTGATAGGATTATCGTCATGGACAAGGGCAAGGTGGTGGATATAGGTAGCCATGGTGAGTTGGTTTCTCGGTCTGGCAAATATAAAGACATGTGGCAAGCCCAGGCTAAATACTATATATAATCATATTTACTATAGCTGTAGGTAGATTGATAAGGCTAGATAGAGAGCAAGAAAAGGTGAGATTAAAACCATACTANCTGTTTTGTTGATATAATGATAGGTGATAATATATAAACAAAGAGGGACTTAGAATAAGCTTCAATCTATAAGTGCTAACAAGGGAGGGATTTTATGACCGAGTGTAGCCATTGCAATATACAGGATACTGACCAAAGCTGTATTAGCCTAGTGCCTATATTTTCTAACCTTACCCATAGTGAGATACACAAGATAGCCCAGATTACAACCAGTCGCAATTTTGAAAAGGGAGAGATAATCTTTATGGCTGGGGACAAGGGAGATAGGCTTTATGTTATCCACAAGGGCAAGGCAAAGATAACAAAGCTGTCCGAGGCAGGCAAGGAACAGATAATAAGGGTTCTAGGGCCTGGAGATTTTCTAGGCGAGCTGTCCATCTTTATCGAGGCCCCCGTAGACTCCAATGCAGAGGCCTTGGAGGACATGACTGTTTGCATGATTGAAAGTGACAAGCTAAAGGATATTATTAGCAAGAACCCTAGTATTGCGGCTAAGGTCATAGAGGAGTTAAGTAGGAGGCTGCAAAGCTCAGAGCGTCTGATAGAATCCCTGGGCCTACATGATGTTGAGCAACGGGTAGCTGACTACCTACTTAGGCTGGCTGCAGACAAGGAGCAGATAATTCTACCCCTTAGCAAAAAGGACCTAGCTGCCCATATTGGTACCAGCCAGGAGACCTTAAGTAGAAAGCTAAGCTTGTTTGAAGAGCTAGGACTGATTAATCAGTCAGGCCATAGAAAAATCATCATAAAAAATAAAAAGGGCTTAGAAGAAATTCTAAACCCTGTCTAGTTAGTGTCTACCACTTAACCTCTTATTAAAGGATAAAATAAAGGCGAGGAAAACTAGTTTATCAAAGATATAATTTTTTTAAGTAGTGTAGTTGTCGAAATATCCTTGTATATAAACTATAGGGGTACCCTTGTCACCGCTACCGGAGACCAGGTCACTTAGTGACCCGATAAGGTCAGTGAGTCTCCTAGGGGTAGTGCCCTGTGACTCTTTTGATCCCACCAGATCATCACACTTGTTTTTGATAAAGTCAGCTATTGCTTTTTTCAGGTCCTCGCCCCTTAGGTGAGAAAACTGGTTGTCTGCTAGGTATTTTAGCTTTACTTCATTTGGTACGCCTTCTAGGCCCTTGGTATAGGCAGGAGAAACTACCGGATCGGCTAGCTCCCATATCTTGCCTACTGGGTCTCTAAAGGCCCCATCTCCATATACCATAACTTCAATCTTTTTGCCTGTCTTTTCCTGAACCCTACTTTGGATTTTTTCAACCAAGGCCTGACAGTCTCTAGGGAATAGCTTTAGGCTATCCTCTGTTGCTGTATTACTGCCTAAAAGGCCATACTCTTCATTGTAGCCACTATTATCAAGGGGCTGGTTCAGGATATTATCAAGTCCATAGACCTTTTCTGCTCCATTGGCCTTAAGTATTCGCTTTGTCCTCTTTCTGGTATGGATATCACAGGCCAGGATGGACTTTGTGTAGTCTAAGATAGTGGTTGGGTTATTTGAAAAAATAATCTGGCAGGGGGTATCATATTCTTTAGCTATTGCCTTGTAAAACTCTACATAGTCCACACCTGTAAAGGGGTGCTTGGCATAGCCAAAGTGGTCCCTGTATTCTGCCTCTGTGAGGACATCTGACCAGGGGTTAACCCCTTTTTCATCAAGCAGGCACTCGTCAAAGAGATGATTGCCCACCTCGTCAGCTGGATAGGATAACTGGATAACTAGCTCTTTAGCACCCTTGGCAATCCCCTTTAGGCATAGGGCAAACCTATTTCTACTTAGGATTGGAAAGACTAGGCCAATTGTATCATCGCCATATTTAGCCCTTATATCCTTTGCGATAGCATCTGTAGAAGCATAATTACCCTGGGCCCTAGCTACAATGGACTCAGTTATGGATAAAATATCCCGGTCCTTGATAGTAAAATTATCAAGCTTTGCCGCCTTAAGCAGGCAATCTACAAGGATATTTTCTAGCTGGTCACCCTCGTTTATTATCGGTGTCTTTAGCCCTCTTGCTACTGTGCCTGTCATTTTGCCCATTTGCTTACCCCACCTTACTATGATTACTTGTTGCTTGGGAGAGACAAATCCATTAAATTAATTCCCTTCCATATTGTAATATATACTATTTATATGGTATAAGTAAAGTAAATAGATTTGATAATGGATATAAGGAGAGTTTATATGTCTATAAAACTAGACCTATATAGGATATTTTCAGTCACTGCCCAGCAGCATTCCTTTTCGAGGGCGGCCAAGGAGCTATACATGACTCAACCGGCCATAAGCCAGGCCATTTCACAGCTAGAAGAGGACCTAGATACTAGGCTTTTTTCTAGGAGTTCAAAGGGGGTCAAGCTAACAAATGAGGGCAAAAAGCTCTATGAGTATGTTAGCTCTGCCCTAAAGTTAATACAGGCTGGGGAAAAGAGGCTAGCTGAGGCCAAGGAGCTAGATATTGGAGAGCTAAGGATTGGAGTGGGTGATACTATATCAAAGTATTATCTCCTGCCCTATCTTGAAAAATTCCACAACACCTATCCCAATATCAGATTAAATATCATAAACCGCACTACCCCTGACCTGTGTGCCCTTGTAAACTCAGGGGAGGCTGACCTGGCTGTATGTAATTTGCCCATCAGAGATAGCTCCCTAGAGATTATAAAGCTAAAGCAGATACAAGACATCTTTGTCTGTGGTGACCGGTATAGGTATTTGCTAGACCGTGAGCTTGATCTAAAGGACCTAATTGATCTACCCCTAATATTTTTAGAGTCCAAGGCCAACTCCCGTCGGTATGTGGATGGTTTTTTAGCGGCAAATGGGGTCAGGCTAAAGCCTGAGATAGAACTAGGGTCCCATGACCTACTGCTTGAGTTTGCCAGGATCAACCTAGGTAGCCTGTGTAATCAGGGAGTTTTCCCTAGACTATCTAAACTCATGCCAAGTATATGAGCTAAAAACTAAAAAGACAATCCCCACTAGAGATGTGGGCTGCTGCTTTTTAAAGAGTGTATCCCTTACTCCGGCCTCGGAGAGATTTATTGAGGTTTTAATGGATAATTAGCCTTAAATTAAGTAAAAGAAAATCCCTAGCAACAGAAAGAGTTTACTAGGGGAGAGCTAGACTTTTACTATAAGAGTTCTAGTAATGGTATAAAGACCAGAAGCGATGACCAGGGCCTGGCATCCTTACAGCTAGACAGCAAGGCTACAATAGATGCAGGCTACCGCTGGCGCGAATTTGAAACACTTAAACTAAACGAACTTATGAGGAGGCCAAAAGACTGTGTACAATGGTCCTGCAGGATAAATAAGATCTAGTATTATACCGGCATTATAAAGCTGTGCATAGCAATTGAGGGCTGCTATGGATGAAATCCAATTAATCTTGCTTTAAATTATAAGGGGTGCTATAATATAGAAAAATAATATTTGTTGCTAGGGGAGCTAAGGCTGAGAGGACTTGTTCCGACCCTTTGAACCTGTAGGATAATACCTGCGTAGGGAAGCTATGTTTGAAACTTAAACATGAAGAGCTTCTTCATGTTTTTCTTTTTCTCTGGCAATAAGAAAAAGGAGGTTTTTCACTTGTTGGCTAAAGCGTTATCGCATCTAGCTAGTATCTTTGAAAAGTTCAGTGAGCTTTCACCTACCACAATAGCAGTAGTAATAGTGCTTTTTATTGTGGGCATAGGTGGACTAGTCCTAGTTAAGAGGGGCAGAAAGGTAAAGTTTACAACCAGGATGCTGGTCATGGCTAGCCTTTGTATAGCCCTTTCATTTGTACTGTCCTATATTCGCCTATGGAGGATGCCCCAGAGCGGGAGCATTACCCCTGCAAGCATGCTGCCCCTTATCCTCTTTGCGGTTATTTATGGGCCTATCCCAGGGATTATGACGGGAATGGCCTATGGGATGCTTCAGTACTTTCAAGGAGGCTATGTAGTCCATTGGGTCCAGTTTATTATTGACTTTCCTCTGGCCTTTGGCCTTATAGGTCTAGCTGGCCTCTACAGAAAGAACCTACTTGTATCAAGCTTTATAGGAATATTTAGTAGATTCTTAATGCACTTTTTAGCTGGTCTAGTATTCTTCTCAGAGATAACCCAGGCATCAGACATAATGCCATCTATTTGGTACTCCCTTACCTATAACGGTACTTATTTGGGTATAGAGTTTCTAATAACTGCCCTTATCCTTTCTCTGCCCCCTATTAGGAAAATGACAGGTCACCTTCAAAGGACCTATGGAAGTGTAGAGAAAAAAACTAGCGCCTGACCTTAGAGTCAGGCTTTTTTTATCATAAATAATATCCTAGGGGCCCTTAGGAAAGCCTATATAGATAATATAGGGGTCCTTGTGGAAATAAGTTACTGTCAAATAAGATACCCTTATAATATAATTAGCCTGTGGTTAGCTAGGAGCCGATATGAAATAAAGTATAAAGATATAGGCAAGGGGCCTAGCTAGATTATAAGATATAAGTATCACAAGGAAAAAACTATGAAGGGTGTTTTTAAATGAATAATTGTAAATTAAAAAATTACGCTAGGGTTGTTATAAAAAAGGGCTTGAACCTACAAAAGAACCAGACCCTAGTAATTTCAAGTCCCATTGAGTGTGCTGACTTTGCTAGACTAGTAGCTCAAACAGCCTATGATGAGGGGGCTCGCCAGGTAGTTGTAAGATGGAACGATGAGCTATTATCCAAGATCACCTACAAGAGCGCCCCAGATGAAATCTTCGATGAGTTTCCTGACTGGCAAAGGGTCTATTTTGAGCATTATGACAATATTGATGCAGCCTACTTAAGTATTGCTGCCTCTGACCCTGAGCTTTTTGCTGATGTTGACCCTGGTCGGATTTCAAGGTCTAATAAGGCAGCCTATACAGTTTTAAAGGANCACTCAGAGCGAACAATGAGCAACCAAAACCGCTGGTGTGTTATATCCGTCCCAACTGTAGCCTGGGCTAAAAAGGTATTCCCAGACCTAGCTGAGGATCAGGCAGTTGAAAGGCTTTGGGATGCAATCCTAAAGGCTGTAAGGGCAGACACCCAGGACCCAGTGGCTGAGTGGTCCCTACATATAGACAGGCTAAAGACCAATGTGGAAAAGCTAAACTCCTATCAGTTCAAGGCCATGCAAATTAAAAATTCTCTTGGCACTGATCTTGAGATTGAACTGCCTAACAATCACCTATGGCTAGGGGGATCTGAGGAGTCCACAAAGGGCATAGACTTTATAGCTAATATGCCAACAGAAGAGGTCTTTACTGCACCAAAAAGAAATGGAGTCAATGGCAAGGTAGTAGCTTCNATGCCCCTTAACTATAATGGNAACCTTATTGATGACTTTACTATGACCTTTAAGGATGGCAAGGTTGTTGACTTTACTGCCAATACAGGCTATGAGGTTTTAAAGCAGCTGATTGAGACCGATGAGGGTGCAGCCTATTTAGGTGAGCTGGCTTTAGTCCCCCATGACTCCCCCATATCTAATATGAATATATTATTTTACAATACCCTATTTGATGAAAATGCTTCCTGCCATCTGGCCCTAGGCAAGGCCTATCCGGTCTGTATCAAGGATAGCGAGGATATGACCGCTGAAGAGCTAAAGGAGGCTGGCATAAACAATTCCCTTGTCCATGTGGACTTTATGTTTGGCACAAAGGACCTTGAGATAATAGGGATAACAGAGGTAGGCGACAGGGTAGCAGTTATGAAGGAAGGTAACTTTGTTATAGACTAAGGGTAAAATCCGTAAGTGGATAGATTGAGTATCAATAGTATTGTAATGAGGATAGGCTACTAGCTAGAGCTAGTGGTTAGAAAAAAAATTATAATTTTAGGTCCGGGCAGAAAGGGTCCCGGACTTAATTTTTTCAAGGACTAGAACATAGGTTCTGCAAATGATATACTAGCCTTTAAGGGACTATGCTTTTTAAAGAGAAGGGTAAGGATAATATGGATAAGCCTCAAATAAGGCTCTCGGTCCGCAATTTAATAGAGTTTTTGCTAAAGGGCGGGGATATTATGCCCCTTAGCTTAGCTGGCTATGAGGTCCTAAATGAGGGTACTAGGGTCCATAGGAGGATCCAGGCAGAGGCAGGGGATGACTATAGGCCAGAGGTTAGGCTTGCCTATGAGCGGGACCTTGATGCTTTTAGCTTGAGGCTTGAGGGGATAGCAGATGGGATTATAGAAAATGAAAAAGGGGTAACTATTGACGAAATTAAAAGCACCCGTGTCCCACTAGACCTAATTGACCACGACTTTGCTCCCATCCACTGGGCCCAGGCCAAGTGCTACGCCTGGATGTACTGCTACCAGGAAAAGCTAGAGACCATAAGTATTAACCTAACCTATGTAAATGTTGATACCGATGAGCTAAAAAGGCTATCCAAGGACTTTTCCTACCTAGACCTTAAGGCCTTTATTGACCAGCTTATTGGCCAGTATGAAAAGTGGGGTAGTCTAGCTGTAGGGGCAAAGGCTAGACGGGATGAGAGTATAGGAGACCTGGCCTTTCCCTTTGACCAGTATAGGAGGGGGCAGAGGGACCTGGCAGCCTATGTCTATAGGACTATAAGGGATAAAGAAGCCTTGTTTGCCCAGGCCCCAACTGGTATAGGCAAGACTATGGCAGTTCTTTTCTCCTCCATAAAGGCTATGGGTGAAGGTATGGGTGAGAAGATATTTTACCTAACGGCAAAGACGGTCACTAGGCAGGTAGCAGAGCAGGCCGTTTTAATCCTTGAGGATAGGGGGCTAATCCATTCTAGCATCACCCTAACGGCCAAGGACAAGATATGCTTAAATGATACAGTAGACTGTGATCCGGACCTGTGCCCCTACGCCAAGGGCCACTATGACAGGGTAAATGACGCTGTCTACGATATATTGACAAATGAAAGATTGATCAGCCGGGAGACCCTACTAGACTATGGGAAAAGGCATAGGGTTTGCCCCTTTGAATATGGGCTAGATATATCCCTGTGGGCAGATATAATTATCTGTGATTACAATTATGCCTTTGATCCTAGGGCATATTTGAGACGGTTTTTTGAATATGGTGGCGACTACACCCTCCTAATTGATGAGGCCCACAACCTAGTTGAAAGGGCCAGGGATATGTATTCTGCAGCCATAAGCAAAAAGGCCTTTATGAATCATAGGGCCTTTCTAAAGGAGGCTATCCCAGAGGCTTATAAGGAGTTTAATAGGATAAATAGGCTGATGATTGACCTTAGAAAGACCATTGGTGAAAAAACAGGGACAAGGCTGGTGGACTTTCCAAATGACCTTGTACCTATATTAGATAGCTTTTGCCTGGCCCTTTCCGATTACCTAAAGAAAAGGCCAAATCGGGCTGTAGACCCGACCTTGATAGACCTATATTTTGACTGCCTTGCCTTTGTAGCTGTGTCAAAGCTCTACAACCAAGGCTATAGCAGCTATATCACCCGCAGTTATGATGAGCTAATAGTAAAGCTATTTTGCATTGACCCCTCCTACCTTATTAGTAAGGCCTGCAAAAAGGCCAGGGCCAGTATCTTTTTCTCAGCTACCCTCCAGCCCATAGACTATTTCCTTAACAGTTTAGGTGCAGGACCGGATACTGTTGCTATAAACCTGCCTTCGCCCTTTCCTAGGGACCACCTATGCCTTATGGTGGCAACTGATGTTTCTACCAGGTACAGGGACAGGGACTATTCCTATGAGAGGATTGCCCATTATATTAGAAATACTACTAGCCTTAGGACAGGAAATTATCTAGTATTTTTCCCCTCCTATGCCTATATGGAAAGTGTCTATGACCTATATATCGACCTTTGGCCTGAGGACAGGACCCTAAAGCAGGATAGGTTTATGGATGATGAGCAAAGGGAGGCCTTTTTAGCTAGCTTTGAGCAAGGCCCTAGGGAGAGCCTGATAGGCTTTGCTGTTATGGGCGGTATCTTTTCAGAGGGCATTGACCTTACTGGTGACCGCCTGTCAGGTGCCATAATAGTAGGTGTGGGCCTACCCCAGCTTTGCCTGAAAGGGATATTATAAGGGACTATTTCAAAGAACAAAGGGATATGGGCTATGAGTATGCCTACATGTACCCTGGCATGAATAGGGTATTGCAAGCAGCAGGTAGGGTTATTCGCAGCGAGGATGACAGGGGCTTTGTCCTCCTTATTGACAATAGGTTTCTTTACAGGTCCTACTTAGACCTATTCCCTGACCAGTGGCTAGACTATACAAGGGTAGGGTCAGCAGAGGCGGCAGCCTATAGGCTAAATGAATTTTATAACAGTAACCAGTAAATACTTAGGCTAGCTATGATTTTTAATAGGTCTAATTTAGGTCTAATTAAAATTTTTTGTATAGAAGATTGTATTGTCTAGTATTCTGCTACTATATATAATAAAGCTAAAGCTGGCAATAGAGGCTTTTACTAGGCCTGCCTGCTGTCTGGCAGGTGTTTCTAAAAGTTTTGGTTAGACCAGCCTGCTGACTAGCAGGTGTTTTGTAAACTAGACAAAAGCTATATAGGGATAAAAGCAGGGATGAGCATAAGGTAAATCTAGCTCTTAGCCTGCAAAAGAATATGCACAAGTATTATAGGAGGGGACAGGCCCATGAAGGTTAGTAGTTTTTTAAAGCTAGTGGAGATAAGTACCAAGGTTGCAAGCATTACGCCCTTTTTACTAGGTAGCCTAGTAGCTTACCTTAGGTATGGCCAATTCAAGCCCATAAATTTCTTGTTAATGCTTGTATCCCTTTTGTCTTTTGATATGGCCACGACCGCTATAAACAACTATATAGACTATAAAAAGGCCAAGAAAACCAGTGGCTACAACTATGAGAGTCACAATGCCATAGTGAGGGACAAGATAAAGGAGTCCCATGTTCAGCTTACTATAGGGATCCTTTTNNCTATNNCTATTGGCTTTGGTATTGCCCTCTACTTAAAGACCTCCCTGGCTGTTTTAATTATAGGAGCCATATCCTTTGCTGTAGGTATCCTTTATACCTTTGGACCCATCCCCATATCTAGGATGCCCCTGGGCGAGATATTTTCAGGCTTTTTTATGGGTTTTGTAATTATCTTTTTGTCAGTCTTTATTCATACCACAGAGCTTGGAATACTAGGGGTCAACCTATCAGAGGGAATTTTAAGCCTTGACCTTAACCTAAAAGAGATATTAGTCATATTCCTGCTGGCCCTACCGGCTACCCTAGGCATATCCAACCTTATGTTGGCTAATAATATCTGCGATATGGAGGACGACCTGGTAAACAAGCGGTACACCCTCCCCCTTTATATAGGAAAGGATGCAGCTATAAAGATTTTTAGGGCTCTTTACTATATAGCCTATCTTGATATAGCCCTTTTACTGGTGCTTGGCGTTTTGCCTGTAATAGCGGTGCTTGCCTTGGCCAGCCTCATACCTGTTCAAAAACGGATAAACAAATTTTTGAGGGTCCAGTCTAAAAAGGATACCTTTATAGTGGCTATCCAAAACTTTTTAATAATAAACCTGTCCCTTGTAGCCCTACTAGCAATCTCTATCTTGATAGGCCTAGTTATTTAACAAGCATTTTTTAAATTCAAGCAAGCTTTTTATTGACCACTAGAAAAAAGGGTATATATAGCCTATAATATTGTTTTCAAGCAATAATCCAATATAGCGGAGGTAATAATGGATTCGGTTTTGGTTNTAACAAAGGTTTTTACTCTTTTTCTAGTCATTTTAGTAGGCGTTTATGCCAGCAAAAAAAATATCTTAAGCCAGGAGGTTACAAACAAGCTGTCGAGCCTGGTTTTAAATATTGCTATGCCCCTGCTTATAATCTCATCCTTTGAGTTTGACTTTGATGGGCAGATGCTAAAAAAGGCTGGCCTAGTCTTTTTAGGTTCGGTTATTNCCCACCTTTTAGCTATACTAGTATCTCATCTAATTTATCGCAAATACCCCAGCTCAAGAGGGCAAGTCCTTAAGTTTGCTACGATTTTTTCTAACTGCAGCTTTATGGGCTATCCCGTACTAGAAAGTATNTTTGGAAAGATAGGTATCTTTTACGGCTCTATATTTGTTATTCCCTTTAACATAATTAGCCTAAGCTATGGGGTTATGCTATTTACAGGAGCAGGCTCTAGCAAGGGTGAAACACTTAAAAGCCTAAAAAAGGCCCTACTACACCCTGGTATTATAGCAACTGTAATTGGTATGGTCTTGTTTTTGTTTTCTATAAAGCTACCTGGCCCCATTCAGGAGGCGGCAGAGATGGTAGGTTCCTTAAATTCGCCCCTGGCCATGTTGATAGTGGGTGCCCTGCTGGCTAGGTACAAGCTAAGCGAAGTATTTAAAGGACTATCCATATACTTTGTTAGCCTAATGCGGCTGGTAATTATCCCTTTACTGGTGTACGGTATAATGGTCCTTTTGTCTATGCCTGGGGATGTGACTATGGTGGTGGTGATACTCTCTGCCATGCCCGTTGCTGTCACAACTGTAATATTTGCAGAACAATATGGAGCAGACTCAGGCCTGGCCTCTAAAAGTGTAGGGGTGACCACCCTCCTGTCCATTGTAACAATACCACTTTTTATACTCTTACTTACTTGATCATATACCCTGCCTTCGCTTTGGCAGGGTTTTTTAATTGGCAGGTCTTTTAAGAAAAATGACACCTAGAACCTTATATGATCTTAAGGCCTAGATAATTTGGCCCGTCCTAGACAAAAATAAGGTATATTTAAATATATTAAATACATCTTTAATAAAATTAATAAATATATTAATAATATTAATTTTTGCATTGACGTAATAAATAAATTATGCTTTAATAAAGCTAGAATATAGACGGAGGTGACCTGCATTGAGATATAAAGTACCAGGTAATTGCAGTATTTGTGGTCATGAGATCCTCATTAGCAATTTTAAATGTAGCAATTGTCATACAAAGACAGAGGGTGAGTTTGTCCCCTGTCGCTTTTGCAAACTCAGCTCTGAGCAGTTAGATTTTATTGAGATGTTTCTAAGGTGTAGGGGCAATATCAAGGACCTTGAAAAGGTGCTTGGCATATCCTACCCAACTATTAGAAACCGACTAGAGGAGACACTGGCCCTGCTTGGCCTATCAACCGTAGAGGCAAAGGTAAACAAGCTAGACAAAAAAGAGGCCGTTGACGTCCTAGATGCCCTAGAGAGGGGAGACATAACACCGGAGGAGGCCTTGAAGAAAATAAGGCCCGAATAAGATAGGTGGCTTATGGCAGTAATTAAGGTCTGAATAGGATTTGTGGGTATGTGAGAAATTGAGGCCGGAATAAGATAAGTGGATTACGGTAGAGATTAAGGGCCGAATAAGATAAGTGGATTATGGCAGAGATTAAGGCCAGAGTAAATTTGAGTATTATTCCAGAAATTAAGGAGGGGTATCCGTATGAAGGATCAAAGAGTCAAGATTTTGGAGATGTACAAGGAGGGCAAGCTGAGCAAGGAGCAGGCACTTGAGCTTTTAGAAGCCCTTGATGATTATGATTTTGTTATGGAGGATGAGGACTTTAGAGATGAGTCTACAGGCCAGGGCCAGGACCAGGCCTTTAACTATGGCCAGGAGGGCAAGGGCTTTTCTAAGGAAAATGAGGAGGGTGAAGGCCTTAGGATCCATATACCTGAGATTAGGATACCTAAGATAGATATACCGCCCATACACATACCGGAAATAAAGATACCAGCTATAGATATAGGGGATAAGTCCTGGGCACATAATGGAGGCCATGAGGGGACAAGGGGAGGGGTCTATCGCAATAGGATCAATATCAACTCCAAAGCCCATTACCGAGGTGATGTAGAAACAGATAAAATATCCATATCAGGCCTAGGGTCCTTTGATGGGAGAGTAGTGGCAGAAAAAATCGCCATCTCAGGCATGGGGTCCTTTACAGGGGATGTAACGGTAAACAAGATGAGTGTATCTGGCATGGCCAAGCTCAGTTCAAAGCTTAGGGCAGAAAAGCTAGGAGTCAGTGGCAAGGTTAATGTTGGTGGGGATCTTGATGCCTCCAAACTGTCCATCTCAGGGATGGTTGAAACTCAAGGGAAAACCCAGGTTGGCCAGCTGTCTGCTAGTGGTGTATACAAGGCAGTAGGCAGGCTAGATGCAGAGGAGGTCAGCATAAGTGGTCTATTAAAGGCAAAGGGCAGTGCCAATATTAGCAGGCTCGATTCTAGTGGTGTACTTAAAATCCTAGGCCAGCTTAACAGCGAGACCATAGACATTAAACTAGACAGGAACAATTCCTATGTAAAGGGTGATATCAGGGCTAGTAGTATTAGGACCCAGCGACCTAAAGGATACGGAAAAGGTAAGCTAGAGGCAGAGTCAATTTACGCCGAAGAAGTTGACCTTATAGATACTAAGGCCAGGCTCATTAGAGCTAAAATGATAAGGCTAGGCAAGGGCTGTGTAGTCGATAGGGTGGAGTATTATGAGAGGCTCGATATAGAAGCTAATGCCCAGGTAAGGGAAAAGGTAAAGCTTGATAGCTTCGACTAGCTTAAAGAAGATATTGACAAAGTATTTATAAAAAAACCCCAACCATATAAAGTACTAATAAAGAGGGCCAGGCAGCACAGTGGCTCTCTTTATTTTGGATAAAAAATGCCCCTTCGGGCTAGCGAAGGGGCTAAGACTGTCTATATAGGTATGAATAGGAGTGAAAAATAGATACGGGGGTAGTATCTTTGAATTGATAATGATTATCAATTCATTGTATAGATAAACTATATAAAAGTATTCAAACAAAATAATTTTTGCTTTTTTAAATGCTAGCTATATTCCAATAACCTTGTCTTTATTCACTTTAGGGCTAACCTGTCCCTTAATTACTCTTGGGGTCGGCCTGTCCTTTTTTCACTTTTTAACTATTCTGTCCTTTAATTATTTTCTGACTAGTCTAGCTTGACCATTAATCAATTTTGAGCTAGTTTGGTCTTTAATCACTTTAGGGCTAGCCTGTCCATAGGATTTGTATCGTGATATAATAGGCTGGTGAATGATTAAAAGTGGGACTATCTCAATTTTTAGCGAGCTTTACAAGCAATTGCTGTGGGAGGTGGCAGGGTGGCTATAGACACAAGAGACGATAGTTATAGAGTATCTACAGATGATATAGAAGGGGCAGTAAAGGACTTATTGTCGATATTAGCTAGGCTCCGTATTGGCTTTACCCACAGTGAATATGAGATACAGGCCATGCTCGCTGATCTTTTAACTGAGCATGGGATCAACCACCAAAAGGAATACAGGCTAGGGCCTAGAAACCGGATAGATTTTTACACAGACCAGGGGATAGGCATAGAGGTCAAAAGGGGCAGGCCCAACAAGGCCCAGCTTTTAAGGCAGTTAGAGAGGTATACTAGCTTTAAAGAGATAAGGGCTGTGGTCCTAGTTCTTGATAGGAATGTAAATATCCCAAGTGAGATAAAGGGGAAAAGCTGTATTGTTTTTGGACTAAATAGGCTATGGGGGGTTGCGCTGGGCTGATGGAAAATGTAAAGGAAAAGGACTACGGGCAGGATCAATGGATAAGCNTACCCGACTATATGAAGGATCNGGGCCCGGCCAACTACTACCACGGTACCCTTCGCTACAGTAAAAAGAAAAACTCTTGGATCATAAAGGGTGAGCCCTATGTGTGTCAGATGGCAAAAAGGCTCTTTCCTGGCAGCAAGGGGGCCAGGAGGGGTAGTGCCAGGTTTACAGCTAACAAGCGGACCATAGGTGACTTAAATTGGCTCATGCTCCGCTATCCCCTAGAGATAAAGAGCCCCCGCAAATGGCAGGAGGCCATAGCTGAAGCCAGGGACTATGTTCTAGACCGGGAACGCAACATAAAAAACCCCTTAAAGGTTGATGCTCCAGACCTGTTTTTTGAGGGCAGGCTGATGGAGTTTCAAAAGGAGGGCCTAGGCTACCTACTACAGAACAATAGGGTCCTATTAGCAGATGAGATGGGGCTTGGCAAGACCGTTCAGGCCCTTGCCTGGCTGGCTGAGACCAAACGATATCCCCTTTTATTAGTTGTACCTGCCCACCTGGTTAAAAACTGGGAAAGGGAGATTATGAGGTTTTTAAATGTACCTGGCCCTAATGGCAGTATAGAAAAGCCAGACCTACATATTATACAGGGCCTAAAGCCCTATGACCTGCCAAGTGCCCATATATATATTATCCACTACCTGCTCCTTCGTGGCTGGAAGGAATATTTGCCCCAGGCTGGATTTGGGTCAGTTATCTTTGATGAGATACAGGAGCTTCGCCATTCGGGTACAGAAAAATATTCTAGTGCCAGCCTACTAGCAGACAGCTGCGATTATGTAATTGGCCTTTCAGGTACCCCTATATATAATTCTGGCGGTGAGATTTGGAATGTAATGAACATACTCGACTATCATTGCCTAGGTGATTGGGAGAGCTTTACTAGGGAATGGTGCTATGGCTACCGGTCTAGGCTAGTAAAGGATCCAAAGCTACTAGGAGAATACCTGCGTAGAGAAGGGCTCATATTTAGAAGGACAAAGGAAAAGGTCCTAAAAGAGCTACCGCCAAAGCGACGCCTAGTCCAGGAGATAGATGCCGATGCAGGAGTTTATGATGAGCTAATGGAGTCCACCATGGAAAAGGTTTTGCTGCTTGACTCTACAGAGACNACCCTTGATAAAAGGCGGCTCCAGGACCAGATAGCCCAGGAGGAAAGGCAGGCTACAGGCATAGCCAAGGCCCCCTATGTAGGCCACTTTGTCAAGGCCTTGCTAGAGGCAGATGAAAAGGTCCTGCTTTTTGCCCACCACCATAAGGTGATGGACATATATAAAAAGGAGCTAAAGAAGTTTTCACCAGTCTTTATAACAGGTAGGGAAAATCAAAAGCAAAAGGATGCTTCCCTTAAGGCCTTTATGGAGGGCAAGACAAATATTTGTGTTATATCCCTAAGGTCTGCAGCAGGCCTTAACCTGCAAAGGGCTAGCTGCGTTGTTTTCGGTGAGCTTGACTGGTCTCCTGCAGTCCATAGTCAGGCCGAGGATAGGGCCCACCGGATAGGGCAAAGGGATTCACTACTTTGCTATTACCTAGTTAGCTCCAAGGGCTCAGACCAGGATATGCAGGAGGCCTTAGGCCTAAAGGTTAGCCAGTTTGTAAACATGATGGGAGATAGCTTTGAGTCCGAAGAGGATAGGCTGCT
>JGI24709J26583_10001587_pt1 | contig 19203 bp, 15 predicted proteins | sample BioPla2DNA1_FD_26583 | JGI IMG/M metagenome (IMG submission 26583) | reverse complement strand
GGACCTACCTGAGCGGTATCGCCGTCTGTGGTTTGCTTTCCGCAGATTATAAGGTCAAAATCCCCAACGGAGCGTATTGCCTGTGAAAGCGTGTAGCTTGTGGCAAGCACATCCGCGCCGCCAAGACGCCTGTCGCTGAACACATAGCCCCTGTCAGCTCCCATCATATAGGCTTCCCTTATAATAGCCTGCGCCTGATTTGGTCCCATGGTGCCTACTGTAACAGTGCCGCCATGTTTTTCCTTAAGCCTTAGCGCCGTTTCAAGCGCATATAAATCATAGGGGTTCATGCGGCTTTTTACCCCTTCGCGCTTTAGTACCCCCGTAACCGGGTCAACCTCTACCTTACTGGTCGCCGGCACTTGCTTTACGCATACAAAAATGTTCATTGCTTACCTGCTTTCATATGTACTAAAATTTTCTATTATCCTCCCGCCAAGCAAAGCCTTCTTTGCTTTAATGCTGCAAGTATATGCGCTTATTTCCTGTGACAATACAACAGACTCGTACCATTATAGCACGAAATTGGCAGAAAAAAACAAATAAAACCTATGTTTCCGAAAAACGAGGTTATGATAATAGATTGTAGCTTGATTGTCAATTGTTTCATAGGAATAAAAGCCTTATTTAAAGGCATAATTACTAAAATTTTACATGCGGATAGCATCATGTTTATTGACTATACAGTAAAAACGGCATATAATTACAGTGAACAATTCAAATAAACAAAAGGGAGGTTTTGTTGGTGAAAAAACTAATTGCTCTTGTGCTGATTGTACTTTGCGTTCTATCTATGGGCGTTGCTGCTGAGAAGGCCGGCTATGTTGAAACAGTTATTGATATCGACGCGGACGACCATATAATCCCTGCTACCTTATGTGTGCCTGCGGGTGAGGGGAAGTTTCCCGCAGTGGTAATGCTGCATGGCACTGGTTCTAACCGTGAAGAAGCGGGCAACGGCTACAAAACAGCTGCTCCTGTGCTCGCTGAAAAGTATGGTTTAGCGACAATTCGTATTGATTTCATTGGCTGTGGTGACTCTACCGGCGATTATAAGGATTATACATTCGATTCTGCTGTGGCAGATGCCGTAGCTGCTGTAAATTATCTAAAGACTTTAGATAATATTGACGGTGAAAACATAGGTATAATGGGCTGGAGTCAGGGCGGTACAAATGCGCTTATGGCTTGTGCAAATCATCCAGAGTTGTTTAAAACAATAGTAACGTGGGCGGGCGCACCGGATATGACGATTATGCTAACAGAGGAGCAATACAATGAAGCAAAGGAAAATGGCTTTTATGTTATGGAATTCGGATGGCGTGATCCGCTAAACTTTTCACTGCAATGGTGTGAAGACGTAATGAATACTGACGTGCTGGCTGAATTTGCCGCTTTTGAAGGACCTGTTCTTGCGATTAATGGCTCTGAAGATACGGTTGTAGATCCTGAATGGGCGGATAAAATAGTTGCCGCCAATAAGAATGATGCCTCTAAGACCTACATAATTGAAGGCATGGACCATACTTTTAACGTGTTTACCGAACCGGAATTCAACGCGCTGCTTGACGCAGTAGGTGCTACCGGTAAGTTCTTCGCGGAAAATCTCAGGTGATAAATATTAGATAAAAAAAACAGGGCTATCCATAAAAACGGGATGCCCTGTTTTTGTGTATACATATTAACAGTTGTTATAGATAAACTAAACTAATAAATATGCAAAATAAAAAACAATTTTCCTCACTTACCCAAATTGACATATACGCATAAAAATGCTATTGTTTATAAAAATAAAAAACCTAGGAGGTAAGATATGAAAAGACTAATTGCACTATTTTGTACCTTGGTGCTCATAGTAGGGGCTATGCCCTTTATGGGCGCAATGACAGAGGAAAAAATCACCCTTACATTTGTTGAAGTTATGACTTCGCCCGAGAGAACCCTCGTGCTTGAAGAAGCCATAAAGGGCTTTGAAGAGAAATATCCCAACATAGAGATTGAGCTTGTTTCACCGCCCTATGAAACTGCGGAAACCAAGGTTGCCTCTATGCTAGCCATAGGTCAGAAGGTTGACATCGTTGAGATGCGCGATAACTCGGTCGCCCCGTGGATAAATAACGGCTTCCTGTATGCGCTTGATGAGCTGGTTGCAAATTGGGAAGGCAGAAATGATCTGGTTGAAGCTGCGCTGCTTGCGGGCTCTTCAATTGGGGATGCGACATACTTTATCCCTCAGTACCTGTATGTAAAAGCGCTGATGGTAAGGACAGACATACTTGAAAAGCTCGGCGTTACGGAAATGCCCGTAACAACGGATGAATTCCTTGAAGTATGCAAAAAGATAACCGAGCCTGATAAGGGTCAATACGCATTTGCGCTGCGCGGCATAGGCGCTCCCTGCAAAACTACTGACGTAATGTGGGTAACTGAAGTGCCCGACATAAGCGAAGATAACATCTACCTTACCAAGGACGGTACTTTCTACATGGATACTCCCGGCGGCAAAAAGGCTGTAGAAAACTACTATACGCTGTTTAAGGAATGCTGCCCGCCAGACTCTATCAACTGGGGCTTTAACGAACAGATAAACGGCTTCGTATCCGGAACAACACCCTTCTTGGTACAGGACCCCGACGCTGTTGGCAACGTATCAAAATCACTCAAGCCCGAGCAATACACAGCAATACCTATGCCCCTTGGTGAATCCGGAAAGCGCTACCTTGACTATGGCTATGCAGGCCTTGCGGTTGCGGCAAACTCCGAATACCCGGAGGAAGCATTTGAATTTATCAAATACATGATTTCAGGCGAAGTAAACGCAAACATATGTGAATTTTACGGTGCGCTCCCTGTAAACAAGAATGCTTACGAAACATCCGATATGTTCAAACTGCCTGTATACAAAGCATGGGCGGATGAAATGGAAGATGAGAACACAATATTTACCAAATTCCCCCTTGAAGATCCGAGGTTCGCAGAATATTCTTCAACCGTACACCTTGCCGCCATACAGAGCTATCTGCTTGGCGAAACCACCGCAGAAGAATTTATTAAAACCTGTAAAGATTTCTGGGGCTACTAATAATTTAATTCGGGGCGGCTTTTATTGCCGCCCCGAATTTTATTCTAATTTAACGATTGAGAGGGAGGATTATGAAAGCTAATAAATGGTATCTCTTAATGGTACTCCCGGTTATCGCCGTTGTTGCGTTTTTCATTTTTTATCCGCTTATGAAAGGTGGCATAATAGCCTTTCAGAATTATAACTTGTTTAACCTGAAAAACATAAGCTTTACGGGGCTTGAAAATTTCAAAGCCATAATTACCAACAAAAATGTAAGTTTCGGAATGATATTAATGAACACCATTAAGTGGACTGTTCTATCACTTATGTTTCAATTTCTGCTGGGATTTTTGCTGGCGATGATGCTAAAGAGCCCATTTAAGGGGAGAAGCGTATACTGCGGTTTTGTTTTTTACCCTTGGGCGCTATGCGGTTTTTCTATAGGACTTATATGGTCTTGGTTATTTAACGGGCAGTTCGGCGTGATAAATGACCTTCTAATGAGGGCGGGCATAATAAGTGAAAACATAGGTTGGCTTTCAAATCCGGATATAGCGATGTACAGTGTAATAATTGCCAACGTGTGGTATGGCATACCCTATTTTGGTATTATGCTGCTTGCAGCGCTGCAATCAGTACCTAATGATTTATACGAAGCGGCAACGCTTGACGGCTGCGGCTCGGTTCAGAAGCTTTTCAATGTTACAATACCGTACATAAAGCCTACTATAGTAAGCACGGTGCTGCTTCGGAGCATGTGGATAGTAAACTTCCCCGATTTAATTTACGCTATGACAAATGGCGGACCTGTAAACAGGACGCATATACTCGGCACCATGATGATAAACAAGGTATATAAAGAGTTTGACTATGGTCAGGCTTCCGCATACGGCGTCATAATAATGGTGCTGCTGCTAAGCTATTCGATAGTCTATCTTAAGCTGACGAAGGCTTCGGAGGATAATATGCTATGAGTGTAAGAAAGATTAAAACCATATCATACAATGTATTCAGGGTATTTATCTTGATACTGTTCCTGCTGTTTGCCATTCTTCCTCTGTTTTGGATATTTATAACCAGCATTAAAACAGGTGAGGAACTATACAGTATTCCGCTGGTATACTGGCCCAAAAACCCCACCTTTGATGCATATACTAGGCTATTTACATATAGTAATTTTAAGCAGTATTTTATAAACTCCATGTCTGTTACATTGTCATCATCGCTGGTTGCAATGGTGCTTTCGGTAATGGGAGGATTTTCACTATCTAGGTTCAGGCAGAAGAAGCTAAAAGGCTGGATTGAGCTTCTGCTCTATTTTACCCAGACAGTGCCATCATTTATGATAATGCTGCCGCTGTTTATGTTCTTTTCTAAGCTTAAGCTGGTGGATAATTTACCTGTGCTTGCGAGCATATACGTTGCAACGGTAATAGCCTTCAGCACGCTTATGTCAAGGAGCTTTTTTGATAGGATTCCTGTAAGCCTTGAGGAAGCTGCAAAAATAGACGGTTGCAACATGCTGCAATCAATAGTTTATGTGGTGTTGCCGCTAACGCTTCCCGGCATTGCAGCTATATTCTGCTTTGCCTTTGTGAACATATGGAATGAGCTTTTCCTTGCGGTAATGCTTATAAATAAATCTTCAAAATACACTGTGCCGGTCGCGCTAAACTCCTTTATATCTAAGGCGGGTGTCAGTTGGGATCTTATGAGCGCAGGTATAGTTGTATCGTTGCTTCCCACTATGGTTATATTCGGGATAGGTCAAAAATACATAGTGGCAGGGCTTACAGAAGGCGGAGTTAAGGGCTAATTACTACTCGCACTTTAGGCGCAGAGTAATTATTTCAAATGGTTTAAAATTAAGGAGGATTGAGCTGTTGCCTATTTGCAGCTCTTTCTCTTTTTCTTCAAGCATGGAACATAGCCATGCTTGTTTTATTTTAAAGCAAGTTGAAAGTACAGTTTCTCTTCTGCCCTGCATACTTTCGTATAGCCTTAAAATAATATCCCCGCTGTTATCTTCAGCCAGTTTAATTGTTTCAATTACTAAGGCAGGGTCATCTACGCTGAAAAAAGATTGTTCATTTGCAGTGCCGCAGCCTTGATATACGGGGTTATTAATTTCGCCTGCTTCATGCACTACGTTTGAATTTGAAAATGCACCATCCCATATGTAGTAGGCATATGTAAAATGGTGTATGCCCTTATCGGCGTAGGGGTCGGGATTGGTTGCGCCCTTTAAGAGCGTAAGCTTAATAGAGCTTCCGCTATTGCTAACTCCGTATTTACAGTCGTTTAGTACCGCAGCTCCGTGTGTTGAGTCAAAAAGCGCAGTGTAGCTATGGTTGCATACTTCAAACCTGTCTGCGTCGTACTGTCTTGAAGAGTGGGTAGGTCGCATAATATAACCAAACTGTATTTGGTTTGCAGCCTCGCTGCTTTCTATTCCTGTATCAAATGCTACTTTGAGCAGTTTGTGTATTTCATTCCAATTTACAGTGGTTTCAAAATCTAGGCGCTTTTTGCCTGAATCAAGGCTTATTACCTGCTCTATTTTAGATAAAAATACTTCATGCTCAAATTTAATAGAAGCTCGTACGCCTTCTTTTAATATTACAGTTGACTTTGTTTTTATTTTAGGTTCAATTAAACGCTTAGGTACTTGGCTGTCTATATCCCAAGCTTCGTAAGCTCTTGGAACATCCCTGTAAAAACAGAACTTGTTTGAAGCTGAACCTATATAGTCTACCTCTGTTTTCTTATCCTTAAAAGATAATAGCTGTCCTTCTTTAGATATGTGCGCGATAACACCTTCATTTGATATTTCGTAGCCTTCAGGCGTTTCTTTTATACTTACCGGAGTATAAGTGTTGTCTTGTTTTTTAGGTACTATACTAGTTACACCCATTGAGGGGATATGTACAAGTGCAAGTGTTTTATCGCCAAAACTTGTGTGCGTAACAACTTTACCTTCAAGCGTAACAGCTCCATCACTAAAACTGCTGTCAAGCTCTATAACCCTATTTACAGGAACGCTTTGCGTGTTTATTAGTACTACTCCATTGCCATCATCGCAAAGAGGTTGGGTTGCTGAAACAATGCCGCTATCTATCATATCAAGCGTGTCATTATACATCTCTCTCGCTCTTCTATTAACCTCGTAAATAGAGCTCCCCGGAAGTATATCGTGGAAATGGTTTAGTAGTATGTTTTTCCATATTTTGCGGATATTATCGTGCGGGTAGGGAAGATTTTCTTTTTTTGCAGCAATTGTAGATAGCATTTCAAGTGTGCGTATTCCGTTTTCGCATAGTCGGTTGCTGCGTTTAATTTCAGCTTGAGAGGTATATGTCCCCCTGTGGCACTGGAAGTAAAGTTCGCCAAAGTATGTTGGCTTATCAATATCCTTACGTCGCTCAAAGAAATCCTCAGGGCTTTCATAGTTAAGTTTTGGTACACCCTGAATGTCTTTTTCTCTGCGTATTTGCTCATAATCGTCCCTAGTTGGACCTCCGCCTCCGTCCCCGTAGCCAAAGGGCAGATAAAATTCGCCAGTGCCGTCTTTATTTAGCCTATTTCTCCAGCGGTTGTTAAGGGTTTTGGCGTCTACAAAGGATTCATACTGCATATGCAGATAGCAGTCAATTTCAGTGCCGTCTATGCCTTTCCACATAAAGCTGTGGTAGGGGAAGGCGGCGGCGTCATTATATGTCCAGAATATTTTTTGGGTTGTAAGACCTTCTATACCGCATTTTTTAAGTATCTGCGGGAGAGAACCTGAATAACCGAAAGAATCGGGCAGCCAAGCTACTTTGCAGTCTTTACCAAAATACTTATTAAAATATTCCTTGCCGTACATTATTTGCCTTATTAGACCCTCTCCTCCTGCAAGGTTTGTATCAGGCTCAACCCACATAGCCCCTTCAACTATCCAATTTCCATTTTTTACGGCTTCTACAATTCTGTTAAAAAGTTCGGGATAATATGTGCGGCATATTTCATATAGTATAGCTTGGCTTTGCAAAAAGCGTGCTTCGGGGTATTCCTCAAGCAGCCTTAACTGTTGGGAAAAAGTGCGTGCTACCTTGCGTACAGTTTCTTCAAGTGGCCATAGCCAAGCTACATCTAGGTGGGAGTTTGCAATAACGCTCATCTTAGGTGCATATGTGCCGTTTTTTGCGCTCATTAATTCTGATAGGAATTCGCGCATTTTCGTATATGTTTTTCTACGCTCATACAGCGGCTTTTCTATGTCGAACTTATTTAAGAGTTCGCACAGTTTATAATTTATTTTCTCCTTAAAAAAAGAGCTTTCAGGCTGTGTTTCATGTATATCATATAGCATGGCTATGTCAAGCCATAGCTGATACGCTTCTTCATTCCATATACCGTAAGTGTTTTCGCCTATTAAAGCAGGGGACGGGTATTCCACAGGTACACCCATATCCGAGAAAACATAACCTGATGCACGTTTTCCATTTGGGGATAGGGGCAGCAGCGTTCCGCTGTATGTTTCAAGCGCTATATTAAAACTCTCACCGCCTTTTGCACAGTGTACTATTGTTTGGTCTATCAAATAATGGTGAGGGTATCTTATTTCGCCTCCGCGTACAGTGCCAAAGGGTTTGCCATCTAAATAAACGGTACTTTCCCAGCCTGTATCAAGGCTTATTACTATGCGCTCTCCCTTTGAGTTTTCGGGCAGTGTAAAATCAGAAAAAAGCCAGCAGTACTCTTCAGTTTTTCCCCAGTTATAGCTCTTTGGCATGGGGTTTTTATCTTGAGATTTAGCTTTGTCAATGGATAATAAATCCTTAGTTACAAAGCCTCTAAAATTTATTTCGCCAAGCGGGTGATAAAAATCCCTCTCCAAGGCTTTAAGTAAATGAGCAATCTGCCCATGTGTTTCCGATTTCATATTCGCACCCCTGTAAATATTTATTTTATAAGCTAAAAGTACCATAGAATGTATATAAGGTCAAACCGTGAACCGCTTTAAATACCATAACAAGCCTTACTTTTTGACAGGGAAACTGAGCTTTGGTACAATTCTTTAACAAGTATGAATCTTGACATTCATTTAATGAGGAGGAAATATGTCTCCAGTAAAAACACAAAAACTGACCATAGCCGCGGTATGCCTTGCGCTATGCCTGCTGCTACCATTATTAACAGGGCAAATACCTACAATAGGCAGTATGTTATCGCCTATGCATATACCTGTGTACATATGCGCGTTTTTAGCGGGTCCCTTGTATGGCGGGTTGGTAGGCGCAATAGCTCCGCTGCTTCGTAATATAATATTCGGAATGCCTCCGTTTTACCCCGTAGCAATAGCAATGGCATTTGAGCTTTGCGCATACGGCATAATAGCAGGGCTTATATATATATTTACCAAAAAGCATATGAAGCTTAGCGAAAGCGTATATTTAACCCTTGTAATAGCTATGATTTTAGGCAGAATAGTATTTGGGGCTGCTATGTATGTGTTGCTTATGCTAAAAAGTCAGAGCTATACATTTGATGCATTCATAAACGCTACTACGCTAAGCAGCATACCCGGAATTATTCTGCATTTTCTTATAGTGCCGCCGGTAGTGCTTGCGACAGAGCGCAGCGGTATACTGAAATAAATTGTATAAATTAACCCCTATAGCCCATATATATACGGATTTTCACAGTAAATTCGGTGTGCCTAGGCAGCATGGTATAGGCGAACTTGTGGGGAAAATAGTATTTGAAAAGCCCTTTAGGGACATTAATATGCTAAGAGGGCTTGAAAAGTTCTCGCATATTTGGCTGCTGTGGATATTTTCAGAAAACATAAAATCAGGCTACTCAGCAACAGTGCGCCCGCCCCGCCTTGGAGGAAACATGCGAAGGGGTGTGTTTGCAACAAGAGCCCCATTTAGACCAAATAGCGTAGGCATGTCAGTAGTAAAAATAGAAAAAATAATACTTGAAGGCGCGGAAAGCCCTATTATAATAGTTTCAGGCGTTGATATGGTAAACGAAACCCCTATTATAGATATTAAGCCATATATTAAGAGCGATATTATAGATAATGCTACTTTCCCTAATATAATTCACAGGCTTAATGTTAAAATAGATGAAAGCCTACTAAATAAAGTGCCTGTAGATAAACAAGCCGCACTAATAGAAATACTTAAAGAAGATCCTCGCCCCTCATACCATAAGGATGGCAGAAAATACGGCTTTTATTTTAGCGATATGGAGATATTTTTTATAGTTAATGGCGATACCCTAATAGTTATTGATATTATTTAAGTATAATTATTATAAAACGTAAAGATCAACATTTTTATATTCTTATAGGGGTGTAAATAGTCATAGAATGTGACAAGTATTCGCTTTATGAACTAAACAACAAGCTTGCATGACATGATAGGCAATAGGCAAAGTTGAGAATTTATTTTTTTATTGCTTGTATTTGTAAACACAAAAACCAAAAAATAAATAAAGATAAAAGTTGATTTAGTATATTTACAAATCAGAATCATTCTGCAAAAATAAATATGTAAAAAATAGAGTATATGTAAATTATTATGGGATCTAACCGGTTGAAACCGGTAATAATAAGGAGGTTATCTTATGAAACGTGTGTTGGCAACGATACTATCTTTGGTGATTTTAATTGGTGTTTTGCCGATTGTTCAGGCTGAATCCGAAACGATCACTGTTAGGACAATCCACTATATGGTGGAAGGTGAGAAAGCTGCTGGAATGGAGACGATTCAGAAACTCTTCTCTGAGAAAATTCTTGAGGAAGAGGGAAAGGTAATCAAATTTGAGAATAGCGCTTACTCTCAAGGTACTGACTATTGGCCTCAATTAAACTCATCAATCAACGCAAGTGACTTTTATGACATTATGATGGGGAACCCTGGGTTGTATACAGACCTAATTAAGGAAGGATATGTAAAAGATTTAACTGGTAATGAAGTTATTAAAAATCTGGGTCTCACATCGGGTGATATGGGTGATGTGTCATATGAAGGGAAATGGTATGCATACCCTGTTGATTTTAAATCCTGGGGAGTGTTCTACAACGTAAAGATGTTTGAAGAACTTGGCATTGATGTACCTAAAACTGAATCGGAGCTTTTAGCAATTTGTGAAAAGTTGCAAGAAAACAACATAAGTCCTTGGGCAGAATGGTATGCTGATGGTGCATCTGTGGATATCAATATGCGTACGGTTCTATGGACAAAGGCTTTAGCGAATGGTGACAAGGATTTATTTAAGGATCTCATGAGTGGAGATAAGACAGTCCATGATTATCCTTACATGAAGGAAGCGTTAGAAACCTGGGCTCGTCGGATTGGTAATTGGGCTCGACCTGATGCTGTTTCTAATAAGCAAACTGATGCGAATGAAATTTTCGTTTCCGGGAAAGCAGGCATGTTATATCAGGGAACTTGGAATATTGGCTCAATTGAGGGACTAATAAAAGATAAAGAGTTTGAATATGGATTTTTCCTCTGCCCGACCGATGATTCAGGTCAAGATCCCGTACTGAATGTTCAGGTTGATCAAGCTTTTATGATTAACCCTAAGGCAAATAATCCTGATTATGCGTCAAAGTTTATGGAATTTTGGCTCACAGATTGCATGGGACTATGGAGTGATGCGAGTTTCCAACCTGGTATTACTGGTGCAAAAACAGAAAATACTCCGCCGTTGCTCTTAGCTCTGTTAGAAGCTAAAGCGTCAGGTAATACTGCTTGTTACGGTGATTTTACTGTTCCTTTCACTTCAGCATTTACATCAGCATATCGCACCGCTTTGACTGCTTTTGCAGCATCCATCGTTACGGGAGAAACTCAATCTGGTGTTAACTCCGTTGAAACTTGCTTAGATTATATGCAGGAACTCTTTGATGAAGAGATAGCAAAAGCAGCTTTATAAAACCAATTATTAGTAAAAATAGTTATTTAGGCAACTGGTTGGCAGGATTGCCAGCCAGTTGCCTATGAGAGAGGTTGTTTCCTAAACATTTTGTTGCGGAGGGAGGATTTTATGAGACAAATGAGTGCGAAAACAAATAGAAGTAGGTCTGTTTCTCGTTTAACAAAGAAAATTCATATTGGTAATATAATGTTTCTTTTGCCTACTTTTATATTGTTCACATTTGTGGTTTTAGCGCCGTTTATTCAAGGAATACCTTATTCGTTTACAAACTGGAAGAGTATTGTGAGTACGAACTATTCTTTTAACAAACTAGCCAATTATGAGTACTTACTTAAAAATAAGTATTTTCTGATGTCACTGGGGGTAACTTTTAAATTTACTATTTTATTTATTTTAAGTAGTAATATCATGGGTTTCTTTCTTGCGCTTCTTCTAAGGCAAACTTCGAGATTTAATAATTTTTCTCGTACTGTCTTCTTTTTACCTTTTACTGTGTCAGTGACTGCCGCTGCGATTGTATGGTCTTATGTATTTACAGATATATATGGGACAATTACCGGGCTTGTAAGTCCGTTAGGATTGGAAAGTCAAATTGTCTATGCGATGGTAATAATCGCATCTTGGCGTGATATGGGTTATACTATGCTTATTTATATCGCCGCAATGCAGACGATACCAAAGGATTTTTATGAGGCAGCTTCCATCGAGGGCGCAAATGCATTTCAGCAGTTTCGAAGAATTACGTTGCCGATGATTGTGCCTGCCTTTACAGCAAATATTACAATTACTCTAGCTTGGGGGCTAAGAACTTTTGATTTGCCAATGGTTGTTTCCACAACAAAGCGTGCTGGGCAGACAACAGCAGTTTATGTATACCAGAGTATTTTTGCTAATAATAATGCAGGACTGGGACAAGCGGCAGCAATAATCCTTACAATCATTTTAGTTGTGCTAACTCAAATTGTCTCGTATACACTTCGAAGAATTGAGGTGGAATTGTAATGTACAATTATTTAAAACGGAAATTCAGTTATTCACATAAATCTGCCGGTCAGCGTTACTTTGCTTTGAAAGAAATCATCCGAACATTAAGTACCTTATTGTTAATTTGTATTGTTCTTCTCCCTTTTTATGTTGCAATATTATATGCTTTTAAACCGGTATACGAGATAAGCGCAAATAGGTTGGCTTTTACTCAATCCCCAACATTAATAAATTTTTATGAAGTTATTTTTGAGAACAAACAGTTTATTAGCGGTTTTAAAAATACGGTTTTAAACACCATACCAACTGTACTTATTCTGGTAGTAACAACTTCCATGTCTTCGTGGGTTTTAGCACGGTTTAATACACGCTTTTATAGTTTGATGTATTCAATAATGACAGTGGGTCTTCTGATTCCTTTTCAGTGCTATATTCTACCGTTGTATGTTAATTTTTTTAAACTGGGTTTAGTGAGCAATAATATTGGATTTATCATTGCCCGTTCCGGATTACAAATCTCAATTAGTCTTGTTGCAGTTACAGGCTTTGTTAAGACTGTACCCCGTGAACTAGAAGAAGCAAGCAGTATTGATGGTTGCTCTAGATTCGCAACATTTTGGAAGATAGTTTTCCCTTTAATGACACCAATAAACATTACGCAACTGGTTTTAAATACGGTATTTGTATGGAACGACTATAGTACAGCAATTATCTTGTTGCGTTCTAAAGAGTCGCAGACACTTACGTTAGCACAAATTACTTATTTTAATGAAAACACAACGCTGTTAAATCATGCATTTGCCTTCTTTATTCTTGCTATGTTTCCTATACTTGTTCTTTATCTTTCGTTACAAAAGTACATTGTTAGTGGAATTACAGCAGGTGCTGTCAAAGGATAATCAAACCTAAAGAGAAAGGGTGATTATATGAGAAATTGCAATCAAATATATATGGAATTGATTCATGTTGTCCAAAATGAATGGGATGTATATTTTGAGACAGCTTTGGTGATGCTTCATGAAATAATGCAGAATAATGAGAAAGGCAAACCTACCGTAATGATTGTTCCTGTAGGTCCTACAGAACAGTACGGAATCCTTGCACGTCTTGTCAACGAATTGTCGTTATCATTGCATAACGTACACTTCTTTAATATGGATGAGTACCTTATTGATAAAAAATGCTGGGTACCCTTTAACCATCCTCTATGTTTTCGTAGGAGAATGGAAGAAGAATTCTTCTGTCGTGTCAATCCAGAACTAGTTATGTCAGAATCTCAGCGACATTTTCCAAAACCGGGAGAAGAGGCTGAATTTGATGCTTTACTTGATTCTTTTGGTGGAGCTGATCTTTGTGTTGGTGGATTGGGAATCAATGGACATTTAGCGTTTAATGAACCTCCTGAAGACAACACAGTATATACTGTCGATGAGTTTGCATCTCTTTGTACACGTATTTTGCCAGTCTCTCGGGAAACCCGTACGGTGAATGCTATAGGATATCAAAGAGGGGATTTGTATGGTATGCCTCAGTGGTGCATAACAATTGGAATGAAGCAAATCTTATCATCACGATCAATTTTTATCGCACTAAATAGAGAATGGCAACATGGTATTCTCCGGCAAACGTTGTGTAATACGATACAAGCCCAAATTCCTGCTACCTTATTGCGTACTCATTCAAATGTCCGCTTCTGCACAACAGAGAAAATAGCGCAGGGAATTGTTTAATGTTTGCGGCTATACAGAAAAAAGTGAATAATACAGAACAGGACAAGGGGAATGCAAAGGAGAATTAGAAATACTTATTGGGGAGGAGTGATATTTTACCTGTAATCGATTTTTCAAGAGACATGCATATTTATCTGGGAGATGTTACCCGATTTTTTGTATCAGCAAATGTAAACACTGAAATCCGGAAAACGATTGAAATTAAATTTACAATATATAGGAGGATATGTTTATGATTGATTACCGTACAATCCCTGCAGAAGAATTAGGAAAGGGTAGTAATATTAAGCTGGAGCTTTGTGAAACTGAAGTTGACCTTTATTGGAAGATGGCTATTGAAGTTGCTGAATTGATAGCAGAAAATAATGTCAAAGGTGAAGAAACACTTATGATTGTTCCCTATGGTCCTATTGGTCCTCACTCCCGCCTTGTAGATATAATAAATACTCGGCGTATCAGTTTGAAAAATTGTTGGTTTTTTGCTATGGATGAATATCTGGATGACAATTTGAAATATCTTCCAAAGAGCGATCCTTTGTCTTTTCGTGGTGGTATGGATCGTGTTTTTTACAATAAGATTGACCCAGAATTGAACTTACCCGAGACTCAGCGTTTCTTCCCAGAACCGGGCAATGAAGGTAAGATATGGGAAGTAATTCAAGAACACGGCAAGCTGGATATGTGTTGGGGCGGTGTTGGTATTACTGGTCATATTGCCTTTAATGAGCCTCCGGAGCCCGGTGAGGTTTGCACTGATGAAGAATTTCTACAACGTCCTACACGTTGTTTAAAAATAGCTCGTGAAACACGTACAATTAATGCTTTTATGAACGCTGGAGCTGATATTGATGCTATCCCCGAGTGGTGTGTTACTGTGGGTATGAAGGAAATTAACTATGCCAGAAAGATTCGTATGTGTATGCCGCGTGATTGGAACGCAGCTATGCTACGGAAAGCTCTTCATGGTCCCGTTAGTTGCCATGTGCCAGTATCTTTGTTCCAAAATCACCCTGACGCAAAGATATATGCCACATATCAAGCTGCTAATACTTCCATAGTGCCGAAGATTGTTATTTATAATAAATGAAGAATCTATTTTGGATTGGAAATGGTAAAGTTGTTTTACCGCAAGGTGTGGTACAGGGCGGTTCGATTTTGGTTGAAAACGGTAAAATTGCCGCAATCAATAGTAATTGTCCTAAAGGGGTAGAGGTTATTGACGCTCAAGAAGGATATGTTTTGCCAGGGTTTATCGATATTCATGTCCACGGTGGTGGTGGAAGTGACTTTATGGATTTGTCAGAAAAAGATGTTTGTACTGTATGTAACACACATTGTGCGTACGGAACAACCGCATTAGTTGCGACGACTATGACTTGTTCAGATGATCTTCTTGAGGATGCAATCAGCTGTATACGTTCTGTGATGAAAAAACAAACTTTAGGTGCTCAAATATTGGGTCTTCATTTAGAAGGCCCGTATTTTGCAGCCACTTCCAAGGGTGCGCAGCCTGTCAAGGAGCTCAGAATTCCAACACGAGAAAATTTAGAGCACATTATAAGAGTTGCTGAGGGCAGTATTATTCGCTGGGATGCGGCGCCTGAATTGCCAAATATGCAGATGTTTGCACAGGTGATGAAAGAAAATGGAATCCTTTGCTCTATTGCTCATTCCGGCGCCAATGCAACAATTACTACCCAAGCCTTTGATTGGGGCTTCAGTCATATAACGCATTTTTACAATGCTTGTACAACTTTCCATAAAGAGAATGGAATTGTGCACTCCGGCAATATAGAAGCAACATACATTCGCCCGGAAATAACAATTGAACTGATAGGCGATGGACGCCATATTCCTATGGAATCGATGCTTCTTGCAAAGCAGATTAAGGGAGCGGACAAGATTTGTATAATAACCGATGCAATGCGTGCGGCGGGAACAAGTGAAACGGTTAGCATACTAGGTCCTCGAAACGGAGGGACAAAGGTTGTGGTAAAGGATAATGTTGCACAGCTTCCTGATTTCTCATTTTATGCTGGGAGCATAGCAACAATGGATAGGTGCTTAAGAACGGCTCATGTGTATTATGGCATTCCATTAAACGAAGTTAGTCGCATGCTATCTTTAACTCCGGCACGGCTTAGTGGTGTTGAACACTGTAAAGGGAGCTTGGAAGTTGGAAAAGATGCTGATATAGTCATAATGGATAAAGGTTTTTATGTACAGAAGGTTTTTGTTCAAGGAATCCTCCATTGAATTTAATTCATTCTCAAACAAAATTGAAGTGAGTTTTTAAGTTAATTGCTTATCTTTTTGTTGGAAAGTTGTAACCTCAATGTGTTCTATATTTTCAACCTCTCTGTATAATAATAAAAAATAAATATAGATATAAATTGATTCTGTATATTGACATTCGAGAATTACTCTGTAAAAATTAATATTATAGAATAGAGTGATTTTCTTTTATAAAATGTCTCTCTGTATTTAATTTACAATAAGGAGAAACCGTAATGTTGAACTACAAAGTAAAAATCGGTCTAGCCCCCATGCGTCGTGACGTTACACCCCGTCCAGGCATCTTTAATTGGGAAAAGGCTGAAGAGCGTGGTCATCATGCTGTTGCCTACATTAAGGAGCACTTTACTTCAGAAAAAGTGTCCTTCGTGGATTTGGAGGGTATCAACCCTGTTTCCGTGATGTACAATGATGATGACGCGGAGTGCGTTATTGAACGTTTTCTGGCAGAAAAAGTGGATGCGGTATTTATTATCAACTGCAATTTCGGCAATGAAGAGATTGCAGCTCATGTGGCGCGTGCTGTGGGTAAACCGGTGTGTATCTGGGCGCCAATGGATGATAGTTTCCTACCGGACGGGACGCGCTACACGGACAGTCAGTGCGGTCTTTTTGGGGTAAGCCGTCAGATGCAGCGCCTACGTATCCCTTTCTCTTACATTGAAACCTGTAAGATTGAGGATAAAATTTTTACTGAAGGTTTTAAGAGATTTATTTCCGTTGCTTGCATGGTTAATAATTTTCGTGGTATGCGCATTGCGCAAGTTGGTATGCGTCCTAAGCCATTTTGTTCTGTTATCTATAACGAGGGCGAATTGCTAGAAAAATTCGGCATACAGGTGATTCCTGTAAACATGGCTATTATCATCGACAAATACAATAAAATACTAGCTGAAAATGATGCTGTGCTTCAAGAGGGCGCAAAGTTGTTATTATCCCGCTATGAGATGGACGATATTACACAGCCTTTGCTCAAAAAGGTTTATGCTTTTGTACTGTTGTATAAATGGGTATTTGAAACCTATCGTGTGCAGGTCGTCTCTGCTGAGTGTTGGACAGCTATGCAACTTGCCGTTGGAGCAATGCCCTGTATGGCATACAGCGTATTGGCGGACATGGGTTATATAATTTCTTGCGAAAGTGACATGCATGGTGCGATTACCATGGCCCTGCTCTCCTGTGCATCTCTTGGTGAAAAGATTTCTTTTTTTGGGGAGTTTACTGTGCGTCATCCGGAAAACAAAAATGCGGAACTCCTGTGGCATTGCGGTCCGTTTGCTTATAGTCTGCGCAAGGAGGCTACGCCTTGTAAGGCGGTTAATATGCGTGCATGGTTTCAAGTGAAGGATAGCGAATACACTATTGCGCGTTTTGATCAGGAAAGTGGCGATTACAAACTTTTAGCTGGTACCTGCAAATCCACTGACGGACCGTATACCTTTGGCACTTACCTATGGGCGGAATTTGATGACCTGCCCGCTTGGGAAAGAAAGCTAGTTGAAGGACCTTACATACATCATATGGCAGAAATTGAAGGCGATTATACACAGGAGTTGCGTGAATTCTGTAAGTATATACCAGGCATTACGCCGGACGCAGTAGAATAATAAGAGGCAAAAAACGATGTTGACCGGTATGAGAGAAATCCTTGAGATTGCCGATAAATGTGGTTGTGCTATTCCTGCTTTTAATGTTTACAATGGCGAAACTGCCATGGGCATATTTAAAGCTGCCGAGGAAGCTAATGCCTGTATTATCGTGCAGATGTACAGCCGTCTTTTTATGAGTGATGAGGCAGAATTTATTGCCCCGGCTATTGTAGAAGCTGCGCACCGCTCCAAGTGCAAAATTGCATTTCACTTAGACCATGGTAGTTGCGATGAAGCTGTGTTCCGTGCTATAAAATACGGTTGCTCTTCTGTAATGCGCGATGCGAGCGCTCTTCCGTTTGAGGATAACATAGCAGTTATTAAAAATGTGACGTACTTTGCCCATGACTTGGGAATTGATGTTGAGGCAGAACTGGGTCACATTGGTTTAGCTAAGGATGGAGTGCCCACAGATTATACTAAGGTTGAGGAGGCTGTTAGGTTCTATGCAGAAACCGGTGTTGATGCACTAGCTGTTGCCGTGGGAACAGCTCATGGCCATTATAAACAGGATCCCGTACTGGCAATTGACCGCATTCGTGCATTGTATGATGCAGTTCCTGCGGCACTTGTTCTGCATGGCGGTTCCGGTGTACCGGATGATCAGATTCAAGCGGCGGTAGAAGCTGGTATTCGCAAGATTAATTTCGGAACGGATGTATGCCTTGCATTCCTTGATGGTGTACGCGAGGTGGATTCATCAATCGTTGGTGTGGATATATTCATGAAGGAACCGATACAGCGTGTAAAGAATTTTGCCCATGAGAAGATTCGATTGCTTGGGGCGGAGGGAAGCAATGCTTAATCGTCAAATTGGTGTGGTTGGTATAGGTTCTACGGTCTATGACACATTAATGGTCATAGATAGCTTTCCTGTTGAGGATACGAAGATAGAAGGTGTTGAAACTAAGGTACAGGGAGGCGGTCCCTGTGCAACGGCGCTTGTTGCCGCCCAAAAATTAGGCATGTTTTCAGCATACATGGGCACCATTGGTGATGACCCCTTTGGGCATTTTATGCTTGATGATCTAAATTCTTGGGGTGTGGACACGAGTTGTGTAAAAATTGTGCCAGATACAATAAGTTTCCACGCTGTTGTATTGCTTAACCAACATACGAAAAGTAGAACCTGTGTTTGGAACCGGGGTAATGTGCCTCAGCCGAAAGCAAGCGATTTATATGAAGATGTATTAAGCCAAGCAAAGGTACTCCATTTGGACGGACATATGTTGGAAGCGGCAGTTTATGCTGCAAAGTTATGTCAATCAAAGGGTGTCAAGGTGAGTTATGATGCGGGCGGAACATATCCGAATGTGGAACGTCTCATGCCTCATGTTGATTGGTTAATTCCATCAGAAGAATTTGCTCTGAAGTTTACCGGTACAGAAACAGGCGAGGAAGCAGCACGTTTGCTCTACGAAACCTATAATCCAGAGCTGGTTGTAATTACACAGGGTGTACGCGGCGGCATTCTTTTAGATGAAAAGGGTATGCGTCGCTATGAAAGTTTTTCAGTAGATGTAGTAGATTCAAATGGCAGTGG
>JGI24709J26583_10001580_pt1 | contig 19233 bp, 14 predicted proteins | sample BioPla2DNA1_FD_26583 | JGI IMG/M metagenome (IMG submission 26583) | reverse complement strand
CCCGTATATATTTTCAAAATTAATTGAAACAGTGCTTGTATCGGTTGCTGTTACCATGTGTGCAAGCATATGTGCTTTTTTCTTTAGCTTGCTTGGGACAAAGACAACCAGATCGTCTCCTTGGATTGCCAGAACAGTTAGAATTATTGCTGCATTTTTCAGGAATGTACCGGATGTGGTCTGGGCAATGCTGTTGCTTTTCTCTTTCGGTCAGAATATATTGACAGGTTTTTTTGCCTTGTTTTTTTCTACTTTCGGGATGCTGTCTAGAACCTTTATTGAGACAATAGATGAAGTAAGTGCATCCTGTGTTGAGGCATTATATGCCACAGGAGCAACTTCCATCCAAACGGTTTTTCATGGTGTTATTCCCTCGTCGATGCCTGAAATCGTTTCATGGGTTTTATATATGATTGAAACAAACATCCGGTCATCAACATTGATAGGCATACTTACTGCGACAGGAATAGGGTATTTGTTCGATCTTTACTATAAACGCATGGACTACAGTTCTGCAAGCATTGTCGTAATAGCTATTGTGATAACGGTCATAGTAATTGAAACGCTGTCGAATAAAATCAGAAAGGTGATTATGTAATGAGTGAACTCGATATGGCGAGACAGCTCCCCATTACTCTGGATATAAATAAGTTTATGAGAAAGAGCCGCAGGGGAACAATTAAAACGTCAACAAAATCAAAAAGCGATTTTGCTATCAAGATGACGTTGTTTGTGCTGTTGTTTCTGACGGTATATGGTTTTGCTACATTCGACTATAAAAATGTCGATATTGCGAAGGCTGTAACCGGAACATGGAACAATGCCAAAGTTTTGTTCGGTCAGCCAAGACTGACATATGGTACATGGAGGGAGATGCTAAAAGAGCTATTTGTGACATTTTCTCTTGGTGCGCTTTCTACGATTTTTGGGGCGATAATTGCTTTTTTCGGTGCTTTGCTGTGTGCTAAGAATATCGCAAACCCGATTGTAGCCAACATAACAAAGGGCTTTGTAGCTTTTATAAGAGCAGTACCGACTATACTGTGGGTTCTAATCTTCACTATTTCTGCTGGACTAGGCAGTGTTGCGGCTGTTATCGGACTAACCTTTCACAGTGCCGGATATTTGATTAAAGCATATGCGGAATCGATTGAAGAAGTGGATGCCGGTACTATTGAAGCTTTAAAAGCAAGTGGCGCAAGCTTCTGGCAAATTGTTTTTCAAGCGCTTCTTCCTTCCTCTATCAGTCGAATGACTGCATGGACATTTCTTCGTTTTGAAATAAACTTTACAAATGCGCTTGCAGTAGGTGCGGCAGCAGGAGTTGGCGGTATCGGGTTCGATTTATATATGGCCGGGAATCATTACTTTGATCTTCGTGAACTTGGATTTATCACTTATATCGTTGTGGCAGCTGTAATTCTGCTGGAAGTTCTTGCGACAAAAATCAAATCGACGGTTAAATAACAGTGCAACAAATTTTTTATGATTTTTCAGCCTTCGAAATATTAAAGGATAAAAATCCGCTTTTGGTCTGCGATGACGCTTTTGATTCATTCGGTATAAAGTTTCCCTGTAAAGTTATAAGGTTTAGCGATTTTACTTCAAATCCGATTTACGAGGACATACAGTCAGGAGTAAAGGTTCTAAGAAATAATAAATGCGACTTTATAGTAGCTGTCGGCGGCGGAAGCAGTATAGACACCGCAAAGGCGATTAAATACCATTATGGTATTAACCTACCTATAATAGCTGTCCCGACGACTTCAGGGACTGGAAGTGAAGCGACTAAATTTGCAGTAATATACAAAGATGGCGAGAAGATGTCTATTACTGATGAAGCGCTTTTGCCGGAATATGTTGTTTTGCAGGCTGATTTGCTCAAAACACTGCCTCTGTATCAAAAAAAATGTACTATGCTCGATGCGCTTTGCCAAGCTATTGAGTCTTGGTGGTCAAAAAGGGCGACACAAATTAGTATTCAGTATTCCAGAGAAGCGATAAGCCTGATTATTAATAATATGGAAAGTTATTTGCTAAATGATGATGATGGTAATGCCAAGATGCTCCTCGCTTCCAATTTAGCAGGTAAATCAATCAATATAACAACCACAACTGCGCCCCATGCTATGAGTTATAAACTGACTTCTCTTTACGGGCTGCCGCATGGTCATTCTGTTGCAATATGTCTTCCAAAAGTTTGGGAGCAAATGGGGAATTTTGATGATATAGCAATTGCACTTGGTAAAAAAAATCATCTGGAAGCAGTTATGTTTTTTGAGGAAATATTGCATAAACTGAAAATTTTACCGCCTCAAAATGCAAAAATGGAAGACTTGGAAATTTTGACAAATTCTGTAAATATCGAAAGACTGAATAACAATCCTGTTCAATTTGACAAGGATATTATTAAAAAATTGTACAAAGAAATTTTGGAGGTATAATGACCAAAAGGGTTAAAGCCGTCGTTTTTGATTGGGCGGGTACGACTATAGATTATGGCTGCTTTGCGCCGGTAAAAGGTTTTATAGATGGGTTTAAAAGCATAGGTATAGAGATATCTAACGAAATGGCGCGAAAACCTATGGGACTATTGAAACTCGATCATACCAGAGCGATTGCCGCCATGTTGGCCGAACCGATTTCCGAGGAGATGATTTTAAGGGCATACAAAGTATTTGAAGAAACCCTATTTGCTAATATTGAAGAGCACTGCGACATCAAAGACTATATTATTGAAACCGTTGCTGCTCTACGGAAAGAGGGAATAAAAATCGGTTCCACTACCGGGTATACTTCTGAAATGATGAAGAGTGTCATATTAGAAGCAAGGGAACAGGGATATTCGCCCGACTTCTGCATTACCGCAGATTCTGTTCCTAAAGGTCGGCCGTATCCTTACATGATTTGGAACAATCTTATGGAGTTCGGTATTTCAGATCCCAGAGAAGCAATAAAAGTTGGAGATACAGTAGCTGATATTACGGAGGGAAAAAACGCCAATTGTTGGACCGTAGGAGTTATTATGGGATCGTCGGAATTAGGTCTTACCAGGCTAGAGGTTTCGGCTTTGACGGAGAATGAGCTAAAAGATCGAAAAACAGCTGTTCGCTCAACATACTACAAGGCCGGAGCGGATTATGTAATTGACGACATGAATGAATTATTGGATGTCGTTGCCGAAATAAACCGAAAACTCAGATTAAATGAAGACCGAAAATTATTGACACCCGGACCCCTTTCAACAAGGCAATCGGTTAAATACGCTATGCTCACCGATCATTGCACATGGGATGAAGAGTATAAAGACATTACGACTTCGGTGATAAACGACATTACACAAATTTCTGCCAATGATGATTATTCCACAATTTTATTGCAAGGCAGCGGCACATATGCAGTAGAAGCAATGATTGATAGTCTTTGCAAAAAAAACGAAAAAATATTGTTTTTAGTTAACGGCGAATACGGAAAGCGGATGTTGGTTATAGCTGATAAATTGTGCAAAAATTATGATTATCTTGAATTTGATATGACTCAGCCCATAGATGTCAAAACCCTTGAAGATAAATTGAATATTGACCGGGATATTGATGTAATAGTTTTTGTTCATTGCGAAACCACTACCGGCATAATAAATCCACTTGAAGATCTTGTAAAGCTTTCCAAATCGTATGGAAAAAAGGTTCTAGTTGATGCAATGTCCAGCTTTGCGGCTTATGATATTGATATGCCGGGGCTTGATATTGATGCTCTGGCTGCAAGCTCCAATAAGTGCTTGGAAGGATTACCGGGTTTGGCGTTTGTAATAGTAAAAAAAGAATTGATTGCGAAATGTAGTGGGAATTCCTCTTCCCATAGCCTTGACTTGTTCGATCAATATCAATGCTTTCACAATAATGGTGGTAAGTTCCGTTTTACATCACCAACCAACGTACTATTGGCACTAAGGCAGGCAATTGATGAATATAAAAAAGAAGGTGGTTTACCGGCTCGCAAAAAACGATATATGAAGAATCATGAAATTCTCACTAGCGGACTCGAAAAACTTGGTTTTCGTTCCATTATCGCCCCCGAATATCAATCGTATATCATAACAACTTTCGAACTTGGAAATCTGGATTTTATCAAATTGTATGATGCACTTAAATCGAAAGGATTTGTCATCTACCCAGGGAAATTGACCTCAATGCCGACTTTCAGATTAGGCAATATCGGAGATATATATCCTGAAGATATCGTTGCGCTTGTTGATGCGATAGGAAATATACAGGATGTTTAGAAGAAGTGCCGGTTGAATTGAATGTTTTTTGTTTACAGTATTTTTAATCGTGGAATACTCATGGTATAAATTAGGCGAAAATCTGTTTACATTCGCAAGTTTGAAGAGATGTTAATAAAGACAGTGGGATTTCGAAAAATACCCCCAAATTCTCATATTAATTATTTGACACTCTGTTAGATAAATTGGAAAATTGTTATTTAAAAGGTCAAAATATAAAAAGCACTGCTACATCATTAATGCAGTGTTTTTTGTTTTTCAGAAAATAGTCTAAATGAATTGTACTTTTCAATATTCTTATATAGAACAAAACTAATGATCTTCAGACAATATCATGTATGTAAATATGATATAATCCATTTGAGTAGTTAGTATGAAGTTTTGACTTGAAAACATGAAAATGCAGTTTGTGCCAAAAACTGTTAGAATACAAAAATATAATCTATTCATGATACGGGGACTGTATGGAAAAGAAAATCAATAAAAGCGTAATCGGATACATAGTTTTTTGCGTTATTACTGTTTTTATTATTATTCTTAACATACACAACGACGAGTACAGGAATTTGATAGAACATAGGACACTTTTATCGGAATCTGAAGAAGAGTATCCCGGAGGAAAGAGGGTTGATACTTCTTTTGGTCTGAAAGGTGAGGTAATAAAAACAGGTCGGTTTTATATACCTAACTTCGGAAGATATACATTGAATGCAGACATAACTTCAATGGATGCCAATAATATACTCAAAGTTTATTTGAGTGACGGGCGAAGTGAGGAAAGAGTTCTTGAGATACCTTTGCCTGAAAATGGAATTTACACCGGAAGCTTTGCCGTAAAACCGGAAACGAAGTATGTTGATATAAGGGTAGATTACTCCGGTAGCGGAAATCTTGTTGTGGGCAATATGTATTTATATAGCCCCTTGGCATATACCGATACAATCTTTACGGCAATATTTATCTTAATATTTTTAACAGCGGTCGGCATTTTTACCTTTAAAAATCCGGATAAGATAAAAGAGGAAAAAATTAAAAGAAAAATCACGGACTGGTTGATTATTATAATCGCCGTGATTTTTGTTTCACAACCCTCCTTTCTCGGGTATCTGTTCCACACTCACGACGGCATTTTTCATTTTTCAAGAATTGAATCTTTGAAAGACGCGCTGCTTGCAGGTCAATTTCCTGTCAGATATTATCCGTCTGCGTCAGGCGGGTTCGGATATTTGTCTCCCATATATTACCCGGATCTTCTTTTGACTCTTCCCGCATTGCTTAGAATCATAGGAACTTCACAACCGTTTGCAGTAAACGCTTTCATATTTGCAATAAACCTGTCGTCTGCATTGACTGCATACTATTGTGCAAAGGGCTTGTGCAATGACAGGATTCTTTCCGTAATTACGTCAATTCTGTATCTTAGTGCAACTTATAGACTCATAAATATCTATGTCAGAGGCGCATATGGCGAAGCACTGGCAATGATATTCTTTCCTCTGATTGTACTCGGAATGTACGAGGTTCTTTTTAGGGATAGAAATAAGTGGTGGATTGCGGTTTTGGGATACTCCGGAGTGATACAGTCTCATCTGATATCGACATTTCTTGTCGCTTTGATTTCAGCGATTATTATTATAATTTTAATTTTTCGCATCATCAGAGAGAAAAGGCTATTGTCAATTATTAAGGTGCTGAGCATTACTATCGCAATTAATTTATGGTTCCTATTGCCGATGCTGTATATGTACTTATTCGAAGATGCGGTGTTTTTTATTCCGAGAATAGAGGGGTTCAGAATGAGCCTATATATTTCTCAGGTTTTCGAAGCGTTTGTTAACGCCTCCGGATATAGTAACGGGCTTTGGTACGCAGGCGGGGAAATGGGATTTTCTGTCGGACTGCCGATCGCATTCGGACTGGGGCTTATATTTGTTTACCTTGCAATGAATCTTGGAAAAAAACAAACCAAAGAAATAAAGATATTTCTTTGGTCTGGAGTTCTCGGCATATTATTTGCATGGTTTTCTACATATCATTTCCCATTTAAGGCGATTAGCAGTATCCCTTTCATTGGTGAATTAATAAATGCAATTCAATTTCCTTGGAGATTTATCGGAATTGCATCTATATTTTTGTCTTTAACCTCATCAGCCGGATACTGTTACTTCGGGTCGGTTACCGGTAACAAAAAAGTTGTTGCAATAATTGTTGCCGCGATGATTTCAATAACGTCCGGTTATTTTATGTATACGGTTACGAATGTATCTGAAGGCGTTCCGAGAAGCTCTGCTATAGTCGATATATTAGGGTATTATGGAGAATATCTGCCGGAAGATTTTGACTATGAAAATTCATTAGAGAGAGTAAAAAAACCGATACTTTCCAATTCAAATGTAACTATCGACAGCTATACAAATGACAATAAGAAAATGACATTTAGTTATAGCGGCGGGAAAGGAAAGGTTGAGCTTCCAATTGTTTATTATCCCGGATTTTCGGCCAAAGTTGATGGGGAAAGGGTTCCGGTATATAAAGATCCTGAGTCAAAGCTGATAGAGTTGAATTTAGATAAGGATGTAGCAGATGTAGAAGTTAAGTACGAAGGTCTTTTCATATTTAAGCTTTCGGATATTATTTCGATAGTTGCTGTTCTCGCAACCGGAGTATATATTGTGATTTTTATGAAAAAGAGAAGAAAAATGAAATTAACAGAAGAGGGTGACTTTTTATTCGGGAGGGTATAACATTTAAAATGCTTCCTTATTAAGTTGACAGTTAGCCTGTTTGGTGTTAAAATTGCAAGGCAGTTTTGACTAAGAAAACTTAGGCTGATTGGGGCCTTTAGCTCAGTTGGTTAGAGCAACCGGCTCATAACCGGTAGGTCCGGGGTTCAAGTCCCTGAAGGCCCACCAATGTATAATCGCTTTTTGGGACGGGTTGAGGAATTAACACCACCCATAGGCGATTTGTAGTATTATAGCTGTTTGTTTTAGGGGTATAGCTCAGTTGGTAGAGCAGCGGTCTCCAAAACCGCGTGCCGAGGGTTCGAATCCTTCTACCCCTGCCATGTTGGCCCGGTAGTTCAGTTGGTTAGAACGCTAGCCTGTCACGCTAGAGGCCGTGAGTTCGAGCCTCATCCGGGTCGCCATGCTGTTGTAGCTCAGTTGGCAGAGCACGTCATTGGTAATGACGAGGTCGGCAGTTCGAATCTGCTCAACAGCTCCATAAAGGGGCGTCTGTGACGTCTCTTTTTAATTAAGGAGAGCCCTTTTAATATAATGTCAAGAAAAAACTTCAAAGCAACTTGTTGTTATTAGTTACGACAATGATATGAGGTGCAGCTTTCGTAGCTCAAAGTGTTGGAAATGAACATCTCGTGCTTTCTCTTTTAATGCCGGCAGAGGACTTTTAGCTACAGTTTTTCTATTTGTATTGGGCTTGATTAAGCCTAAGCACTTTGTGAAACATGAAAGTCGCACCGATAAAGGTGACAAAAGCATACTTATGAAAGCCGGCATCCGGCTTTCCTGTATTCAATTTTTAGTGCTTTTTATATTATCCTTAATATCAGCTATTATTTTTGAAAACATCAAATTTGAAAGCTATATAAACGCATTCTGGTCGGTTGCATATGCTGGAATACTTTCTTCCGGAGTTGCTTACACTCTTCAGATTATTGCACAAAAAAATACCGACCCCATCTCTGCATCTCTGATAATGAGCTTGGAATCGGTCTTTGCGTTAATCGCAGGCATGTTGTTATTGAATCAATTTTTTAACATTAGAGAAATATTGGGTTCAGTTATGGTTTTTGTAGCTATCATTTTGTCTCAGCTTTCAGACAAAAAACCTGTGCTTCAAAAAGACAATCGGAGATCAAGTTAATTATTTGCATCGATAAGACTTTGATATCTTTCCAGCGCCTTGTCGATTATTTTATCCCAAGGTTTAGCTATAGTATCTTTTGCATTATCACCGACTATTTTAAGTTTTTCCCTGTCGTTTAATATTTTAATAATCAATTCTGCGTTGCTCTTTGCGTTGTCACTGCAAAGAAATCCGTTGAATCCGTCGGTTATTGATTCCGCTGCGTTGCTTCCCTTGATTAAAAGCGAAGGCAAGTTTAGCGAGGCAGCCTCTCTAAGTACCATAGGTGCATTATCATAATATGATGGAAAAAACAGAATATCGGATAATTTATAAAGTGCACTTAGAATTTCTTTTTCAGGAATGTGGCCGGTAAATAATGTGTTTTTAAGTATTCCAAGTTCCTCTGATTTCGCTTTTATTTCATCCGAATCCGGTCCCTGCCCAACAAAGATAAGATTGTAATCAAAATTTAATTCAGTCAGAGCGGCTGCCGTTTCAAGTATGAGCATTTGGTTCTTTTTCCATGACATCTGTCCGACAAAAAGAATTGTAGGAGACATGGATAAATTGAATTTTTTTCGCACAAAATCCAAAGAGCTTTCATTAAACGGCATCTCATCTGCGCCGTTTTCCATTATTATTATTTCTTTTTGAAACCCGTATTCCCGCAAAGTTTCAGCTGTGGAATTGCTGACAGTCCAAACTTCATCACATTTGTTATAGAAATCAACAATAATATTTACTCCGATTTCCGACAGAATTTTGCTCTTTGTCACACTGTAAAAATCGTCATAATATTTTGAATGGAAAGTACCTATGAGTGGAACTTTGCGCAACCGTGCAGTTAGATGACCCGCAGTGCCTGCTGAAAAGGGACTGTGCACATGGACGATATCTATCTGCTCTTTAGAGATTTTGGCGTTAAAGGCAATGTCCAGTATGGGTATACCCAACTTGTATTGAGTTGTGGGTATGGGAAGACCTGCGAAACCGATGATGTTAATATCTTCCAGCTTATCTCTATCGGTTTTATCGGGTCGTGGGGCAGCAATAAAACAGGAGTGCCCTTTTTTTGCTATATTATATGCATATGCCTCCACCACTCTTCCCACACCGTCGACGACAGGGAATCCGGAATCGGTATACTGAGCGACATACATTTTTTATCCTCGAGGTTTAAGATTATTCTATGATTATTATATAATATAACATATTCTTAACAATAGAAAGATTGACAAATCATTAATGCTGACATAAAATTAATGCTGCATTTAAATTAAGAGGTGAATTAAGTGGAGGCTTCAGCAGATCGAAGTAAGCTTTTTATTATTGACGCATCAATTGCTTTAAATTGCTGCATCTCATTTTTGTGTGTAATTATGTAAAGCGTCATTAAAAAGTGATATTTTATGAATCTGTTGGCCGGTATTATTACCGCCATTTTTTTTCGTCATAAATATGTTTGGGGGTGGCTGAATTGGGGAGTATTTGCTCGAACTTTTAAATGACAAGAAGTATTTGGAAATCCGAAAAATAATTGAGGAAATGAATGTCGTAGATCTTGCTGAGTTTATTCAGGAGATAGAGGATAATCCCAAAGTCGTAATTTTGTTCAGACTCTTACCGAAAAGACAGGCGGCAGAGGTATTTGCATATCTTGACGGTGAGATAAGAGAAAAAATTGTCAACGGAATATCCGACAAAGAACTCTACGAGATATTAGATGAACTGTTCTTAGATGATGCGGTGGATTTTATCGAGGAAATGCCTGCATCAATTGTAAAAAGAGTAATCAATACAACCGATGAAGAGACCAGAAGACAGATAAATCAAATACTTATGTTCCCGGACGAATCTGCAGGATGCTTGATGACTATTGAATATGCCGATTTACATAGCGGCATCTCGGTGGAAGAAGCGATTAAGAAAGTCAGAAAAATAAGTCCGGAAAGGGAATCAATAGAAACTTTGTTTATTACGGACCATGAACGACATCTGGTCGGAACATTAAATATCAGAGATTTGTTGGCCGCAAAAGACAGCACCATGGTTGGAGAAATAATGGATGCAAATGTCATTTCGGTACATACTCATGAAAATCAGGCTGAAGTTGCCGATAAGTTTAAAAAGTATGACTTTTTCATGATGCCTGTGGTAGACAATGAAGACAGGCTGGTTGGGATGATAACCATAGACGACATCATTGATGTTATTGAAGAAGAAACAACTGAGGACATCTATAAGATGGCGGCTATGCAGCCGATAGAAGACAGTTATATGGAAACGAGTGTATTAACACTCGCGAGAAAGCGCTTTACCTGGCTTGCGATACTGATGATTTCTGCAACGTTTACAGGTCTAATAATAGAAAAATTCCAGAGTGCTCTGGCGGTAAATGTTTTATTGGCAACCTTTATTCCAATGCTGATGGACACCAGCGGAAATGCCGGATCGCAATCTGCAGTGTCCGTTATAAGAGCTACGGTTTTGGACGAAATTGCTTTTAAGGATACTTTCAAAGTAATATGGAAAGAATTTCGAATAAGTATAGTAACCGGTTTAGGAGTTGCGTTGCTAAATTTTATTCGTGTTTATTTGATGTATAAGGATTTACAGATAGCAAGTGTGGTATCAATAACATTAATTTTTTCAGTGGTAGCTGCCAAGATTGTCGGGAGTACTCTCCCTCTGATTGCGACAAAGCTGAAACTTGATCCCGCAATAATGGCCAGTCCGATGATTACGACAATAGTGGATGCAGTAGCCCTTTTAGTATATTTTAATATCGCAGCGTTGATTTTGCCCGGAATATGAATTCGGACAAATAAACCCCTGACTATATAATCAGGGGTTTATTTTATTTATTAAGTTCGTAGAATTCTTTGTAGTCTTCAAGCATTCTTTTTAACAGATTTGGCACATCCAGCTCATACGGACACCTGGTTTTACATAATCCGCAGTTAATGCAATCGTTGATTTTCATCATCATATTATAATTATCATCGGACAAAAGCGGTCTGAAAGGAGATCTTCTAAGCAACATGTCCATCCTTGCTGCTGTCTTTATCTCTATTCCTACTGCGCAAGGCATACAGTAACCGCAACTTCTGCAAAAATTACCACTTAACTCACGTTTGTCAACCGCTATTGTATGCTCAAGCTCGGGGGTCATCTCTATTGCCTGATTTTCGAGACTCAACCATTCGTTTAACTCTTCCATGGATTGTATTCCATAAATAGGAACGGCCGTCGGATTTTGTCTAAAGAATAAGGCGCATGCACGACTGTTTTTTAACAGACCGCCCGACAATGCCTTCATGGCAATAAATCCGATATCCAAGTCGGAACTTTTTTGAACCAGTTCAAATTCCGCTTCTGTGGACAGATAGTTAAACGGAAACTGAAGTGTGTCATATAAACCGCTATCGAGCGCGAGATTTGCAATGTGAAGTTTGTGATTCGTTATGCCTATAAAACGGATCTTTCCTTCTTTTTTAGCGTCAATGAGAGCTTTATAAGAGCTGTCATTGCTATCAGGGTCGGGAAGCTCGGTAGGGTTGTGAAGCTGTAGTATATCTATATAATCGGTATTAATTTTGACAAGGCTGTTATCCAGGTGTTTTTTTACGGTCTTGTAATCGGTACCGCCGCTTTTTGTCGAGATAATAACATTTGAACGCATAGTCGGGGTGAAGGCTTTTCCGATTTTTTCCTCGCTGTCTGTGTACATGTTTGCCGTATCATAGAAATTGATTCCGCTGTCATAGGCGTGACGAAGAATTTTTATCGCTTCTTTTTCGGGAACCCTTTGGATAGGCAAAGCTCCGAAAGACGTCCTTGTCACCATAAGGTTGGTTCTGCCCAATCTAATTTTTTTCATGTTGACGATTTGCCTCCATTCTTTTTTTAATTATCGGCGTAGATATGAAAAAGAAGATAAGCGCCAGGGAAATCAATACTGTTACAATGAGATAATAATTTCGGATACCGAAATTATCTATAGCCACTCCTCCAAAAAAACCACTTATTATTCCTGCGATGCTGTACACAGAACCACAGACAATCTGAGTGGTTGCTAATAGCCCGGGAGGAGCATTTTCGTTAATAAACGCAATTTCACTGGGCATAGTTAACCCTAATGCGACACCGCTCAATATAAAAATGAGAAAAACCTGCGTTATTGACGTGGAAAGATAAAAAAGGATTTGAGTAATAAGTACAATTGAAATAGAAATTTTTAACGAATTTATCGGTCCGGCTTTTCTTATAAAACGACCGCTCAGATATAAAAAAGGAAGGGAAGAAAGTGAGCGCAAAGCTATCATTCCACCGAGTATTGAAGGATTTCCATTCAGGTTTTCAATGAGATAAGGTGTAAAAATTCCGAATGATGATGCGGGGATGCAGGCGACAGACATAAAGACAATATATGCCAGCATTAAAGGGTTTTTAAATATTCTGGAAACCTTCATATCTTTTAGGGATTTATTTGACTCCCTTCCTTCTATGTCGGGGTACCTTGAAACTCTCAGGAGGCAAATTATTGTAAACAGACCGCAACAAACGAAAACCAGATTGACAGAGGTCATCTTTATGAGAAACATAAAACCGAGGTTCGTCAGGGAATATGCCCCAACATAAAACATCCGGATTAAGCCATATTGAAGGTCATGATGCTCTTTTTGGACTTCCATTAACCAGGTAGTCGCCATAGTGCCCGGCATATTGTAAAATGCGGAGGAAACTACTATCATTATCGGAGCCAAAGTAAGAGATCCCAGTTTTACATTATTATATAACGGCACGGGGAGATAAAAAACGAGTATTGCAATCAGTCCGATGATGATGAGTTTTTTAACGGTTTTATATCTATCACTTATCAAGCCCCATATAAAGGGAGAAAAAATTCCGACAAAAGAAATTATCGACATGTATAGTCCTACGCCGGTAGCTGAAAGACCTATTTGTTTCAAATATGTGGGGTTAAAAATAAAGGCTGCGGATATTGCCCCGATAATTAACTGAATGGATGCAAATTGCCTATAATATTTTTTAATAATGAACGACTCGCCGTAATTATCGAAAGTTGTATGGAGATGTGTTTTCAATTCAATACCTCTTTTTTAATACTGTCAACTATTATAACAACATTTATATTGTTATCAATGATACGTTTCCCGCAACTGATAGGAGATATCAAATAATGTGCAGTGTGGTATAATTCATATAAAACAGTTTCAGGAAAGCAACGCCATGAACAAAAAGAAAAATAGAAAAATAAAAAACAGAAATAGCGGAAAAGCTTACAGGTTTTCCTTTTTTATTGCACTGTCAATTTTTTTGTCAACGATTATAATCACATCTATTTACCTGAATTTAACAGAATCTCCCGAAAGAATATATGTATCACTTCCGTATAAGACGGATGAGTTAAATCAAATTTTATACAGGGATAAAATAATTCCTGTTCACAAAGAAGTAGAGTTAAATAAATATGATAAAAACTCATTCTATATGTCCGGAGATAGAATGGGTTATGATGACGGACAGGTAAAAAGTATCTTTGGAATTGATGTTTCTGAATTTCAAGGAAATATTGATTGGCAAAAAGTGAAGAATGACGGAGTTGAATTCGCTATGCTTCGGGCAGGTTTTAGGGGTTACGGTAGCGGTGTAATAAACATTGACGGAGAATTTTTAAACAATCTTAAGGAAGCGAGAAATAATAATATTGACGTTGGCGTCTATTTCTACTCACAAGCAATCTCGGTTGAAGAAGCGAGAGAGGAGGCAAGAGTAGTGATAGGCTGGCTAATGAATTACGATATTCAGTATCCCGTTGTTTTTGACTGGGAGTTTACCGGAGATCCCATTGCAAGAACCGAAAATATCGATCCTTCAGTGTTGAATGATTGTGCAAATGCTTTCTGCCAGGAAATTGCAAATGCCGGATATACGCCCATAATATATTTTTACAGAGATTTGGCATACCTTTATTATGATTTAAGTAAAATAAACAGCTATGATTTTTGGTTGGCTGAATACAATGAAATACCCACATTTCATTACGATTTTAAAATGCTTCAGTTTACGAACAAAGGCAGGATAGACGGAATACATGAAGGAAAAGACGATGTTGATCTTAATATTAGTTTTATCGATTATTCAAGACAAACATTTTCTGAACTGAACTAATCTTCTTCTATACTGAATGCCTACCTGCAACAATGTAATTAAGCGGTGACGGATTGAAAAGAACTGTGCTGAAAATTGCAATATTTTTTTTAGTTTTGACATTATTATTCGGGTGTCAAAAGGATGTTGAGAATTATCCTAATTATTTAGGTGATTTTTCTATCAGACGTAAGAAAAATATTGAAGTTCCTGCCGACTCAGGAGCGGAGCTTGTATCGGAGAGAGAGATTTTAAGAGGGGAAATTGAAATTGAAAATGAAGTTCAATTAAACGATATAAACGATATAGATGAAATACATACTATAAATGACGCTATCTCGCCTGAAATTTTAGGAACAAATGGTGAAAATCAAGTTAATATTAATAATGCTCCGATACCGATAAAAAATAGTCATAATTATGTAAAGTTTATTACAGGGAAAATAGACAAAGACAATTTAATAACATATCTTTATGAGATTTCATCAGGGATAGGGTCAAGACGCGTCGGTACCTACGGTAATCAACGAGTAGTCAGTTATGTGTTTAATAAATTGAAGTCATTCGGGTTCTCTGCTGAAAACGGGGAACTTCAAATTCAGGGCTTGAATTCTTTTGGACGTTACTCGGAAAATGTTATAGCAAAAATACCTACTGAATCGCCGGAACCAAATTACATAGTATTCAGTGCACATCTGGATTCGGTCAGGGATACTTACGGTGCTGTAGATAACGCATCGGGGATTTCAACACTACTTGAAATTTCCAGAATATTAAAGGATTCAGGAATTGATTTCGGATTCGAAATACACTTCTGCTTTTTTAACGCTGAAGAAGACGGATATTACGGAGCAAAAGAGTACATGAGAAGGAATAGCGAAGAACAAATGATCCGAATATTGTGCATATATAATCTTGACATGACGGCATATGACAATTCTGGTAGAAAAAAAGTTCTTGTTGTCAGTACCGAAGGAGATCCCGACATAGATGCTAAAGACAATTCAAAAACCAATATAGTAAGCTATGCAATATCCAAGGCATTCTATAAATATAATTATGTTTCAGGATATGAGTACTTTTCACCCTCAAATTCAGGAAAACACGATATAATACCGTTTGTCAAAGTAGGCATTCCGGGAGCAACATTATCCTGGCGCGAGATTGATTTTGAAAGGGCTATCGGCAATGATTTAGGAATATCCAGCCCGGAGTGGACCCATACATTTGACGACTGTTATGAAAACACCAATCAGGACTCTCTTTATGAAACCACAAGATTAGTTGCCGCCGGAGTAGGAGAGCTAATAGCGTTTATTCAGCAAAAATACTAAGAGACCATTAAAGTTAATTGATATGAAAGCAAAGAGGTTAGACAATATATTATTGTCTAACCTCTTTGCTAGAAAATCATATTTTGCCTTTGATTTTCCGGAGCATGTCTTTCATATTACCACCTACCTTTTATTCAGCCTGATCCAATCTCAGAAACAGGAAAAAGTTTTCATAAAAATGACTGCGGGTCAGGTCTTTATAGACAAAACTTTGAAACCAATCAATTCACCGGTTTTTGGCATAGAAAAAGGATAGTAGAATCACTCTCGAAATCTACTACCTTATCTAAAGAATTATTTCTAAACTATAATAACCGCATTACCTCTTTGCTGTTTACACTTTTTTTTAACCTCTGCAATAGTTTTAGATAAGGCACTGCTTTCAGAGAAAACATTATCTTTGTTGGTCACGACAGCAATAGACAAAGTGGTAATCGGAAAATTATCCGTGAATCCGTTTCGGTCTTTAGACACAATATAACCGCGTTCCCAATCCAGGGAGGAATATAGAGGTTGAATAAGATTAAAAAAAGTATTAATGATATTGTCACACAGCTTTTGTATGCTTTCTATATCGCGGTGACGGGTAACAACGACAAAATCGTCTCCACCTATGTGTCCAATAAAATCTTTCTCGGAGCAACAGTGCACCAAGGCTTGCGCTAAAGTCTTCAGCATTGAGTCACCGTTTGGAAATCCATAGGCATCGTTGTAAGCCTTAAAATTATCCAAATCCAAATACATTATTGCATAGGGTTCCGACTCCCTAATCACCGAATCTATTACGAGTTGTATGCTGTTGTTGCCGGGGAGTCCCGTAAGAGGGCTTGCATCGGAGGCTCTTTTTTCGCGCATATTGATAGCTGCCAACAACAAATCCCTGACTGTGACGACTCCAAAATACTTGCCCTGTTCGGTGACGATTACGGCATCATAAACGCTGGCAAAATCTCTGTCCATGGCCGTATTAGCTATTTCTTCCACAGTAGTGCCCGAGTCTACCGTCATGTACTCCTGAGTTAACAATTCACCCACATTTCGACGGCAATTCAGCCCGTAACCATATTGGCCGCTAAAACATCCTAGCAAATAGTTTCGAGTAAGAATTCCGTGCACATTCCCTTCTTCATCGGTGACGCACACTTCTGTAATTGAGGGGTTATGTCTCATTTCCTCATAAACCGACAGAGCTTTCGTATCAGGCGTAACCGTATCATTTCTCTTGCAAATGAACCCCACGGTTTCTAAACCCGGAAGCAAAGGAAGAGGGGATTGATTTCTTTGACACGACTGTCTAATCATAACCTCCACTCCTTCCGACAACTTCTGAAATTCTCTATCGGGATGAGCTATAAAGTATCCTTGCCCATAATCCACATCTAAATCGATTAGAGTGGTCAGTTCTTCTTTTGTCTCTATTCCTTCAGCAATTATCTGAATGCCGGCTTCCCTGCAGAACTTAACAATACCCAAGACAACTGAACGTTTTTTGCTATCTTGATTAATTCCTCTCACGATAGACATATCTAATTTTATAAAGTTAGGAGAAAAGGAACATACCCGCATCAGACCTGAATAACCTATACCGAAGTCGTCAACCGCCACCTTAAAGCCTTGACTCTGATAATGATCAAGAGCTTTGGTGAAAACATCGGGAGAATCAATCGAACTTTTTTCAGTAATTTCAAAAATTATTTCTTCAGAGTTAAACCCTAAACTCAGCAGTTTTTCTTTTGTAAATCCCGAAATGTATTCGCTGTCATAGATAATATTGGGGTCCACATTTAAGAATAACTTAATTCGAGCAGGCTTTTGATGAGCGCCTTTTAGTGCCTGAGTGCGACAAAGCATCTCTAACTCCCATAGTTTATTAGCTCTCATCGCTACTTCGAAGAGTTCATCAATGCTTAAATGACAATTGGAAAGAGTTATGCGACTCAAAGCCTCATAGCCGTAAATCATACCGTTTTTGAGAGAAACAATTGGTTGATAGACGGGATAAATACATTCTCCCTTCAAAACTTCTTCCACCAGTTCATTAATAGGGTTCAAATGTATTAATTTTCCAACAGGCTCGTGGAGCAAACTTGCGCTAGTTTCTGATTTATAGTCGCTTCTTACCTTATTGCCTGACATATCTAAAAGTCCCTTTCACGAAGTGTGTAACTAGATATTTGTTAAAAGCATATCACCCGAATGTAAAAAGTAATGCATCGGTAATGTAAATATTAGAGAAAATCTTTCCATCGCAAACACAACATAATTTATCTGCTAAATAACAAATCAAGGCTACTAAAGTTTAAAGTAAAAAATACCGATTAGCGTTGCAAATTATTCATCAATGTCTTGGACAGATGACATATTGTTAAAACTTCTTAAAAATTGAAATGCCATGATACAAAAAGAGATTGAAAAAAATCAATGAACCGGCTTTTTTCGTCTTATTAGCCGTCATATTTTTTTCTTTATGGTTTGTTCCTACAGTGTTGGATATGCCGAACCTCTATCTTATTAATGAAAAAGTGATTACTTTTTCAGACGGGTGGACTTGGAAAGGTGACGGATATGCTGATAATAATGTGTATGAAGATAAAAAAAGATTTAGAAATACTGTGCCTGCAAAAATGCCTGTTGGCGGAAGTGTGTAAAACTGAAAAAAGTGAAGAGAATTAGGATGTTTTTACATAATCCCATGCGGAAAGAAGCCTTTGCTTTTGAAACTTTTAGCAGCAAGGTGCATAATGAGAAAGACGGATCATATTCCATTGTGGTAATATACTTTGTTTTAACATCCACTGAAATCAAGCATCTTTGCGACAATAAAAAAGGACATCATATTCTGAAAAAATATGATGTCCTTTTTGGTGGAGACGAGGGGTTCCGCAACTCCTTTTTTACACCTCTAACGGCTACTTTTTACCGCTTTTTATTGGTAAAATGAGTCTTTTTTCTATGCTTTTTATCATCTCTCTAAGATTGTAGTAGGGAAATAGTAGGTTTTTTTAGTCTCTATTCATAGTTGAGATTACTACCAAAACAGAAGAGAAGCTAACCTTTTTAATGCTGCATCACTGCGTCTATAAGCTTCTGAACGGCTAATGTAATACCGGCGTGTTACCTTGTCTTCCCAGCGTTCTCCGTTTCGTTCAATGAACCTTGTAGTTAAAAGAAACTGCTCTTCTTCAGTTAACCGTTCCCAATACGGCATTAATTCTTCAATATATGCGCGCGCTTGCTCTCTTCCTTTGAGCAGAATGTCTTTTTTGTCGATTGCAGCACATATCATATCTTCTGTCTTGCTTGCACCACCATGAACGATTGGCCTGTCAAGTAATGCACCTTTAACTGATATCATCTGAGAATTAATTTCTGCAATCTTTTCGCGTCCATAAGTCGCTTTCCAGTGCATATCATTCCAATCTTTCAATATACTTACTGTTACCGCAACAGTATCTATATATTTGGCCAATGCACTCATATACGCCCCTTATGGATTATTCATTCACTGTCTTTAAAAAATTAAGTTTTTTATTAAAAGAGGCGGGCTTGCTGCAACAATGCAAGCCCGCTCTG
>JGI24709J26583_10001579_pt1 | contig 19235 bp, 23 predicted proteins | sample BioPla2DNA1_FD_26583 | JGI IMG/M metagenome (IMG submission 26583) | reverse complement strand
ATCATCATCATCTTCTTCATCTAAGGTGATTGCGATTGAATGATGATCTCGAATATCCCACTCATTATTTTCTAAAAGTACAAATCTTTTATCAATTGTCAACGATGTATAATAATCACCAATGGCTTCAACATAATACTCTTCGTCATATTTAAGTAAATCACAAATTTTTCTAAATATTGTTGGTGTATTCATTGGTTGTTTATTTTCTTTTAATAGTAAATAAGTTAAATCGGTATATGAAAGAAGTTCAATTTCTTCATATGTCATATCTTTCAACTTCATAAAAATCCCTCTCCTACATTTTCTTTGGCGCTTCTATACCTAATAAGCGCATTCCTTCTTCTAAAACGATTGCAACAATCTCACTTATTATTAATCTAAATTCTGTTGCTTCTTTATCATTATCAATTATCTTTTCATTTGCATAAAATTTATTAAAATCCTGCGCTAAATCAATAATATAAGTTGCTATTTCTGATGGATCATACTTTTCTTTAGCTCTCATAACAATTTCTGGAAAACTATATAATTTAAAAACTAAATTCCAAGTAAATTCATTAATTTTGATTTTGTTATAATCTATATTGATGCTTTGTTTATGTTTTAAAAGTGAATTAATTCGGGCATTAGTATATTGAATATAAGGTCCTGTTTCACCTTCAAATTTCAATATTTCTTCTAAATTAAACTCTATATCACTAGTACGATAATTTTTTAAGTCATTAAAGATAACTGCTCCTACACCTACTTGGCGACTTACCTCATCAGAATTTTCTAATTCAGGACTTCTATCTTTGATGTATTTATTAGCAAGCTCTATTGCTTCATCTAAAACTTCATGTAACTTAATACTTTTTCCATGACGTGTTGACATCTTTTTACCATCTTGTAATACCATTCCAAAACTAATATGTTTGATGTCTTTACTCCAATCATAACCCATTTTTTCAATGACTAACTTTAATTGAGTAAAGTGTAATGTTTGTTCGTTACCAACAACGTATAATGCTTCGTCAAAATTATAATTTTTTTTACGATAAAAAGCAGCTGCTAAATCACGTGTAATATACAACGTAGCTCCATCACTTCTTTTTATAAGAGCAGGTGGCATATCATCTGTTAATCTAACAACATAAGCTCCATCACTAAACTCTAATAACTTTTTTGCATCTAATTCATCGATAACTGAATCCATTTTATCATTGTAAAATGCCTCACCAGCGTAAGAATCGAACTTATTTATGCCAAGCAAATCATAAGTTTTAGCAAATTCTTTTAAAGATTCTTCTTTAAACCAGTCCCATAATTTTAAAGATTCAGAATCTCCATCTTCTAAATTTTTAAAGCATTTTCTTCCTTCATCTTCAAGGGCAGGATTATTTTCGATCTCTTTATGAAATTTTACATATAGTTTTCCTAATTCATCGATTGGATTTTGACGAACTAGTTCCTCATTACCCCATTTTTTATATGCGTAAATAAGTTTGCCAAATTGAGTACCCCAGTCACCTAAATGGTTAATGCTGATTACTTTATAGCCATTTTTTTCACATATGTTTTTAAGGGCATTACCAATAACTGTCGTCCTTAAATGACCAACTCCGAATGGTTTGGCAATATTGGGAGATGAATAATCGATAACAATTGTTTTATTATTACCAAAATTATTAGAACCATACTTACTTTTATCAACTGTTATTTTATTAATAATATACTCAGTAATGATTTTTTTGTTAATAAAAATATTTAAATAACCATTAACAACTTCAACATTTTCATAAAGTTCATTATCTAAATTATCTTTAATCATCTGCGCGATATCATTAGGGCTTTTTCGAAGTATTTTAGCTAATGAAAAACATGGCACAGCATAATCAGCCATTTTACGGTCTTTTGGACTTTCTACTAAAATATCATCCCTATTCAAATGGTCTGTTAAAATATTATAAATGTCATCTTTAATTACTTGCTTTAAATTCATCTAATCACCTCATACATCAATTCAAACATAACTGACTCGATTAATTCCTTTTCTTGATATAAATCATATTCAATAATAATTCGATTATCATCAATTATCAAGCACTTTGTTTCTACATTTAAATATATTACCATATTTGGTTTCTTTACATTATATACACACTTGCTTGTACAGTTATTTGAAAATGCAAAACTAATACAATAGTCACTAGTTTCTCGTTTCATTTTTAATTGGTCTTTATTCAGTAAAATGGTCACCTTAATTTTATCTTCATCATAGATAATTTTATTATCTATAATGATACCCATAAATTCCTTTTTTATAACTTCATTGCTTGTTTTTAAAATTGAATTTATTTGGATTTTCGACATATTTTACCTCTTTCACCTTGACTGATTGTAATTATAGCATAGTTTCTATAAAATTGCACTCATAAATTTTATTTTTTTTCCAATACTAATTTTAGTGCGAGGTGATCGATTTGAATAAAACAAAAAAGTTAATGAGATTTTCTATTTTTATTATATTTTTCCTAATAATAGGCTATGTCGGTCTTTACCTTTTTGCTTGGTTTAGTCCAAAATTAGTAATTGATAAAGCTAATAAACTGTACTTTTATGATTCTGAAAAAAAATTGTTTCCTGGTTCGGTTGATAAAGATTGGGTTTCCTTAAACAATATTTCTAAACATCTTATTAATGCCACCATATCAATTGAAGATAAAAATTTTTTTAAACACCATGGTTTTGATTATCCTCGAATTATAAAATCGCTATATGTTAATTTTATTAATGGTGAAAAATTACAAGGAGCTTCAACTATAACACAGCAATATGCTAAAAATTTATTTTTAGACTTTGGTAAAACTTGGAAAAGAAAAGCTGATGAAGCTTGGCTAACCCTTAGATTAGAAACCCATTATTCCAAGGAAGAAATATTGGAAGGATATTTAAACACAATTAATTATGGTGGTGTTTTTGGAATTGAAAATGCTTCACACTATTATTTTAACAAACAAGCTAAAAATTTAACTTTAGCTGAAGCGACAATATTAACAGGAATTCCTAAATCCCCTGTTTATTATTCTCCTATTGCTAATGAACAAAACGCCAAAGATCGACAACAATTAATTTTAAATTCAATGGTTAAAAACAAATACATAACAGAAGATGATTTAAATAATGCCTTAAAAGAAGAATTAGTTTATTTAAAATTTGAAGATCAAAATAAATTAACAACGCTCATGTATTATCAAGATGCTGTTATCGACGAACTTAAAAATATTGATGCAATTCCAGAATCTTTTTTAAAAACAGGCGGTTTGAAAATTTATACCAATCTTGATATAAAAGCTCAAACAATAATGGATGGCAGCATTAAAAAAAATATGAAAGATGCCAAAGATTTGCAAATTGCTAGTGTTGCAATGAAACCCGAAACTGGTCAGGTTTTAGCACTGGCAGGTGGGGTTGATTATTCAAAAAGTCAATTTAATCGAGCCATAAGTTCAAAACGGCAAGTTGGTTCAACTATGAAACCTCTTCTTTATTACGCAGCTCTTGAAAATGGTTTTACCTCTTCAACATCTTTTATAAGTGAAAAAACTACTTTCACTTTTGCTGAAGATAAAACTTATAGTCCTAATAATTTTGCTGACACATATGGCAATAAACCCATTAGTATGGCAGCAGCTCTAACCTATTCAGATAATATTTATGCCGTAAAAACACATTTATTTTTAGGAGAAGAAACATTAGTTGATATTGCTAAACGAGTGGGTATCGAAAGCAAACTTAGTCCAATTCCTTCACTAACACTTGGTTCTGAGGAAATAAATATAATGGAAATGATGCAAGCTTATGGAACATTTGCAAATGAGGGTTATAAAATTAAACCTTATTTTATTGAGAAAATCGAAGATATAAATGGCAATACCATTTATAAATATCAAACTGTTAAAGAAAATGTCTTAAATAAAAGTATTGTTTTTATTTTAAATGAAATGTTGAGTAATTGTTATGCCGGGGAATTTATAGATTATAGTTATCCAACTTGTTTTAGTATTGGTCCTCGAATTTCAAAAAAATATGCCATTAAAACAGGTTCAACTGATAGCGATCATATGATAATGGGATTTAATAAAGATTTAGTGGTTGGCGTTTGGACTGGATATGATGACAATCGTCCTAGTTCTGGTTCTAATAATGTTTTTAGCAAACATGTTTGGGTGGATGTTATGGAAAATTACTTGGAAAATAAAGAAGATTCATGGTATGTAATACCTAAAAATATAGTTGGGGTTTTAGTTGACCCTATTAGTGGTAATATTGCGAATAATAACACTAAAAAGAAAAAGATTTTTTATTATATTAAAGGAACGGAACCATATGATAATAACCCCGATTTAGAAGATCTAGTTCCTACAATTAAAGAACAATAAAAAGGAATCAAGATTCCTTTTTTTTATTTAATAATCGTTCCAAAATCACCGTGATTAATCAAATGAGCATTTCCATCATCAACATCAAGGTGCAACTCAAATTCATAATTTTCTGAGATTTTCAACGTAACATTATGCATTATTCCACCTTTAACACCTTCGACTAAGACAGACACTTTAGATATGTTTTCTAACCCTAAACGCTTAATATCATTAGGAGTAATATGAATATGACGACTAGCAATAATACAACCTTCCTTTAATTCTACTTGACCTTTTGGTCCAATCAAAGTAACAGGGCTAGAACTTTCAATATCTCCTGATTCCCTAACAGGTGGGTTAAGCCCTAATTTATGGGCATCAGTTTTTGATACTTCAACTTGAGTATATTTTCTAATTGGTCCTAAAATCCGAACGCGATCTATTATTCCTCTTGGTCCTTTTATACTAATAGTTTCTTCCGAAGCAAATTCCCCTGGTTGCGATAATTCTTTTAAAACTTTCAAACTATATTCACTTCCAAATAATATTTCTAAATGTTCTTTAGTTAAATGAGTATGTCTCGCTGATATTCCAATTGGCACTTTCATAGTATTACCTCCAAAAAAATTATAACATAGTTTAATTTTAGTTTCAATATAACGTTTTTTGAAAGTTTTATCATAAAATAAATTTATTCTAATATATTTTTATAGAAAGGATGAGTAAAATGAATAATAGTTATTTTGGAAATAATAATTTCCCTGGGCAACCCATTTTTAGCGGTAATGAAGCAACTCCCAATCAAGCTGCAGTAAATCCAGCACCACCAACGCCAACAGGATTACCTTTTGAACAATCTTATATTGAAAATATATTGAGACTTAATAAAGGCAAAAGAGTTGATGTTTTTATGAGTTTTCCAGATTCAACTGAATGGAGAAACAAGGTGTTTACTGGGATTATTGAAGAATCGGGACGAGATCATATTATTTTAAGTGATCCAGCAACTGGAGAATGGCATTTACTATTAATGATTTATGTTAATTATATAGAATTCCATGAAAAAATAAATTATATTGTTTGATATAATACTTAAACTTTGATATAATATCCCTAGGTGATAGTAATGGACTTACTTATGTATATTTTAGTAATTATAATCATTATTTGTTTCATTTTAATTTGGTATATATCTACTTTTAATACTTACCAAGATTATGTTATTAGAATTAATGAAGCTGAAACTAATATTGATACAATTTTAAGAAAAAGATTTGATCTGTTAAATAAGTCAATTGGAATTATTAAAGCCAATTGTAATATAGAGGGCGAAGTTCTTGAAATGATCGTGAAGTTGCGCTCAAGAAAATTAAGCAACTTTGATTTAGATAGAAAACTTTATGATGCAATTAATGAATTTAATAATTATCGCGAACAATATGAAGAACTTAAAGCAATTGACAGTTTTTTAAAAATTGAAATTGCACTTAATGAAACAGAAGCCGACATCATTGCTTCACGAAAATATTACAATGATATTATTACTGATTATAACAAATTAGTTACAAAATTTCCGTCAAATATTGTCGCTAAAATTTGTCATTATGATTATAAACCATATTTTGATGGTAAGGATATGACAGATGAAATTATAAATGATTTTAAATTATAAAAAGGAACTATACGTTCCTTATTTTTTTCTCTTAATTAATATTAAAATAACAACTATTCCACCAATACTAGTAGCTACCATTTTTTTATAATTAGTGGTTTCCTTATCTACCGGTTCTGATTCCTCTTTAGGGTCAATTCGAATAACGTATTCCCCATCTTTGGAATATAAATAGTTTTCTCTAGCATATCTGGCAATATAATCAGGATCTTTTAATTTTTGGATTTCATTTTTTAAATTGCTTTCTTTACTCTTTAAAGCTAACAACTCGTTTGCCAAACGTTTTTCTTCTCTCCCGAGTTTATTAATGTTAATTATATATTGAAAACTTGTGATAAAAAAATAAACAATAACCAAAATTGATAGACCACCAAAAATAATAATTCTTCTTTTGGATGCTTTACTCATTTTGCGTTTGGCCATAGTTATCACCTCATATTAAAATTATATCATTTTTTAAAATGCTTAGCAACTAGTTTTGAAGTTGCTCTTTCAGTGATAACCCCTAAAATAAAAACGAAAAGAAAGTATGGATGAATAATAGCATTATTAATTTTTTTTAATAACAAAAAATAAATTAGGACATTAATTAAAACAAAAAGAATTGTTGCTAGCCATTTTATATATTTTTTGTTATTATATATTAATTTATAATTAATTGTTAATAAAAACGAAAAAAAGATTCCATATAAAAAACTATAACTCAATGTTAAAATTTGAAGTCTTAAACTCATTATTTAAACAATTTCCCAAAAATAGTTTCATCTTTTTCTTTTTTATTTAAGCCATCCATATAAGTAAGACTGTGAACTTTACCATTAATAGATACATTTCCTTGATAGGTATCTAATTTAATTATTTCTAATCCTTCGCCTTTTATAGCTACATATCCCATCGATGTTTCCATTAAAAACTCCTCATCATCAAAACTGTCTATTTTTTTCACTCCTGATATAACTATATTTTTTCTTTCATTCAGCGTGATTGAATGATTAAATGAAGATGTTGTTATAACCTTGTCCATAAGTATTTCCTGCTGTTGTTAAAGTATATTCAAGGTTTTAAAAATAATGAATCAAAAAGGAAACTTTCGTTTCCTTTTTTTAGTTTTCTTCGTTATAAGCTTTGATAATAGCCTCTTCAAACATTGAGCGTGTTTCTTGGTTAGTTGGATGTGCTATATCACGATATTCATTAGTTGGGGTTTTACGACTAGGCATCGCAATAAAGAGACCATTATCACCTTCAATAATTCTTATGTCGTGAATAGCAAAGCAATCATCTAATAAAACGGTTGCTATACCCTTCATTCGTGAATCATCTTTAACTATTTTACGAACTTTTACAGATGTTATTGTCAAGTTATCTCTCCCTTCAGTATTAATTACAAGTTTATTATATAATAGATTAATTCTAATTGCAATGAAAAATGGGTGTTTTTGCCAAATTTTGACATTTCTTAAAATTTAATTTTAATAGTTCTTGTAATTACATCTGAATAAGAGAAAGATTTAATCTCATTACCGAACTCAACTATAAAGACATAATTGTATAATTCTTTAATAGTGGCTTCGTATTGTTCGAACTTATTTCTACCTAAATTGTAATTTATAGTTACTTTATTACCAATATGCTCGTTTAATTTTGTTTTAACATCATCAATTGTCATATACATGCCATCACCTAGGATAACCGACATACATGGTCCCCTTTGTTTTAACGCCGCCTATTCCTCTAATCCCATATTTTGTGTTTTCTAATATACCTTTTAAATCAATATCTTTAGTTACATCAGATAAACTTACTCTAGAGGCAATAACAGCGGGATCGAGAGCATGAATATTAATTCTTTTAGGGCTAGATGCAAAATTGGCACCAGCTTTGATTAATTCTTCAAAATTAGATTGACAAGCACCAGCAATAATAATAAGTTTTTCATGGCTTTTTTCATACCTTCTAGCTTCTTTAACTGAATTAATGAAATTAGCACTATTCTTGTATGTTTCTCCTTCTTTTTGATTATAATAAGCATCATGTCCCGTAACAACTACAATCGTGGGATTATATTCCGTTAATAAGTTCTTTATCTTATAAGGTAATTCTTCTTCTTTTTCTAAAATGCCAATCGCCCATATATTATTTTTTTTGTAATAATTTAAACAACGATTCAAGTAATCTTCATCACCATCAATGTGAAGAATTTTTCCTGGCAAATAAAAATAATCATCACGGTGTTCAAATCCAATAGAATTTATCCGGTTTAAATAATCCTCTTCTTCTTCATCTTTACCTTCCTTACAAGGTTCTAAATCCTCAACCAAACTATCAGCATATAATCTGATATCAACCCCTTTTAAATAACATTTATCCTCAACAATATCTGTTATTACAAAAACAACATCATGGTTATATGACTTTCTAGTTACCAAATCCCCAATTTTATATTCCATATAATCACCCAAATAATTATATGCAACAAGGATGATATTTAGAATAAATAAAAACTGCCAACAAGTTACTTTGTTAACAGTTTAAGAAGTTCTTAATTACAATATTTTAATGTCTAAAAATTTTACATAACTTTAGAACTCGATGAATTGGACAACTGAATATTAGCAGTTATCTCATCATATATTTTATATACTTGATTTATGTCTTCATATTTATGAGCTTCATTTTCAAAAACACTATTATTACTATATAAAAGGGTTCTAAAATTTTCAATATCAGCAGCAGTTTTATCATTTTTATTAGCAAACATATTAATCAACTTAAGTTGAATTTCTTTTAACATGCTCTTTCCTCGCGAGTTATCTCTAGCAGCTGCATTATAATTCATAATATCGGTTAACGATTTTATATCATCTAACTCATTACCTGATCTTGATAAGTTATCAACTAATAATTGAGAATTGTTATTTACAAATAATTCTTCAATACTTTCAATTCCAACAATTTGTCCTAAAAGATTAACGGTGATTATCTCATCTTCGTATAGGTTATTAGAACTATCATTTCCGACAAAAAGATTCGCACCAATAGAAGCATACCCTTCATAAATTGGAGTAAAATTACTATTTCTTTGTTTGGAGATATCATTTTTGTACGTTTGCATTAACATTAATTGACGCATTAATAAAAATCGATAGTCATGATCCTTTTCTATTTCAGATGTATTTATATACATAGTGTTGTCTTGTTCAATATATTTTAAAGGCTCTTTAATAAGATACTTACTACACGCTTCCATTTTTAAACTAGCAATATTGGTATTTATTGTCTCAAGATCAATATTGTTAGTATTGTGTGTATAAATAATAAGTAAGTCTTTAAAATTTTCTTTGATTTCCAAACTCAAATTTTGATTATTGTCAATAGTTTGTAAGACGTCATCTATTTTAACCATTATATCACCATTTAAATTATAACATAATTTTTATTAAATTTCATCTATTTTTAAACTTTAGTTTCGTTTCTAATTGTTTTAATATAGATAATAATAAATGTTCACTTCCAACATAAGGGTGTCTTAATTCATACATTTCTTGTTTAGCATCAACTAATACTTTTCTAGCTTCTTCTGTAAAATTACCAAACATAGTTACACTCTCCTCTTTTATAGTCTATGATTATCTTGTGTTTTAATTATTAATTTTAAACAGCAAAAAAAGTCATTAACATCGACTTTTATTTTGTTATATAAGTTTTTCTTATATTATTATATAATTACTTTTTTATTTTGCTTTTAATCATACCTGTTATTCTGTTAATAAAATTATCGCCAAGTATGGCACTCATTGTTTGGCTCCTTAAAGTAGCAACAATATAAATAATAGCACCTATTAAAGAATAAACTGCAATTTCTAGTAAAGCACTACTTCTTGTAGTTGCACTAATTGGCCAAAATAAACTCACTATCTTTAATGATATTAGCATAATACCTGAGCATAAAATTACCTTCATTGAATTATAAAAAGTTTTAGTATAATTAACTTGATACTTTTTATTAATACAATATAGTAGTATAGAAATTGCCACAACATGAATTACAAGATTCGTTATTATTGGAGCATATTGTGGTCCTATTTTTAAATAATTAAACAAATACATCATTGGTATATTTAGTATGGCTTTACTAATAAAACTACCAATTAAAGTCCCTAGTGCTAATTTGGTATTATTTAGTGTTTGCGCAGAATCAATTAAAATTGAATAAATCGAAAATGTTATGGCTTGATATACAAATATCTCAAACAAATTAATACTAAATATATCATAACCATAAAAAGCAGTCCATACTGGTCTTGCTAAAAAGCCAAGTCCAATAGTCATTGGTAAACTAATAAATAAGATTAATTGTAGTGATTGATTTATTTTATGACTAACATCTTCCATATTTTTATTAGCAAAACTACTTGATAAATTAGGAATTAAACTTATTGTAATACCCAGCGCAATAGATGTAACAATCATATTTAATTTGCTTGCCCATACGTTTAAAACTCCAATTGTTGTTTCGGCAATTTGGCTATGACCTAAATTAACTAAAGTATTAACTACTGTCATAGTATCTATCATAGAATTTGCTGATTTAACTAATTCGATAATAATAAATGGCAATGCATAAGAAATAATTTTATAAACAATTTCCTTATTTGTTATTTTAGCTTCAGCACGAGTAACTACTTCGTCTTTTTTTAAGGCATTCCTATTTTTTTTGATTTTATATAACAGGTAAAAGTAAGCAACTAAAGCCCCAACTGTTGCCCCAAAGACGGCAATTCCAACTGCTGTTTCTAGCGATAAATTAAAAGCCTTCAAAGCTGCAAAACTTCCAAAAATAATAACCGCCACTCTTGTTAACTGTTCCAAAACACTAGATAAACTTGATTCCGTCATAAAGTTATGTCCTTGTAAATAGCCCTTTGTTACACTTAATAGCGGAACAATTAATAGTGCTGTTGAAACAACTCGAATAACTAACGTTACCCCCTCTATCGTGTTTCCACCTTCCAGGTTACCTAATATAAGTTTGGCCAAAGTAGGTGCAAATATTAATAAAATTAAAAAAGAAAAAACACCAATACCAATAATAATATAACTACCAATTTTATAAGCTCTTTCTTTAGTGTGATAATATTTCCATGTGTTATATTCACTAATAACTTTACTCATTGCCACAGGAATTCCACTTGATGATAAACTTAAAAAGATTGCATAAATCGAATATGCATATCCGTAAAGGGCTCCCCCTTGTTCACCTATTATATTTTTAAAAGGAATAACGTATAATAGTCCTATTATTTTACAAATAATAATACCAAGAGTTGTAATCATCGCTCCTTCTAAAAAACTATTTTTTTTCATTACACCACACCTTATTTTTCATATATGATCATTGCTGAAAAACAATATATCTGTTCTTCACCACTAATACCTAGTGTTACTTGATATTTAATATCAACAACACTTCCTTCTAATTCATTTAAAAAACCATTAATTGCTGTCTCTAAATCTTTTTCATGTCCTTCATCAAAAAGTTTTACTTTCATATAATCACCATAAACATTTTATAATCATTCAATGTCTATTAGTGTCGTCTTATAAAGATAATAATCAATATTTTTATTCTTTTGATCATCTTTATATTCAATTCGTAATTTAAAATTTATTTCAGTTCCTATATCAATTGGTAAATAGCCAACTAAAGCAATTCCCTTAATCGAATTGTTTTCATTGTTAATTAATAAGTCAACTTTATCATCGATAATTCCTAAACTCGGAAAAATATTTTCTGTTTCGATATCATGAATTACTAAGACTGAAACATCTTTAGCATCTATTTTAGGTTCATCAATAATAACATGATAGATCAGTTCCATATCTGTTAATTTTTCTACTGAAATATCAATTGAAAACGGAATATCTAAACTACTTATATTAACTTCTTTTAATTGGTCTACTAATTTATAATAAAGCAGATCGGTATTACTACGACAAGATGTTAATAACATAATAAAAAATATCAATACCCTTTTCATGTTTTCCTACTCTCTTAAAATATTTTTGAATTCTTTATAATTCGGGCAATATTTAAAAACAATGGCCCAAAAATCTTTCGAATGATTAGGTTCAATAAGATGGGCCAATTCATGAATAATAACATAATCAATTACTTCTAATTCATATCTTAGTAATTCACTATTTAAAGTTATTGTACCACTAGTGCTATTACAAACACCCCATCTTGTTTTCATTTTTCTTATTTTTAATTTAGGTAAAAAAATATTTTCAGAAAACTTATGATAATTATATAACAATTGTTTACTAAAAATATCTTTTGCTTGCTTTTTCCACCAATCTTCTAACTTTTCAATTGATGGTGTGTATATTTTTTCACTATCAATTTCAACAGTTTTAGAAGATGAAAAAACAATTACATCATATTTATTACCTAGATAATAAAATTTTTTTTCATTTTCTAATTGACGTTCCTTTTTTATAATATTTTTTATTAAAAAGTCTTTATGTTTTTCAAGTAAATTTTTAACATCTCTTTTAGTAACAAACGGGCTAGTTGTTACTAGAATCGTTAAATCTGATTTTACTCTAATATAAGTATTTTTATTGTTTTTTTTGACAACTTTTACCTTATATTTTTTATCAAACAAACTTATTTCCATTTAATCTCCCTATGAGCATAAAGTTCAGCGCCTAAAACGCATTTATTAACAATTTCATTTAACTTAACAACTAAACCATATACTCTACCAAGTGCTTCATTTTTCATGTTTTTAGTTTCTTTTAAAACCGTACCATATCACCATCTACATTAAGTGTATCATAAAACAACATTATTTAAAAGTAATTTTATAAATTTTACCAAAACAAAAGAGTGATTAAATCACTCTCTAATATTTTAAATAAACAACATCATAATAATTAAGACTACAATCGAAATTAATAGTGCTTTTATTAAGAATTTCCATATGTATTGTAACCATTCTTTATATGAAATTTTAAAGTATGCTAATCCTGATATTAATAAAATACTAGTAGGTGCCACAAACATTACTAATCCATGCATAAATTGTAAAATAAGTACAATTTTAGGATAAAGTAATGTGTTATCATACACAGTTGATGTAATTGAACTTAATACATTAGAAAATTGAATAAAATCATTGTAAAAGAAACTTCCAATTATCGATACTAATGACATTGTAACCATATTTAGTGATTCAGTAATATTTAATAGGAAATTAGAAATTGTAGTAAATATATCACCACCTGATTGTCCAAAGTAAATTGCTGAAAATAAGATGTTAACTAATGTTGCATATAAAGCCACTGGTAACATTTCTTTCGCACCAGCTATAAATGAATCAATTGTATCTTTTAAATTTAAACTATACAACCATGCTAGCACTAAACTAATCATTATTAATATAAGTGTTAAATCATAGATTGACCAATTTCCAAGTGAATTAACTGATCCAATCAAATTAGAAATAATTGGAAAACCATTTATATTAACTTCCATAATTGATTGATGCATTTCTCTAAACACATTTATATCGAAAGAATATACCCAATCAAACATTCCAATTAATAATAGCAATAATGCAAATGCACAAACAATTATCAATGGCAATGGAGTACGATCTTTTTTAACATTTTTTTTGTAAAGGGGTATGTCAAGTTTCCCTTTTTTCTCATCATCTGTAACTTCTTTCTTAGCAGAATGAAGAACAAACATCACAAATAAAGTAGCAATAATAATTAAGAAAATAATTCTAGTAATTATTTCATTATGCACGCTAATGTTAAAAAAGTATCTCAAAGGCGTATTAACACTACTACTGTATGTAGCTCCTAATTCACCTACTAACATAGAACCAACAGTTGTAACAAGTGATGTAATTTTACTATATCCTAACAACAATAATACTGTTGCAAAGAATGGAACTAGTACAAATAGTAACATATTAATACCAACTAATGATGATAATAGAGTAAATAAGATTATTGTAAAAATTAAAAATGATTGTTTTTTTTCTTTAAATTTTTTAACTATTTTATCAACAATAATTGAATAAACTCCAGTTTTATTCATAACACCATATAAACCACCAATTGCTAAAAAAGCCATTCCATATTGAATAAAATTAGCAAAAGTAATTAATGGCGTTCTAAACAAATCAAGAACTCCTAATGGTGCTATTCCTTCTGAATGAAATGTCCCTTCTGAAAATTGTCCAGCTGGAATAATCCAAGTTAATAATACTGCAATAAAAAATGTAATTCCTAGCACTTTAATTAAATTATATTTTTTCATATATTCNTATACCTCCTATTATCATTATAGCACTAAAATTTATTTTTAGAAATAGTTTTNANTCAAAAAGAAGCAATAGCGAGAGTGTTTGATTAAAAAATATGTAAAATTATCATAGAAAGGAGTATCTTTTATGGATCAAGATAAAATCGGAAAAGTTATAGCCAAACTTCGTAAAGACAAAACTATGATATTGATACAATAGATAAATTAATAACAAATAATGATGAAGTTCAATGGGGAACAAATATTATTGCTAATAAGCCAAATAAAAAAAGTTTTTTAAATAATTTAGAAATTTTAAAAGATAAGAGAGTTGAATTTACAGGTTTTAAAGTTAAACAGTTTTATTATAATAATGCTGTTGTTAGCTCTCCTGACCCCCAAAATTTTTGGACACCTCTTAGGAATGATTTTCTCGCTGAATATAAATTGTGTTTTAAAGATTGGAAAGACAGCGCCTGCATTATTATTACCTTTCAGGTAAATAAAACAGATGATAAAATTAATTTTCATGCTAGAACTGAAAATTTCACGCCCAAAAAAAATAAATACAATCCAATTATTTCTAATGATATTTATAATGAATTACACTCAGTTATTATCAATGTGTTTCGTGGATTATAACTATAAAACATTGAAGAGTATATTAAATTAATTACTAGATACACATCCTAATTTGTTTGGCAAACGAGTAAAGTAATAAAAAAACACCACCATTTTAATATCATAACTACTCTTATCGTTATCTATTAAATGGGGGTGCATATTTTGTTTTATTATACTGTCATTAATTCTTGTTCTTTAACTTTCAATTGTTCTTCGACAACTTTATTATATTTGTTAATTAATTCCTGAACTTCATCAGTTCCTCTTTTAACCTCATCTTCCGACACTTCTAACTTTTTAATTTTATCATTAGCTTCTTGTCTAACTTTTCTAAGTGCCACTTTACAATCCTCAGACATTGTCTTTACTTGCTTAACATATTCTCGTCTTGTTTCTTCAGTTAATATTGGAATATTTAATATAATTGTTTCACCATTATTGTTTGGGGTTAATCCGATATTAGATTCATAAATAGCCTTTTCAATCGCCCCTAAACTACTACGATCAAAAGGTTTTATGTTTAGTTGTCTAGCTTCTGGAATTGAAATGTTTGCCAATTGTTTTAAGGGTGTATCTATTCCGTAATAAGATACCATAACTCCATCTAGAATATTAGGATTGGCACGACCAGCACGAACATTAACAAAACGTGCTCTCATAGTTTCAATCGAATTTTGCATCTTTTCTTCGGTTTCCAATAAAATATCGTCCATAACTTCATCCTTTCATCAATATAATTATAATACATTATATTTTTAATATCAAGTTTTTAAATATTTTCTTACCTTTTTGATTTGTTCATCGTCATCCAAATTAGTTTTCTTTAATTGTTCAAATAATTTTTTTTGCTCTTTTGTCAGTTTTTTTGGAACAACAATATTTAAAATAACATACATATCGCCTTTGTTGCGATAATTCACATCCTCAATACCTTTTCCTTTTAAACGATGCTTATCGTTTGTTTGACTCCCCGCAGGGATAGATAATTTCACATTTCCTGTAAGTGTTGGTATATCTACTTTAGTACCTAAAGCAGCATCAGCCATAGTAATTGGCAATTCCATATAAACATCATTTCCGTGTCTCTCAAAAATCGGGTGTGATTCAACAGTAAACTCTAAATAAACATCACCATTTGGTCCGCCATTAATGCCGGCTTCACCTTTTCCTGGTATGCGCAATTGATTACCATTATCAACCCCAGCTGGAATTTTAACCTCTATCGTTTTAGTTTCTACTTTTTTACCATTACCACGACATGTCGAACACTTCTTATCATAAGTAACACCTTTACCACTACAACTACCACATGGTGTTCTCGTCATGAAGGCTCCAAACATGGTTCGCTGTTCAGTTGTAACTTGACCACTACCATGACAATTAGCGCACGTTGTTTCGCCGTGTCCACCACGTCCCTTGCAATCATCACAATTTTCTGCAACATTTAATTTAATTGTTTTCTTTGTTCCAAATACAGCTTCTTCAAAAGTTAAACGCATCTCCATTAAAGAATCACGACCTTTTCTAGCCCTGTTGGAATTACTAGTTCTTCCGCCAGAAAAGAAATCACCAAAACCGCCACCAAATAAATCTCCAAAAATATCTGAAAAATCAAAATCAGAAAAATCAAACCCTTGGAAACCACCATTACCCGAAAATGCATTATGGCCAAATTGGTCATATTGTTTTCTTTTTTCATCATCACTCAAAACAGCATACGCTTCTTGTGCTTCCTTAAATTTTGCTTCTGCATCTGCTTCTTTAGACACATCAGGGTGATATTGTTTTGCGAGTTTTCTAAACGCGCTTTTTATTTCATTTAAAGTTGCATTTTTATTTACTCCTAAGACTTCATAATAATCTCTTTTATCCACGTCTTCACCTACTTCCTACTTTCTAGATAATTTTATAAATTGGTAAATTGTATTATCAAATAATTTCACTGCATTTTCAATTGCTGATGGTTTAGAAATATCAATACCAGCAATTTTTAATAATTCAACCGGGTAATCACGGTTACCTGTTTTTAAAAATTCTAAATAATTTTTAACTGCACCTGGCTTCTTACTAAGAATATCATTTACAATTGAGCATGCGGCAGCAAGACCAGTAGCATATTGATAAACATAAAAATTCATATAAAAATGAGGAATTCTTGCCCATTCATATTTTATTTCATCATTTACTAAAACGTTCTCTCCAAAATACTTTTTATTTAAATTATAGTAAATAGACGATAACAATTCATGAGTTAATATTTCATTATTACTCACCCTATTATATATTTCTAATTCAAATTCAGCAAACATTGTTTGTCTAAATAAAGTACTTTTAAATAACTCTAGCATGTTGTTTAACATATTTAACTTTTCGTTATCAGTCTTAGCATTTTCAATCATATATTGATATAATAACAATTCATTTACAATTGACGCCACTTCTGCCACAAATATTTTATAATGTGAATCTTGATACTCATTATGAACTCTTGAATAATAACTATGCATAGAGTGACCAAGTTCATGAGCTAATGTAGAAACGTCACTAAATCTTTCTTGATAATTTAGCAAAATATATGGATGGCTATCATAACATCCCCATGAATAAGCTCCGCTTCTTTTCCCAACATTAGGATATATATCAATCCAGTTTTCAGCAAAAGCCTTATTTAAATCAGTAATGTAATCATCACCAAGTACTTCTAAAGCGTTAATGATTAATTTTTTAGCTTCACTAAAATCATAAGTTTCAGTTATTTCTTTAACAATTGGAACATGTACATCATATAATGTTAATTCATCTACATTTAAGACCTCTTTTTTCAATTGATAGTATTTGTGCAAAACTTTTAAGTTTTTATTTACAACTTCAATTAAATTATAATAAATACTATTATCTATATTACCGTCAAAAAGAGCCATTTCTAAAGCACTATTAAAACCTCTAATATCAGCAATAGTTTGATTAGCATCAACTTCTCCTGATAAAGTTTTTGACAAAGTGTTTTTTACACTTTCATAACCTTTATATAAAGTCATAAAGGCTTGCTTTCTTACTTCACGGTTTTGTGATTCAATATATTTAGAATAATTACTATTAGTTAGTTCAACTAAATTGTTGTTTTCATCAGTAATTGTACCAAAAACAAGATCAGAATTTCTAAGCAAGCTTGCTGTATCAACGGGGTTATCGAAAATCTTTGTTAATTTAGATAACATTTTTTCCTCAATTTCGGATAAAGTATATTTTTTAAAGCGATATATATCTTCTAACATACGTTTATATTTCATTAAGTCGGGTAATTGATCAATATATTTTAAAACTTTAGAATAATCACCTTTAATTAATTCTGGTACAACAAACGATGTAGCCTCAGATACTAAAACATTTAAATTATCAACTTCACCTTTTAACTTTTGATAATAAGTGTTTCCTGTGTCTTCATCACTTCGCATATAGGCGTATACATACAACTTCGATAATTTTCTTTCTAACCATAAAAAATCCTTTAAAGTCTTTAATAAATTTCCCGGACTATCTAGTATAATTCCCTTATATTTAGGAAACCCTGATACTTTCTTTTTCACTTCTTCATATTCTGTATACCAATTTTGATCATTATCATAAATGGAATTTAAATTCCATTTATAATAATCTTTAATCTCATCTCTTGTTTTTTCTTGTATAGGCATCTTTTTCCTCTTTTCATAGTTAATGTAGAAGTCAAAAGACTTCTACATTATTTTTATTTTTCTTCAAATTCAGCATCTACAACATTATCATCTTTTTTATCTTCAGAAGTTGTTTCTGTTGACTCTTCACTTGCTTCTTGTGCCTTTTTAGCTTCTTCTTCATATACTTTAGTTGCTAAAGCCATAGCTGTTTCATTTAACTTATCACGCTTAGCTTTTATATCGTCAATATTATCTTTTTCTAAAGCTTCTTTTAATTCTTTAATTTCAATTTCTGCTTTTTCTTTATCTTTAGCTTCAACCTTATCGCCTAAATCTTTAATTGCCTTTTCAGTAGCAAAGATTAGTTGTTCACTTTCATTTCTTAAATCTGCTTCTTCCTTACGCTTAGCATCAGCTTCTTTATTAGCCTCTGCTTCCTTTACCATTTTTTCAATTTCTTCTTCACTTAAAGCACCTGATGAAGTAATGGTAATTGATTGTTCTTTGTTAGTACCTAAATCTTTCGCCTTAACATT
>JGI24709J26583_10001571_pt1 | contig 19278 bp, 23 predicted proteins | sample BioPla2DNA1_FD_26583 | JGI IMG/M metagenome (IMG submission 26583) | reverse complement strand
AAAGGTAAAGCCATTTGGGCTTTACCCGAACTACCGCCTTATCGCCTGAAAAACGGTGAATTTATTATCGGTGAAAGAAAACATTACACCGATGAAAATGTCAAGGATGGGAATTATCTTGTGCGTATTCGTGTAGAGGATGCAGGCAGAAATAATCTTTACACTTGTTTAACTAAGACGGTACTTATTCATGGCAGTATGTATGACGATATTTACACTACCCCGGTGCCTAGGGACAGATAAAGAGAAGGGAGGAAATATATTTGGTTTTTAATCTGCATAAAATTGTGGAAAAAAAGTCCTCTCATCGTAAAAGTTTAGTAGAGCAAATGACTATATCCGTTTGGACTCCGGGGGGATCGGATGGTTGTCCGACGGCTTTAGAATTAGCAAATTATGTAACAGAGACTTATCAAGAAAAAGTAGCGATTATTGAATTCCCCTGTTTAGGAATACCCCGGTTGTCTATTCATGTAAATTTATATGATAAGGAAAAGAATACTGATAAGCTGCTCTTAGATATTGAACGTTTGGAAAATAAGGAGATCTATCCGCTTCAATATTTTTTAAAAATTTCGGATTTAAAATGGGTATTGCCGATAAATCCATACACCGCGCCTGATTTGGCAATTCATTTAAAGTTAAATAATTTAAAAACGCTAACAGATTTCCCCGGTTATTTGAAAAATAATTTATATTTAAAAGGATATAAATTAATCATTTATATTTTACAGGGACAGATTCATCATCCATTAACTTTTTTCGGGATTAAGGAGAGTGATTTGGTTTTATTGAATGTTAATTTTCCTATTGAGTTAGGATGGGGACTAAATTGTTGTCATAAATTAATCAGCAACTATTATCAGCTTAAGGAAAAGTTCGCTGTTTATGCTCCAATGCTTGATAATAAAACTATTGCGGGGATAACCGAATTAAAATATCTTTATGCGTTAGAAAGTATTTTTGCAGAAGAGGAGGATTATTAAATGGCTGTCGGAATCTTTAATCCCTTGGAGTACACCGACTATGAACCACAGCTGCAAGTAAAGGAAGATTATATTAATGTTTCAGACTCCGACAAAATATATAATTTGACCACAATTGTGAAGGCATATTTGCGAGACAATTATGGTGAACTTTACATCTCTTCTTTAGTAAATCCGGAACATCGGAAGGAAATCAGATATATCATCTCTGATTTTATCAAAGAGAATAAAAAAGCAGAGTTTAATTTATCCTTAGAACAGGTGATTGCTAAGGTTCAGGAGGAAATTACGGAACTAGGGGTAATTCAAAGAGCTTTAGATGATCCTACGATAACGAACATTGATATAAATGGCATTAACAGTACTTATGTAGAGCAAAACGGGGTTGACGTTTTTCGACCTGATATCGCTTTTCAGTCGGAAGAACATCTTTATCAGATTATCGATAGACTTCTTTTAATGGAAGGCAAAACATTAACAGCGGCTGAACCGCATATTGATAGTTTTTTTCGGGGTTTTAGAGTCTGTGCTGTATTAGGGAAGAATCGAGGTGGTATTTCTACCTTTGGTCCGCTTCTTTCTATCCGCAAGTTTGCCCCTGATGTATTTAGCGATGAAGAAGTGATTGCTTATGGTAATATCTCCGAGGAAATTCGAGATTTTTTAGCAACTGTAGTACCGGGAGGTGCCAATATTTTAATTACCGGAGGGACCAACAGTGGTAAAACGACCACATTAATTCGGCTACCTCTTTATCTTGACCCCTCAACTCGGATTTGTACAATTGAAGATTCTCCGGAAATGATGTTACCTATGAAAGAAGCCTATCGGGAGTATAAGAATATATTTTCTTTAGAGCAGAAAAAATTTGATGGGAAAAAAGAAAGAGAATATGATATCGCTAAAAACACTGTTGTGGCGTTGCGCCTCCGACCTGTCTGGATTTTAATTGGTGAGGCCAGGACCGAAGAAGCTGCTTACCAAGCTTTACAAGCGATGAATACCGGACATTTTGTGGCCATGACCATTCATGCCAATAGTGCTCGTGATGGTGCAGTCAGATTTGTGCAGTTAGCCGGTAATAATCAAACAGTTGCTGCTCAGGTTGCTTCTTCTCTTGATCTGATTATTTTTCAGAAGAAACTGAAGAATGGGAAAAGGGTCATCACTGAGATCGTAGAGATTTTAGGTTATAAGGGTGCAGAAGAACCGATTTTTCAACCGATTTTCAAATATGATTTAAAAAAGGAAAAACATTATCGGGTGGGGCATATCTCTGCTTCTCTAGCTGAAAAATTACGGATGCAGTATCTCCCGGAGGAGAAGATTAGACGGTGGACCAAGGAGGTGCGCAGTTGATTTATCAAATACTTCCCGGTATTTTAGCGGGACTGGTCACATTATTGGCAGGGTTACTTATTTTTAATCAACCGAAAAAATATGAAAAAAAGAAAGGGCTTGATTTTGTAAAAATTTTCGGTTATGACCAGATTAAAAAAGAAGCCGAAAATGCCGGCTTACAGCTTGAACAGAAGGAATTTGTAGCTTTGGTAGTCGGGGCGATAGGGATTGGTATTTTTATTGCGGTGATTATTAATAATATCTTTTATATTATCGCAGGAGTGATTGCGGGTTTTTATTTACCCAAATTTATCGTGATGCAAATTCGGAAGAGAAAAAGACTTGCTTTATTTTCTGAACTTCCTGATTCTTTAAAATTTATCGTAGCCAGGTTAATTGATTATGGTAGTATACCTAAAGCAGTGGAGGCTTCTCTCCCTGATCTGTCCTCTCATATTAGGGAGCCTTTTGAAAAGTTTCTTAATTCCATCAAAATTAATTTAACGGTGGAGCAGGCACTTTATGAATTATCTAAGGAAATTAAGATTAAAAAATTTACTGATTTTACGGAGACTCTTTTTTTGGCACATACCGAAGGAATTAACCAACAGTCAATCGCCACGTTAAACATGATTATTGATACTATGGTAGAGGATGTAAGGGCAGTAAAAAATCTGGAGCTTATGGCTAAAAAGGATAAAAAAGATTTACTGGTAGTTATAATTGTTAGCTGGCTAATTCCTGTGGCGTTATCCTTTTTAAACCCCAATAATGTCAACCTTTTTTTGGATACGTTGATCGGACAAGTCATTATGTTCTTATATTTTCTGACCACAATCTTTGTTATTGTGAAAGGTGATGAATATATCTCTCTTAATCTTGATGATCTTTGATTTCCTAATAAAGAGGTAGGTGGTTAACTATGGGGCTGTGGTTGTTTATCCTAAAGGTTATTGTTTTTATAGTCGTTTTCACCTTTTTAAATATTCTGATACCTAAAAAACAAGGTAATTTATATTTAGCCCAAAGGGCAGAGAACTTATTATTAACTGATTATGAATTAAAAAGACGAAAGGAAGGGTGGTTGGTTAAAAAGGTATCTTTATTAATTCCTAGGTTTGAAACTTTTCTCAATACTAATGATTCCGGTAGTAATATTAAACGTATTTTAGCGATGATGGGGAATAAAAAGAGCTTTGAACAGGTAATCGCCGATCAAATTGTTAAAGCAGCGATTTTTTCAGCTTCGATGTTGGCAGTACCTGTACTTACAGGATCTAAAGCGTATCTCTTTTTAGTTCCGGTTTCTTTTGTAGCAGTCATGTTTATTCAAAATCGCGATATTTATCATTCTTATAAAAAATGGCAAAATGAATTAATTAAAGACATTCCTTTATTAATTGATAAGATTCAAATAAGTCTTGAAGCAGGAAAACCGATTATTCATGCTTTACAGCAGGTTTATAAGTCTGCTAGTCCACGTTTATCAGTGATGCTCGAACGTTTGCTTTTGGATATGCAAATGATGAAACAGACAGAAGCGATAGATAAGTTTGCTCGAGCTACAGGAATACCGGAAATGATTAATTTTTCCGCAGCTGTGAAAATAGCTATTGAGAATGGTTATGAAAAATCACGGAGTAATTTTGAGATTTTAAAACAGGATATAAGAAAACTTAGGATTATCAGTCTTAATGAGTTAACACGCAGTAAACCACAGAATTTGCGTAAATTACAATTATTAATGGCTTTAAATGCTGCTCTTGCTATGGGTTACACGTTTTTTGTTATTTTTACTGAAGCTAGTAAGGCAATTTAAAAATAAGGAAGAAAAGATATCAAAAGGAGGAATTTTAATGTTAAGAGTATGGCAAACAGGAAAGGAAAAAATGCTGAGAGGATATCTTTGGTTTAAGTACAATACTAAATCTCTGCTTTCTAATCAAAGGGGAGATGTAACCACAGTTGGTATTTTGGGTTGGGCAGCTGTAGTAATTACCTTAATTGTAGCTGCACATGGATTATTAACAGGGTGGCTTCCCACTTTTATCGAAGAGAAGATTTTTAATAGAGCAAATACTCTATAGGATAGGTTATGAGGAAGTTTAAATTATTTTTCTTCAAAATTATTAAGCGTGGCAAGAAAAATCAGCATGGCTTCTCTGAAACCACAGTAATTATTTATTCCTTATTAGTGTTTATGATTTTTGCTGTATTGTATGTGGATTTGTATGGATATTTCTATACAAAAAACAATTTAAAACAAGCAGTAGATGAAACGCTAACCTTAGTAAAATTTGAAAATGGATTTGATGATCGTACGAGAAATTATTTTGAAAATATTGCGGCAAAGCTTGGACTTGATGCCAGTAAAATTAATTTGCAGGGTACTCCTAAAACGGTACAGCGCGGGGATCCTCTAGAATTAGTGGCTTCAACCTATTATGAAGTTAGGGGTTTAAGACCGTTAAATCACCCTATTACTGTGCAGATTGTTGTACGTTCACATGGACTTGCTCACAGTAAGATCAGATAATAAAAAATTGGTGATGTAAATGCAAATGCCTAAAGTAGTTTACTTTATTTTGTTGAGTCTTTTATTATTAATTCTGATGTTTGATACATATCTTTATTTTTCTTCTGTGAGTAATTTTCGTGATGCCCTCGACCAAGCTCTTGATGCAGCTATCATAGCAGGTATTGATGTTCAGGATTCACAGCATGGGAAAATTTCAATAGAATATAATCTAGCCCAAGAAGCGGCTAGAACCTGTTTGAGGGAAAATCTTAAATTGGATGAACAATTAAATAACATCTTTTATACAAACTCGGAATTTATTTTAGAGATTAATAGTGAGGGTACACTTGTCCAAGGTAAATTTACGACAAAAATACAGTTACTATGCTTAAAAATGTTGAATTTGCCGGCACTTCCTTATAGCATCAGTAAAACGCAAGATTATTTAAGCTCATATATTTAATCTTGTAAAGAAAGAAAGGAGCGATAGGAACTTTGGCGGCTCGCTTTAAGAGAAATTGGAATAAGTATCTCCGTTTGGTGATAATTATCATCCTTGCTTTAATTGTAGCATTGGCAACTTCAGAATTTAATCGGAGATATATTGAAAGTAAAGTAAGCTTATTGAAAATTGTGGTAGCAGCGGAGCATATTAAGCCGTTTTCCGAATTAACCCCCTCTAATTTGACATATCGTGAAGTTGTAAAATCAGAAGTTCCGCAAGATGCGATCTTTGATATTGATGAATTTTTAAAAGAAGGCCCGATGTTTGTCGGTGAAGTTGGCTTTATCAAGGGTTATCCGGTGAAAAAGTCCTTAACTAATAATTCTGTGGAAAGTATTTTTGGAGCCGCGGTAGCTTTAAAAGAAGGCAAATCATATTTAGGAATTTCTGTTGAACAAGTAAGTTCCCAGCTTGTCAAACCGGGGACACTTGTTGATGCCTATTGTTTTATTCAAGCGAGTACAGTAAATGCTGATGCTTATGTGATTTCAAAAGTAGAAGACCCGCTTCTGGGACGTCTTTATGTTCATGCAGTTAAAGATAAAAATAATGCTGATATTGTTGCTGGAGAAAATTCAGAAAATATTCCGGCAATTGTTGTTGTGGAAACACTTTCACCTGAACAGACTAGTAAACTAATTTACTATCAAATGGTCGGCAAATTATTTCTAGTTCCAGTTGGTGCGGATGTGGATAAGTATCTGGAGATAACCAGATAAGTTGTGGTAATATGGGAATAATAAGGTTAATAATAATTTAAAGAATAATTGCCTTATTTGCGGAAGATAGGTTTAATTATGCCGTTGTTAGTTGTCTTTAATGCGTAATTAAAAATGTGCTATGATTAATGTAGTGCTATGATTATTAGTAAGTGATATGATGAGAGAGAAATAAGTATAGGAAAAAGTTTGAGGAGAAGAATGTTTTGAGGGGGAACAAAAATGGCTATTGCCCTAGATGATAAGTTAATCATGGCTATCAAAGAACTGGGAGAAAAATATGCAGTAAAGAAAATAGTACTTTTTGGTTCCCGGGCCAGAGGCGATCATAAACCTACAAGTGATATTGATTTGGCCATTTTTACAAGTAGAGAGTATGACGAAAAAGGCTCTTTAGCCAGTGAAATTGATGACTTAGATACGTTGCTTAAGATTGATGTAGCCTTTATTACTCCAGATACAGATGAGCCTGATTTTTTGGCAAGACTCAAAAAAGAAGGTGTGGTTTTATATGAGCAATAACCAGCAAAAGCTGCAAAATTATCAAAAGGCTATCCAAAGATTAAGAGAAGGGATTAATAAATATAACGGGCAGGATGACCTTTCCCGGGATGGTTTAATCCAGCGGTTTGAATTCACCTTTGAATTAGCTTGGAAAACTTTAAAAACTGTTTTCGAAGCTGAGGGACTTCTTGGTTTAAATTCTCCGAAAACTGTTTTAAGAGAAGCGTATGCGGCAGAATTGATTAATGATGATGATACATGGTTAAAGATGCTAAACGATCGAAATACCACTGCCCATATTTATAGTGAAGATTTAGCTAAAGAAATTTGCCAAAATATTAAAGAAAAATACGTTTATGAGTTAACAAAATTAGCCGAAAAGATAGAATTAAGATTAAATAAACTAGGGCAATAGAGGCGAAAGGTGAATGAAAAAAACGGTTCTGGTAACAGGAGCTTCCCGAGGTATCGGGCGGGCAATAGCAACAATATTTGCCCATAATAATTATAATGTTATAATTAATTACTTAAGATCGGAGCGAGAGGCGCTTGCATTAGAAGAAACACTTAAGCAGCGGGGATGTTCCGTGATGGTTTATCAGGCGGATGTAACCCAAAGGGTTCAAGTAAGAGCCATGATTGCCGAAAGCGAAAAGAAGTTTGGTTCAATAGATGTCTTAATTAATAATGCGGGTATCTCGCAGTTTAAATTATTTACTGAGATCAACGAAGAAGAATGGGAGAATATGCTCGATGTTCATTTAAAAGGCCTGTTTAATTGCTGCCAAGGGGTATTACCGCACATGATACATCGAAAAAAAGGAAAAATCATCAATATCGCTTCTATTTGGGGAATGGTCGGAGCTTCCTGTGAGGTGCATTATTCTACAGCTAAAGCCGGGATGATTGGCTTTACTAAAGCCTTAGCCAAAGAATTAGGTCCATCGGGGATTCAAGTAAATTGCATTGCTCCCGGCATAATAGATACGGACATGAATAAGGGGCTTGATGAGACGGAAAAAAGTCAACTTTTGGAGGAGATTCCGTTACAGAGATTTGGGAAACCGGAGGAAATTGCTGCTCTGGCATTTTATCTGGCCTCTCCTGAAGCCGATTTTATTACCGGGCAAGTGCTTAGCCCTAATGGCGGTTTTGTGATTTAAATATATTTTTTTGTAGTTGCTCCCAAATAAACGATTTGATAAAATAGATTTCACAGTAAAAAAATTGTATTTAGTCTTATGGCAATAGTAGTTAATGAGGTGATTTATTGAATAATAATTTAGTTCCTGAAATTGATGGAAGATTAAGAAAGCATATGGTTAGAGTGCCTGATATTATTTCTTCTGTTTGTGGAATAAAGATTTTTGGTAAACTGATAAAATCCTTGTTATTCAGTACTGATGTTGCTTTAATTAAAAATTGTAATGCTGATGCAGTTATTGCTGTATATCCCTTTACTCCTCAACCCATAATTACGCAAGCAATTATCAGTGTTTCCAGCGTGCCTGTTTTTTGTGGTGTTGGTGGTGGAACAACTACAGGTAATCGCGTAATTAGTATTGCTACACATGCTGAGCATCAAGGTGCTATGGGTGTAGTGGTGAATGCTCCGACAAAAAATGAGATAATCAAGGAATTATATGAAAAAATAGATATTCCGATTATTGTTACTGTTGTTTCTGAAAATGAGGATTTTGAAGGACGTTTAAAATCTGGGGCAACCATCTTTAATGTATCGGGTGCAGCAAAAACACCTTTTATTGTTAGTCAAATTCGCAAGAAGTATCCGGATATTCCCATTATTGCTACAGGAGGTCCTAATGAAGAAACGATTAAGGCTACAATTGAGGCCGGTGCCAATGCCATAACTTATACACCACCTACTTCAGGTGAAATATTTAAGAAAATGATGCAGAATTATCGGCAACAGCTGCAATAACAATAAAAATTCGACCTTATAATCACATAGTGCACTAAAATTATTTAGGGAGCGCGAGGTGAATTATATGGAAAAAGTAAAAAGTAAAAAGAATAAGGAGCATTTTGCAGGCTGTTTGCTGGGTGGAGCAATAGGTGATGCCTTAGGGTGGTTATATTCTCAACAAGGAGTTGCTGATTTAGGCAGTGTAGAAAATGGAAAAGCAAAAATCACAGATGATACGCAACTAACTCTATTTACTGCTGAAGGTTTATTGCGAGCGGAAACAAGAAGAAGGGAAAAAGGAACTTGTTATCCTCCTTCGCTTGTTTATTATGCTTATTTACGCTGGCTACATACGCAGGGATATCCCCAAGATGCCAGTATGTCTGAGATTTATAATGGGTTTTTAATTAAAATACAGGAATTACATGTAAGTCGTTCAGCGGGTAAAACATGTTTATCAGCATTACTTAGTGGAAAATACGGGAAATTGCATGAATCTATCAATGACAGTAAAGGTTGTGGTGGGGTTAAAAGAGTAGCCCCTGTAGGTCTTTTTGCTTCGAGGGAAGCGGCTTTTGAATTGGGTTGTGAGTGTGCTGCTTTAACACATGGTCATCCAAGTGGATATTTGGCAGCAGGCATTTTTGCCCATATGATCACCGCACTCATTGCCGGTTTAGAGCTGAAAGAAGCTGTATTTGAGGCCTTAGACATACTTGCAGATTATCAGGATTATGAAGAATGTAATCGTAGTATTCGGCAAGCAATCAAATTAGCCCAAAGTGACCAAAAACCTGAAGAAGTTATTACGTTTTTGGGCGAGGGAAAAGTAGCGGAGGAAGCTCTTGCTATAGCTGTATATTTTGCTTTAAAATATTCGACTGATTTTAAAAAAGCAATCAGCACTGTTGTTAATTTTTATAAAGACAGCAGCAAAACTATCGCTGCCCTTACCGGAAATATTCTGGGCGCATACTTAGGGTTCAAGGCGATACCTGCTGAGTGGATAGAAAAGGTGGAATTAAAGGAGGTTATTTTACAGATAGCTGATGACCTTTTGTTAGGATATAAAGGGACACTTGACTGGTGGCACAGATACCCTGGATATTAATATTAAAAGTAAAAAATATTGTATACATTTGTTAAAGATCTGGTGTAATTCTAAAACATAGTGTATATTGTTTTGTATGTTAAGATAATGATAATAGATATAAATTTGAGAATTTATCAAGAGGAGGTATTATCATGGGATTTAGAGAAGCAGCAGAATATCATTTAAATAGAGCTATTAAATTTTTAAATCTGAATGAGGATACAGCGATGGCTCTATTAGAACCTAGAAAATCTTTAGAAGTAACTTTTTCCGTGAGAATGGATGACGGGAGAGTCAGACAATTTAAAGGTTATCGGGTACAGCATACAGATGTACTGGGACCGGCTAAAGGTGGTATTCGTTTTCATCCTAACGTGGATATGGATGAGGTTAAAGCGTTGGCCACTTTAATGAGTATTAAATGTTGTGTTATTGGGTTGCCATATGGTGGCGGCAAAGGTGGAGTTACTGTTAATACTAAGGAACTGTCTGAGAGCGAATTGGAAAGAGTGAGCAGAGGATTTATTCGGGCAATTGCGCCGATTATTTCTACTGATAAAGATGTTCCAGCTCCGGATATGTATACAAATTCAAAAGTTATGGCATGGATGGTTGACGAATATTCTGTAATCAAGCAAGTTAATGAATTTGGTGTGATAACCGGAAAACCGCTGTCTATTGGTGGTTCTGCCGGAAGAAATGCGGCAACGGCTAGAGGTGGATTTTTTGTCACTAGAGCAGCTTGTCAAAAAGAAGGTATTGATTTAAAAAAGGCTAAAGTAATAGTCCATGGTTTTGGTAATGTAGGTGGTCATGCTGCTAGAATTTTTGCCGAAGAAGGAAGTAAAGTAATCGGTATAGCTGATTCTAAAACGGCAATCTATGACCCTAATGGTATTGATATTAAAGCTGCTTTAGAGCTCAAAGCTAAGACTGGTTCTTTAAAGAGCTATACTCAAGGACAGAAGCTTACTCCACAGGAATTGTTAGAATGTGAATGTGATATTCTGGTTCCGGCTTCCTTGGAGGCAGTAATTACTGAAGAGAATGCCGCTCAGATTAAAGCAAAGATGATTGCTGAATTAGCTAATGGACCGGTTACGCCGGAAGCCGATGAAATCTTAAATCAAAAGAAGGTTATTCTTGTACCTGATATTCTGGCTAATGCCGGTGGGGTTACCGTCAGTTACTTTGAATGGGTGCAAAACAGAATGGGTTATTATTGGACAGCAGAAGAAATTGATGAGAAATTAGAAAAACTAATGTGCAAAGCCTATGAAGATATTTATAATTTTAAACAGGAAAAGAATTGCCCGGATTATCGTTTAGCAGCTTTTGCCATAGCTACAAATAGGCTTGTTCAGGCCATGAAAGATCGCGGTTGGGTTAGCTAATCTTTAATAGCAAATAAAATAGAAAAACAACTTTAAAAACGACCGATAAAAAAATAACCTTTATGATAGTCAAGCAAAATGCTACATACTACATAAAGGTTATTTTGTGTTTAACTAAAAAGAACGGATAAGTTAAAAACACATAAAATATTAAGGAAAAGGGAACTATATTTTAGGAAAATTTTTTGGAGGTGATTTATTTGAGTCTTATACCTTGGCAGGCATTTGGTGATTTTGATAACATCGGGAGGGGAATAGATAGTTTTTTAGAAAATACGCCTTTCTCTATTTTTAACAGAGGTAATTCTCCGCGCGTTGATGTTTACCAGACAGAACAAGAAGTAATTGTCAAAGCGGAAATACCCGGGGTTTCTAAAGAGGATTTGCATGTCTATATAGACGAAAATTCACTTAGACTTTCCGGTCAGATGAAAAGGGATGAACAGTATAAAGACGAGCATATTTATCGCACAGAAAGAGTTTATGGCAGTTTTTCACGAGTGATTCCCTTTCCGGTTGAAGTAAAATCCGAACAGGCTAAAGCGGAATATCGAGAAGGAATTTTAACGATCAGTGTTCCCAAAGTTGAGCCCACGAAATTAAAGGGTAGACGCATAGATATTCAGTAAGAAAAAGCTATTAGCCTAATCCTAGGAGTAGACCTCCTTGGTAGACGATAAAACTTAGCACCCAACCAAGAACAATTGTATATAACATAGCAAATAGCGCCCATTTCCAAGAACCGGTTTCGGCTTTGATGGCTGCAATCATTCCTGCACAAGGAATATAAATTAAAGTCATCACCATAAAGGAATAGGCACTAAGGGGAGTCCAGAGCTGGCTGATCACTGTGATTAATCCTTCTTGCCCTGTACCATATAAAAGGGCTAAGGTACTGACAACCATTTCCTTGGCGGCGATTCCAAAAAGAAGTGCTGAGGCAGCTTCTCTTGTGCCAAATCCCAAGGGAGTCAAAAGTGGAGCGAGCATTGTTCCGATATATCCCATTAAGCTTTCCGGACCGGCATATTCTACCCCCCAAGGTAGGTTAGAAAGAATCCAGATAATGATGACAAAAACTAAAATAGTCGTTCCTACTTTTTTAAGAAAGCTATTTGCCTTTTTCCATATTTGGATGAGAGTAGTTTTGAGGGTGGGTAAGCGATAGGGTGGAAGTTCCACGAGAAGAGGAGCAGGCTTTCCGGGAAAGAGAAAAAGACCAAATATTTTCGCCATAATAATGGCGAGAATAATTCCCAGGAAATAAAGAGAAAACAGAATTAAGGCTTGGTATTGTTGAAAGAAAACACTGATAAACAAGGCGTAAATCGGGAGACGAGCCCCACAGGACATTAAGGGCGAGATTAGAATAGTAATCATTTTATCCCGACGTCTTTCTAAAGTTCGGGTCGCTAAAACTGCCGGAACATTGCAACCAAAGCCTATTACTAAAGGAATAAAAGCTTTCCCTTCCAAACCGATAGTGCGCATAAAACGGTCAGTGATATAGGCACCTCTAGCCATATAGCCGGTACTTTCTAAAAATGACATAGCGAAGAAAATACAGAGGATAACCGGCAGAAAGACGATGATTGCTCCTAATCCGCCAATTATGCCTTCAACGAAGAAGGAGGCCAGGAATTCATTGGTAATCACTGTGGCCAACCAGCTCCCTAAAAATTCAAAAAAAGTTTCTAGGTATTCTGTAAGTGGACCGCTGACAGCAAAGGTAAATTTAAAAACGATAAGCATAACCAAGAAAAAGATGGGGAGACCAAGATACTTATTGAGGACAATTTTATCAATCTTATCGGAGAAAGTATTAGTACTTTCTCCTTCTTCATTGCTGATAACTTGCTCGATGATTTTCTCAATAAACTTATATCTTTTTTCAATAAAGATTGTATCAAGGTTTTCTCCATAATTTTTTTCTAAATTGCGCAGACATTCATCCCGTAGGGAGAGGATTTGCTTTTTTGCTGTTTCCGGGTGGGTAAATTCAGCTATTTCCAGGATATCATTGTCTTTTTCCAGCAGCCTAAGTGCATAAAAGCGCAAAGGATGTTTAGCACTGGATACTCCGTGTACTTGTAAGGCATTTTCTAACTTGCTTAATTCTGCTTCAATGGCAGAACCATAATCAAGGCGGAAAGATTTAGTGGTTTTTGGGGAATTAAGAGTACAGTATTTAATTAGATTATTAATCCCCTGATTATTTTTAGCGACAATGGGAACTGCCGGGATACCCAAAAGGGTAGAAAGTTTAGAGATATCAATTTCGATATTTATTGTCTTTGCCTCGTCCATCATGTTTAAAGCTAAAACAACATTTGCTTCCATTTCCAGCAGCTGAATCGTCAAATAAAGGTTTCGTTTTAAATTAGTGGTATCAATTACATTAATAACAGCAGAAGGCTTTTCAAAAATAATGTAATTCCGAGCGATTAATTCATCATTGGTGTGCGCCCCGATACTGTAAGCACCTGGTAAGTCCACAACGGTATAATTATTGTGACCAATCAGTGAACCTTCTTTTTTTTCAACGGTTACGCCCGGCCAATTACCGACTTTTTGTTTAGCTCCTGTTAAACAGTTAAATACGGTGGTTTTTCCCGTATTGGGGTTACCAATTAAGGCGATTGCCTGATGTTCATTGGATAAATTAGGCATAAAATTTTTCCTCCTAGTGCAACAATTTTCAATAAGTTAGGCAACCCTAACAAAATGTGGGAAAAATACTAAGCAATATTTTCGACGATAATTTTTTGCGTTATTTGCCGTCCTAGGGCTAGCCGACTATTGGCAAGGCCGATAACAACAGGACCCCATCCGTCATTATAAATCACATTGAGCTTTGTACCACGGTTAATTCCCATTTCGGAAAGTTTTATTTTGAGACCGGTTCCACCGCAAATATTATTAACGATAACTTTACTTCCCGGCTTAACATAATGCAGAACCGCGTTTTTTTCTGTCATTTGAGCTCACCTCCCGAATTTAGCAATGCTCTGGTTTGTTTAAGGTTAAGATCTTTACATTTTGCATAGGACTGGTTATTTTTTTCGAGAAAATCAATCATTCTGATGATCGTTTCTTTACTGATGACATGTTCGATCATACAAGCGTCTTTATCGGCTGTTTCTGGGGTAACATTTAAAGCCTGAATTAAAAATTCATAAATTACTTTGTGCATTTTTTTTACTTTTTTAGCTTCGAGTACTCCTTTAGGGGTAAGGGTGACAGGACCATATTTTTCTTTAGTCACTAGATCCTGCTCGATAAGGAGATCAATGGTTTCGGTCACACTTGCTTTGGTTATGTTAAGAGAGTTGGCAATATCTGTAATGCGTACATTTTTATCCTCATCAGATAATTTAAGAATAACTTCCAGATAGTCTTGAGTTGAAGGGGTAAGTATGCAGTTCAGAACAGCCACCTCCTCCAAAGAATTGAAACTAATTTTAAGGTGTCAAGTACAACGCATATTATGTTAGGATTACCTAACACTAATATTATAAATTTATTAGGTTATTTAGTCAAGATATATTTCTTAAGGGAAAAAACTTTCATACATGTCTGTTCGGTGTCGGTTAATTTAGCTATATTTTTTGATCAAAGGGCATCGCCTTTAGATAATGATATGGTTCGACCAATACTGCGGACGAATTTTTCTACTTCTTGGCGCTCTTGGGCTAAATTTTTTTCTTCTGCAAAGGGATGAGGATAGATATCGTAAAGCTTACGGTATTTGAGAGGCTCTACTTTTCGCATAATTACATTAGCTCCGGTATTAAAAGCATTGGTATTTGTAGCCACTTCTAGGGCTGTTGTTGTAGGAAGATGGGCACGTTTTAAGATAATTCTGGCTAGAGCGACTGCTTTTAAGGTTAAAAGGCTACTGTTAGTAGTTGTAGAAGTAGAAGTAGTTTTACCGAGTGGGGTATGAGGATGGGGAATAAAGGGTCCAATCCCTGCCATATCAACATCTAGTTTTTTCAAAAGCAGAAGGTCTTGGGCGATAGTTTCCAGAGATTGTCCCGGAAGTCCAATTATAAAGCCGCTTCCTGTTTGGTAACCTAAGCTTTTTAGCCAGTGAAGACATTCCAGCCTTTTTTCCAAGTGTGAGTGCGGATGAAGTTGTTGAAACAGATTGTTGTCAGCCGTTTCGTGTTTAAGCAGATACCTGTCCGCACCATCTTTTTTCCACTGAGCGTATTCCTGATATTCTCTTTCCCCAATACTTAAGGTAATGGCAATATCGCCCAACTGTTTAATTTTCTTCACAATATAAGAAATTATATCCTTAGTATAGTAGGGGTCTTCACCTGATTGCAGAACTATGGTTTTATAACCTATTTGATAAGCCTTTTTGGCTGTGGAGACGATTTCATCAGGCTCCATTCTATAACGAGGCAATATTTTATTTTGCCTTTGTATCCCGCAATATAGACAGTCACAGCGGCAATAGTTGGAGAATTCGATAATTCCTCTTATATGAACCTCATCTCCGCAATATTTTTTTCTGATTTCATCTGCTTTTTGCCAAAGGTAACGGTTTTCGTGTTCAACACAAGCTAAAACTTGGAGAAGTTGGGCGCAGTTTGGCTTGTTTGCTGTGGCAATTTGCTCAAGCAGGGAAATTATTTTAGTTTGCATTAGCAATGACCTCTTTACATGATTCATTGTGATTATATATGAATTATATTAAGTAGTTTTTTATTTGTCTATCTCCTAAGATGGGTTGTGGTTTTGTTTAATCCAGTTGGCGATATCCTCGATAACTTTTTTCTCTACATAACCGACTAGGCTATATTCCTGGGGTGTGGATTTTCCTTCACCTTTAACAAAAAGATGATTTAAGTTAGGATAGCTAATAAATTGCACATTTTTCTTGTTTGCCAATTCATTTTTCCACAATTGTAATTCGCGCGGAGGCACTTGATAATCCCTTTCTCCTTGTAAGAGGAGGAGGGGTTTTTTTATATTTCGGGCCACTTTTGCAGGTTGATAATTTTTTAAGTCCAGCCAATAGGCAGCAGGTGTACCAAAGAGGTCAGCGGGTTTAGTTTGGGAATTTGGAGTTAACTGTTTGACATTTGTACGCATTTTTTCATATGTCGCTATTGTTTGTTTATCATTAGCGGAGAGTCCATCTAAGGAACTAATGTATTTGATTTGTTCGACAACTAAATCTTCTAGAGGTGTGACTGCACCGGCCATGATGATAAACCCGACCGCTTTGTCGGTCTTTTTCGCGATTCTGGGGATTAAAGTTCCGCCTAGACTATGTCCTAAGACAAAAATATTTTGGGGGTCAACTTGTTTGAGAGTAGTTGCATAGTCAACGGCAAGTAAAACATCTTCGATAACTTCTTCTTCTACTGTAAAGTCCTCTGGGTCGGCAGTGGCTAGTTTTTTTTGATAAACGAAGGTTCTTTTGTCATAGCGTAAAGTAGCAATCCCTTTTTGTGCCAGCCCCCAGGCGAGGTCACGAAAAGGTTTAGTTGCTAAGATTGTTTCATCACGATCATTAGGACCGGAGCCGTGGACGAGAATAACTACCGGATATTTGCCCGTTTTTTCGGGAGTGGTCAGTGTACCGGGGAGTTCCCATTCTTTTTTTCCGAATTTTATTTCGGTTTCTTTTACACCTGACGGGATATTCTCTGAAATAGCTTCCTGGTCAGGGGTATAGTTAATGCCGGCAATGACTTTGTTTTCATCAAAGACAATATTAAGGTTTAGCTTTGCTTTTGCAAAATTGGTTTTAACGCTGATGATGTCATACCCTTGGGCTTGGGAAGCAGTTGTACCGGTTATGGCTTGAAATGCACCGTATGCGTTGGTTAACGGCTCCCAAATCTGTTCCTGTAGAAATTGTGCCGAGATAACTTTTTTCATTTCGGCAGTATATGAATATTCGTTTGCCGCTTTGTTAAATTCACCCTTGCTCATGTCGGTAACCAGATTTACAGCGATATTTTCGATTGCTTCGTTATTTGGGGAAGGTGTATTTTGTTTTTGAGAGCAGCTTGTCACTGTCAGGAGACCGAGAAGTAGGAATCCCAGAAGAAACTTTTTCACAGTCGTCACTCCTTGTTTTTAGTTATTCGGTTTAGTTTTTCCTACAGCATAGTTTTTTAGTAGAGGAGTTTTTATAAACGAAGTTGGAAGTTGTTTAGTTTTATGCGTAGTGGTAAAATATTTGATATGTAAAGGAGGTAGGGAAGTTGGAAGAAGTAGAATTTACAAAGGATAGTATGGAAAGATTAAAACAACAGATTGAATTTATTGTTGAGGTGGATAAGCTTAAACAGATTTATCGGCAAACATATATAGCGGATGGAACGAGGAAGGAAAATGATGCAGAACATTCCTGGCATTTGGCTTTAATGGTTTTTCTCTTGGCTGAGCATACCTTTGAGCAAAAGATTGATATTTTACGTACCATGAAAATGGTCATCATTCACGATCTGGTGGAGATAGATGCAGGTGATACTTATTGTTATGATGAAGCAGCATTTTTAGATAAAGAGGAGCGGGAGAGAAAAGCAGCCACAAGGATTTTTAATCTTCTCCCGGCTGATCAAGCTAAGGAAATTTGGGAGTTGTGGGAAGAATTTGAAGAGGTTCGTACTCCTGAAGCCCGATTTGCTGCAGCCTTAGATAGGCTACAGCCGTTACTTTTAAATTACGCTTCTGAAGGTATCTCGTGGCAGGAGCATGAGGTCAGAAGGAGTCAAGCTTTGCAAAGAAATAATTATATCGAAAACAGTTCTAAAATACTATGGGATTATGCTCTGCGTATTTTAGATGAGGCAGTAAAAAAGGGCTATCTTAAGGACTAAGACTATCATAGGATAGTTTTGGTGATATTTTAAAGTAGATGATGATCAGGTTAGTTATCGTGTAAGTTAATAATTTTTTATGTGAAAAATTTTTCATCTTATGTAAAAGTGTTTGACATACAGTTGAAGGTGCAGTAAAATACAAGTGAAAAACAATATTAACCATGTTAATATACATAGAGATTTTTGTGGGGTGTATCTATTGAAAAAAAGTGAAAAGGAAAATGTTTTCCTAGATTTACGAAACAAAATAATGAACTTGACATATAAACCAGGTACGATGTTGAGCGAAATTAATTTGGCTTCGGAGTATAATGTCAGTCGATCAATAATTAGGGATGTTCTTAGAGAAATAAAAGATTACGGATTTATCGAAACGATACCTAGAGGCGGAACGTATATCACGGAAATTGCAATGAAGGATTTTAGGGATATCTTCGAAGTAAAGTCAGAATTAGAAGGTTTAGCGGCTGAGTTAGTTGTAGAACGGATAACCTTAGAACAAAAAAATGCATTTAAAAAGTTAGTGGATAAAATTCAAAACGGAAATAGTTTTAAAATGTCTCAGGAAGATTACATTGAATATGATGAGAAGTTTCATCAGCTCATGCGTGATGCCAGCGGCAATAAGGAATTAGCTCGTCTTTTGGAGAATTATCATATCCGCTGCACAAGATTGTGGTATTATATTTCTACTGATATTCCTGATGATACCTTTACAGAAGACTATATTAATTTTTATGAACAAGGTGTAGTTCCTCAGAATACGGTAAGGGCAAAAGAGATCATGCGTGGTCATACTGCTAAATTTGTAAATTTAATAAAAATTAAGATTTTCTAAAAACTTTATATTTCGCCGCCAAGCTAAAAGGTATAAAGTTTTTAGCAATAAAATAAAATTGTTTCCCGGGCAATTGCTCTATTTTATACTCTTTTTTAGGGAATTCCTTGTGAAGAAAATTAATATAAAACTTATCTTATAATATAGTAGGATTTAGGTTTATATGATAATATACCAAATTACCATCATTTTTAAATAAGCTGTCGAAAATTTTTGATGTAAATATTCTGTCAATTAATTACGTTTGTGTATTTATGCACATAAATGAAAAAATTTCCAGAAACATTATAAAAAAATTTCGACAGCTTTTATTACGTTTATTAAGGAGGTGATTTATAAAAGATAACAGTTTAAGACATCTTAAGACATCGTAGAAATTTATAAGTAGAAGTAAAGGTGTAATGCAAGTCCGTATTCATTAATCAAAAAAGAGATTAATTGGAGGGAATAGGATGAGAAAGAGAAGTAAATTAATAAGTATTTTCTTAATTGCCATAATGTCTGTTTTTGGCAAGTATAAATCCGAGCAGTGCGGAACTTAATTTTCCGAGCACCCCATTCCCATTAATGGGATTTCATGGTCGAATGTGTTAGCCTGTAAC
>JGI24709J26583_10001566_pt1 | contig 19305 bp, 18 predicted proteins | sample BioPla2DNA1_FD_26583 | JGI IMG/M metagenome (IMG submission 26583) | reverse complement strand
GGTACCAGGTACGGTACCAGGTACCAATTAAGGGTGTACCAGGTACCAAAAACGAGTGTACCAGGTACCTGAAAGGGGGAGGGCAGAGAATGTTAAAAAATTCGGATATTACCAATATTAAAAATGCAATCCGAAAAGCCATTGAGGCAAATGAAATTCCGGGAGCTAATTTGCTGATTTATAAAAATGGTAAAGAGATATTTTATCATGAGGATGGTTTGGCATCCAGAGAAGAGCAGATTCCGATTAAGAGAAATACTATTTTCAGACTGTATTCCATGACGAAGCCTATTACCGCAGCTGCTGCTATGATATTGATAGAGAGGGGCATGATGGATATATATGAACCTGTCAGCAGATATTTGGAAGGGTTTCGTAATCAGGTTGTAGCTGAGGGTAAGTCCTTAGTTCCTGTAAGACGGGAGATGAGGATTAAGGATTTGCTAAATATGACATCGGGGCTTTTATACGGCGGAGATTGTGAGGCCGGTAAGGCAACAGAAAAGGTTTTTGAGGAGATTGATAAGAAGCTTTTCACGGATAATGCATTAACCACTGTAGAAATAGCAAATAAATTAGGAAAATGTCCTTTGGCTTTTCACCCGGGAGAATCCTGGGCATACGGAACCAGTGCCGATGTACTTGCGGCATTAATAGAAATAATCTGCGGTATGAAGTATAGCGAATTTTTAAAGAGGGAAATATTCGATCCTCTTGGCATGAAGGATACGGCTTTCTATGTACCCGAAAATAAAAGAGATCGTCTGGCCAAAACCTATATGGCTGACGGTAAGGGAGGATTAGCCCTATATACCGGAAACAATTTGGGTATCATTCAAATTATGGAGATGGAACCCGCCTATGAAGCAGGCGGAGCCGGATTGGTTTCTACAATCGATGATTTTGCTAAGTTTTCACTTATGCTTATGAATGGTGGAAGCTATGAAGGTGCATATATAATGAATCCCAGAACAGTAAAGTATTTGACTACAAAGTCATTAAGTGCGAAGCAACAGAAGGGACTTGAATACTGGCTTGAGTTGGAAGGCCATAGCTATGGCAATCTGATGAGAGTTCTTACTGATACGACAAAAGCNGGAACTATCGGAAGTCCGTATGAATATGGCTGGGATGGCTGGCTTGGATGTTATTTTGCTAATTGCCCCGCAGATAATCTCAACTTTATATTTATGACTCAGAAAACTGATGCAGGAACTATGGAAATTACCAGAAAACTAAGGAATATTATTATTAGCGGCTGTTGTGAATCATAACGGTACCTGGTACGGTACCAGGTACCGTACCAGGTACACAGCGAATCGGTACCAGGTACCGTACCGGGTACCGAAATTTTTCATTGACAATTGTTCATGTATATGCTAACATGATTTAGTGTGCCGCACGGCGAGGTTAAAGTTCCAATTTTTGGACACCGAAGTTGGCGAGTAATGATAATAGGAGGTGCCATATGTACGCAATTATTGCAACTGGTGGAAAACAGTACAAAGTAGCGGAAGGCGATATCATTAAGATTGAAAAGCTTGGCTTAGAAGCAGGCGCAGAAGTTACATTTGACCAAGTTCTTGCAGTGAATAACGGTGAGTTGGTTGTCGGAAATCCTACAGTAGAAAATGCTAAGGTTACTGCAACGGTTGTTGAAGAAGGCAAGAACAGAAAAGTTGTTGTCTACAGATACAAGAGCAAGAAAGGCTACAACAAGAAAAAAGGTCACAGACAGCCATTTACCAAGGTTAAGATCGAAAAGATCAATGCATAGGTAAATGTACCATGATTAATGTTACGATTTTTAAAAATGCAGACAATATGATTACAGGGTTTAAGATGTTGGGACATGCGAATTATTCCGAAAAAGGCAGTGATATCGTATGCGCGGCCGTATCGGCCTTAGTAATCAATACTATAAATTCTATAGAACATTTTACATCCGATACATTTGATATTAATAAGGATGAAGATAAGGGTTTGATAGAATTTCATATGTTAGGTCCTATTAGCAGTCATGGAAATCTTCTTCTTAATTCATTAGCCTATGGATTACAGGGAATTGTAGAAGAATATGAAGGTAAATATATAAAGATTTCCCAGAAGAAAATGAGTGGCAGATAGGACGATTAAACAAGTAGGATGTTAAAACGAAGTTTTGTCGATTTGATTATAGGAGGTGTAAACAATGTTAAGAATGAACCTTCAATTTTTCGCTCATAAGAAGGGTGTTGGTTCCACAAAGAACGGTAGAGATTCTGAGTCTAAGAGATTGGGTGCGAAGAGAGCCGACGGTCAATTTGTTCTTGCCGGTAATATTCTTTACAGACAGCGTGGAACAAAGATCCATCCGGGAGTTAATGTTGGACGCGGTGGCGATGATACATTATTTGCATTAGTGGACGGAATCGTTCGTTTCGAAAGAAAAGGCAGGGATAAGAAGCAGGCTTCTGTTTACCCTGTAGAAGCAAATAATTAAAGACACAGGATTTAAACCCCAAATTCCTTAGCATTAAGAATTTGGGGTTATTTTATTGTTTTTGTATAAAAAAATGATTATAATGAGCATGATAGTATATGGTAATAATAGTGATGACAGGTTTTAATTGGAGGAAATTATGTTTGCAGATAGGGCAGAAATATATATAAGATCCGGTAAAGGCGGAGACGGTCACGTTAGTTTTCGCAGAGAGAAGTATGTACCGGCCGGCGGACCGGACGGTGGAGACGGCGGTAAGGGTGGAGATTTAATATTTGAAGTCGATGAAGGTCTGAATACCCTTTCTGATTATAGATATATCAAAAAATATGCCGCGGAGGACGGTCAAAACGGTGGAAAGAAAAAATGCACCGGTAAGGACGGCAAGGATCTTATTCTTAAGGTACCTCCCGGAACGGTTATAATCGAAAAGGAATCGGGAAAGATTGTGGCTGATATGTCCGGTGATAACCGTAGGGTACTGGTCCTTAAGGGAGGCCGTGGCGGCAAGGGTAATCAACATTATGCAACTGCCACCATGCAGGCACCGAAGTATGCCCAGCCCGGACAACCGGCAATGGAAATGACAGTCCTTCTAGAGCTTAAGGTGATTGCTGATGTGGGTCTTGTGGGTTTTCCCAATGTAGGAAAATCAACGCTGTTATCCAGAGTGACTAATGCCAGACCCAAGATAGGAAATTATCACTTTACCACGACAAGCCCAAACCTGGGTGTTGTAGATTTTGAAGAAGGCGGCGGGTTTGTAATTGCGGATATTCCCGGTTTAATTGAAGGTGCTTCCGAGGGAGTAGGTCTTGGACATCAGTTTCTAAGGCACATTGAGCGGACAAAGGTTATTATACATTTGGTCGATGCCGCATCTACTGAGGGCAGGGATCCTATAGATGATATTCGAAAAATTAATTCAGAGCTTGCCTCATATAACCCAAAGCTTACCGAATTACCACAGGTAATAGCTGCAAACAAGGTGGACGTGCTGTTTGGTGAAGACAAGGAAAATGTAATAAAGAAGCTAAAGGATACATTTGAACCGGAAGGATTTAAGGTATTTCCTATATCAGCAGTCAGTGGTCAAGGTCTTAAGGAACTGCTGTATCATGTCAAAGGTATCCTTGATAAGATGGACAGTTCACCGGTAGTATTTGAGAGAGAGTTCTTTCCTGAGGATTTACAAATTTCCGAAGAACCCTTTGAGGTATGGAAAGAAGAGGAGCATCTCTATGTCGTGGAGGGACCGAGAATTGAGCGTATGCTTGGTTACACGAATCTGGAATCAGAAAAGGGATTTATATTCTTCCAGAATTTCATGAAGGACAACGGCATACTCGAGAAGTTGGAGGAGCTTGGAATCCAAGAAGGTGATACTGTCAGGATGTACGGCCTGCAGTTTGATTACTATAAATAAATTATATTTGGATTATAATAACAGCAGATTTATATCAAGTATATAATTATATGAAGGGAGTGCTTTAATGACAACAAAGCAACGGGCTTATCTTAAGAGTCTGGCAATGACAATGGACCCTGTATTTCAGATTGGAAAGTCGGCGTTGACTCCGGAAGTTACTGAGGGTGTCGCAGAGGTCTTAGAAGCCAGAGAATTGGTTAAGATAAATGTATTAAAGAATTGTATGGAGGATATTAATACTATTGCACAGACGCTTGCAGAAAGGACACGGTCTGAGGTGGTTCAGGTTATTGGCAGAAAAATAGTATTATACAAGGAGTCTAAGGATAAGAAGAAAATTATCCTGCCTGAAGATAAATCAAAGAAAATATAATTTATCATTTTATTGTTGAAAGGATGAAATGTATGAAAAAGGTCGGTATTATGGGAGGAACCTTTAATCCTATTCATAACGGTCATTTATTTTTGGCTGAGCATGCCTTCGAACAAGCCGGCCTTGACTATGTTCTTTTTATGCCCACTATGAATCCGCCGCATAAGGCGGGTATTGATATAGCATCAGCCGAGCATAGAATAAATATGGTTAAAAGCGGTATTAAAAGTAATCCGCATTTTGTCATATCGGATATAGAGCTTAATCGTCCGGGTATAACCTATACATCGGATACACTAAAAGCTCTAAAGGAAAATGAGCCTGATACCGATTATTATTTCATAGTTGGTGCCGATTCTCTGATGATGATGGATGCTTGGATGGAGCCTCAAACCGTATTTCGTCTAAGTACGATAATCGTCGGCGGAAGAGGACAATTCTCGTATGAACAGCTTGATGAGCAGATCAGACATCTGGAGAATACATATGACGGCAAAATCATTCTCTTAGATATGCCTCATATGGATATATCCTCTGAAAATATCAGAGATAGGGTTAATAAAGGAAAATCCATTCGATATTATGTACCTGATGAGGTTGCTTCATATATTAATATGAATGGTTTATATATTTAAAACAGAGTAACAGCAGACCGAATTATTTACAAGTCGGGACTTATGTGCTAAAGTACAAGAAGCAAGACATGGGTTTATCAAATATTATGATACAGAAGGGTATTTATGGATATTGAAAAACTTAGAAAAAGTATGAAAAGTATTCTTTCGGACAGCAGATATCTTCATTCCATTGGAGTTGAAGAGGTAAGCTATGATCTTGCCCTGATTCATGGGGATGATACCATAAAGGCCAGTGTGGCAGGAATACTTCATGACTGTGCAAAGCATTTGACAGGTGAGGAGCTTATTCGGGAGTGTGAGAAGAATAATCTTCGAATTTCTGAAATTGAGAGAAAACTACCGGAGTTGCTTTTACATGCCAAGGTGGGTGCATTATATGCAAGAGAAAAGTATGGTGTGGCAGATGATAATATTTTAAAAGCAATCGAATACCATACAACCGGCAGGCCCGACATGACAAAGCCGGAAAAGATAGTATTTGTTGCTGATTATATTGAGCCCAACAGAACAGAGCCTATTCCCAGGATGGATTATATTAGAGAGACTGCCTATCGAGACCTCGATAAGGCCGTTGTACTAATACTGGATAATACGATTAAATACCTTAAAGAAATGAAATTTTTGATAGAACCGACAACCTTGGAGACATATGATTATTATGTAAATAAACAATAGATTAACAGTTTTAAATCAATAAAACTAGACTTGAATCGGAGGTAGATATGGATAATTCTAAGAAGATGGTTAAATTAGCTTATGAAGCTCTCGAGGAGAAGAAAGGTGAAGATATCCAAGTGATTGAGATTAAAGAAATCTCAGTTATTGCAGATTATTTTATTATTGCAAACGGAGCAAATTCACTACAGGTTGACGCTCTTGTGGATTCGGTAAAGGACAAACTGGGAAGAAACGGCTATGAGCCTTTACGGGTGGAAGGAATAAGAAGTGCCAGTTGGATACTAATGGATTACGGTGATGTCATCGTCCATGTGTTTTCCAAAGAGGACCGATTATTTTACAATTTGGAAAGAATCTGGAGAGATGGTAAAGCCATATCAAAAGAGCAGCTTTAAAAATATATATTGATTTGTTCTCATATTAATAATTAAGCCAGGTACCAAGAGCAGAATATGTAATTTATTCATATTCTGTTATGGTACCTGGTACTTTATTAATTTAGAATATTCTAAACAATCCAATTACAATTCCCAATATTTGAACGTCCTGAACTATAATGGGTTCCATAGCGTTATTTTCAGGCTGTAAACGGATATATCCGCTTTCCTTATAGAATGTCTTAACTGTGACTTCATCATCAATGAGTGCAACTACATAATCGCCATTCTTAGCATGAGATTGCTTCTGTATAAGTATTTTATCTCCGTCAAATATTCCGGCGTTAATCATGCTATCTCCCTTAACCTTCAGCATAAATGTGTCGCTATTCGGCATAAATTCCGAGGGAATAGGGAAGTAACTATCAATATTCTCTACAGCCAGGATAGGCTGTCCGGCTGTAATGGTTCCGACAATTGGGACATTGACAAGCTCCCGTCTGGTAAGATTAAATTCATCATCTATAATCTCGATTGCTCTGGGTTTGGACGGATCCCTACGGATATATCCGTTCTTTTCAAGAGTCTCCAAATGAGAGTGAACCGATGAGGTTGATTTTAATTTTACAGCTTCACATATTTCCCGAACAGACGGCGGGTACCCTTTGTTAATAATCTGAGACTTCAAATATTCTAGTATTTCTTTCTGCTTATTACTTATCCTGCCATATCCCATTTATATCTGCCTCCTCATATTTGAAAACGTTTAATCAGTTACGTTCGAACATAAATAAATTAGATATTTTGTTTAGTATAACATAGATACCAGAAAAATGCAAAACTTATGTTCTGAAAAACGAAAAAATGTTTGCAAAAAGGAATATATGTTCGAAAAAATTGTTGACAAGCGAATACTTGTTCGATATAATGAATATAAACAAATGTTCTTATCATCTGTTCGAAAATTTCAAAAAACTTTCTTATATTAGACATCAGATGTCCATGGCTCATATTATAATATAGAAAATTACACTTTATGGTCGATTTGAGGAGGAAATTATTATGAAAAATTCATATCTTAATAATTTGGATTTTGAGCCTAAGATAAAAAGATTGGATAGAAGAAAAATAAGGTGGTTTGCAATAGGATTATTGTTTCTTATTATGATTTTTACGATCATTCTGGCTACAAAGAGTGTTACTGCTAAGAGGGAAGGCCTTAGAGTTAAGAATGTGGCCAGTGTGGAGATACAGAAGGGAGATACCCTCTGGAGTATAGCATCCAGGTATATGACCGATGATTATAACGATATAAATGAATATATAGCTGAGATAATGGAAAGTAATAGGCTTACATCGGATAAGATACAGGCTGGTAATTATATTATCGTTCCATATTATACAGACGTCTCCAGATAAAATATTATTATATATATTAATTATATACCTAAGCTGCCGATATATATATCGTACCGGTTACAGTGTATCGGCAATGAGACCCTGTCAGCACCGAATCCGCTATATATCGGCGTGTGTATCGGCTTCAGTGTTTGGTAATGTCCGGTGTATCCCGGATATAATACAATTAATTATGAAGAACCATAAGAATCGTGATTATAAATATTAACTTGACTTTTAGGAAATAATATCATACCATACGATATATGAAGTTATGAATTATATTATATATTCTTAATATTTAAATATAATAATATAATAAAATTTTATGTAAAAGGCTATGAAGAGAAGAGTAATCTTAATGATAACCTACAGAGAGTTCCGCTAAGCTGAGAAGGAATGGGGAAGTTAGGACGAAGCAAGCCTCGGAGCCGCATACGGATCCGGAATTTATGTTTCGGTGATGCTATGACGTAAGTCCACGTTACAGGACTAAGGTATATATGTACCTAATGAGTTTGATATGGCAACATATCAATAAAATAGGGTGGCACCGCGAAGTAAATCGTCCCTACGATTATTCCGATATTTTATTGGATTATCGTAGGTTTTTTTATGAGCGGGAAGGAGGTAAAACTTCCATTAATGTTCAATAATAATATAATTTTATACAGGAGGTTTTGAATGAATCAGGAGAATATTAACAGAAGAAGACCGGAACCGGAGAGGCCTAAGTTTCCTAAGAGGGCGGTAGTAACTGCCGGGATGCCTTATGGTAATAAAGAACTTCATTTCGGACATATTGGCGGTGTCTTCATTCATGCTGATGTGTTTGCTAGGTTTTTGAGAGATAGGATAGGCAAGGATAATGTAATATTTGTGTCAGGTACCGATTGCTATGGTTCGCCGATAGTGGAAAGCTATAGAAAGGCATGTGAGGATGAAGGCTATAAGGGTACTATTGAGGATTATGTAAATGAGAATCATGTTAAGCAAAAGAAGACTTTGGATGATTATGAAATAGGTATTAATTTATTTGCCACATCAGCCTTTGGACGAAGCGGTGAAATTCATGAAAAGGTGTCTGAGGAGGTATTTGAGTTTCTTTATGAGAAGGGATATCTTGAAAAACTATCGACACCACAGTTTTTTGATCCTGAATTTAAGGTACTCTTAAACGGACGTCAGGTAGTGGGTGAATGTCCTATTGAGGGCTGTAAATCAGAAAGAGGCTATGCGGACGAGTGTGCTTTGGGACATCAGTATATGCCATCCGAACTGATTAACCCTAAGAGCACCCTATCCGGAAAGACGCCTGAAATAATTAAGGTGACTAACTGGTATTTTAAACTGGAGGAATTCCAGAAGCTGCTTTCTGACAGGGTAGATTATCTTAGAAGTAATACAAACTCAAGAAAATACTTACTGAATACCATGGAAGAATTCCTGAGAGATCCTATGATACACATAAAGAAGAATCAGCTTCTTAAGCTCAAGGAAATAATCAATACATTACCCGAGCATGAATATATCGAGGAAGAGAAGAAACCTTCGGTAACACTGGTTTTTAAGAATTTAAGAGACAGAGAAGAGTCCACCGAGATTATAGCTAGACATGGTATTAATTTTCGTACCGGAAAGACTTTAGTACCGTTTCGCTTGACAGGTAATATCGAATGGGGCGTAAAGACACCGGTTAAGGAAGGTCTCGATAATTTGACATTCTGGGTATGGCCAGAATCCCTATGGGCTCCTATATCATTTACAAGAGCCTATCTCGAGAATGGCGAAGCATCCTCAAAGGATTGGAAGGACTGGTGGTGCTCCACCGATGCAAATGTCTATCAGTTTATCGGAGAGGACAATATATATTTTTACGGAATAGCCGAGATGGCTATGTTTATGGCATTACAGAATGAGGAGCCTAAGATCATACCAAATGATGGAGAACTGATCCTTCCACATCTTATTGCCAACAATCATGTATTATTTATGGATAAGAAGGCAAGCAGTAGCTCGGACATAAAGCCTCCAATGGCCGGAGAGCTTCTTCAGTACTATACCAACGAGCAGCTTAGAATGCATTTTATCAGCCTAGGTCTTGACAATAAGAGTGTAAGCTTTCAGCCTGCTGTATACCAGACGGAGGAGATTGAAGGTATTGATCCCGTGTTAAAAGAAGGAAATCTTTTGACTAACGTATATAACAGATTAATACGCTCCTGTTTCTATACGGCTCAGAAGTACTATGATTCCCATATTCCTGAAGGAAAGGTTAGTGAGGAAATATTAGAGGAAGCCAAGAAAGTTATTCTCAAATATGAAAGACATATGTATAACCATGAGTTTCATAGAATATCAGATTTGTTGGACAGCTATGTCCGAAAGAGCAACAAGTATTATGTCAATAACATAAGAAATGCTGATAATAATGATGATGATGAGCTTCGCAGACAGGTATTAATAGACTCCTTACATGCGGTTAGAGTCACAGCAACCCTTGTACATCCTATTGCTCCAACTGGTGCTGAGATGGTGAGAGAGTACTTGGGAGTTGACGAAAGAATCTGGAATTGGGAAACTATATTTGAGCCCTTGCATTATTTTATTCCAAACATTAAGGACCATAAATTGAAATTCCTTGAGCCCAGAGTGGATTTTTTTAAGAAGCATGAGAGCCAGTTGATTGAATAAAAAACGGTGAAAATAATAGGTAAAAGAATCGGTACCTGGTACTGTACCAGGTACCGTACCAGGTACCGATTTATCAATTATTATTTTGATTTTCTTCTGGGTCGAGCATCCTTAATGAAAAAATAAATGCTACTAATTATAAAAAATGATTCGAAAATTACAGCAATCCAAAAAGACATACTATAGTCACCCTCGACTAAGTACAAAATTATAGGAATTGTACCCAAAATACCTAGATAAAGAAAGTACCACTTCTTAGTGCTATACATAAATATTTAATCCTTTCTAAGCTTCACGACATTGGCTGCACTGCGTCTACGGCTGTCTTCAATAGCAGCGTAGTGTTTTCTGGTCGTATTTACGTCCTTATGACCCAATACGTCAGCCACAAGATAAATGTCTCCGGTTTCTCTATAGAGGCTCGTACCATATGTACTTCTGAGTTTATGGGGAGTTATCTTCTTTAGCTTTGTCACCCCTTGAGAGTATTTCTTCACAAGATTTTCAACCGAGCGTACTCCAAGTCTTTTCATTTGCATGGAGAGAAAGAGAGCATTGGTATGTCCTTCAATGGGAATAAGACGCTTTCTTTCTTCAAGATAATCAAGCAAGGCTTCTCTGACTTCATCTCCAAAGTATACGACGACCTCATTGCCACCCTTACGCCTGATTCTTATACCGTTATTGTTAAAATCAACATCATCAATGTCCAGACCGACACATTCGGACACACGGATTCCTGTTCCAAGCAGAAGAGTCATAATAGCGAGATCGCGGGTTTTGGTTTTCTCATGAAATCTTTTCTGAGCCTTCGTAAGATTCTTGGGGTTTTCAACCTCATCTAAGAGCAAAGCAACTTCATCCGGCTCCAGACGTACGATTTCTTTTTCATGAAGCTTCGGTACGCTGACAAGAGATGCGGGATTAGTCTTAATTATTCTTTTCTTATAATAATAGTTATAAAAGCTTCTCAGTGACACAAGCTTTCTTTTCTTGCCATTCTCCCGATTAATATATTCCTTGTTATCTGATTTATAGTAATTGAGGTAATCTAAGTATTCCTCGATATCAAGTGGTGTTAAATCATCCAGAATCTCTACCTTAAGATTAGTGACAGGAGTGTTTTTGAAGGCAGGATTACAACTTGTAAGGAATTCGAAAAATACGCCTAAATCATATGCATAAGCTATTCTGGTTCTGGAGGAGGTTGTAGGTTCGATGCCCCTAAAGAATTCCTTACAAAATCGTGGTAGCTTCTCCAGAAGAGATCTTAGCTTTATTGAGTTTTCGATATTTACCTGATCATGATAGTTTTGTTCAGCCATAAAAATCTCCTTTCATCAAGTGTTCGGTACCAGGTACGGTACCAGGTACCGTACCTGGTACCGATTTGGGTTTACTTCCAGCCCGGTATTCCTTCCCGTATGGCGGTAAAGAGTCTTTCTCTAAGACCCGGATTGTCCTTATCCAGGGATTTGATCAGTTGTTTGGTGAATTCACGCTTGGTATAACCGTCCACAGGGCAAGGATTTTTTACCACGGGAAGTTTATATGCTTTCTTAAAGCCGATTATTTCTTTCTCATCGACATATATTAACGGACGTATTAGTGTGATGTCGGCTCTGTCCAGATATGTAACCGGAGAGAAACAGTGAAAACGTCCTTCATATAATAATGACATAAGCATGGTTTCGATTACATCGTCAAAATGGTGTGCATATGCCTTCTTATTACAGCCTAATTCCTTTGCTTTTATATTAAAAGCACCTTTTCTAAGCTTTGCACAGAGTGAGCAGGGGTTATTTTCCTTTCGGTGCTCGAATAGAATTTCTGCAATATCCGTTTCTACAATTGTATAACGAACATCCAGCTCATCGCATAGTTTTGCGACACCTGAAAAATCGGCGTCTTTATAACCCATATTAACCGTTATTGCCTCTAATTCGAATTTGTTAGGATAGAATCTCCTTAATCCGCTTAAGGAATAGAGTAGAGTCAGGCTGTCCTTACCACCGGATACACCTACGGCAATCCTGTCACCTTCCTGAATCATTTTATAATCGTCTATAGCTCTTCTGGTAAATCCCATTAATCTTTGTAGTTTCATGTAATGTAGTAACATCTCCTTATGTAATTGTTGCTCAATTAATAGTTTAACATATTTTTCTTAGAAATAAAACAGATTTATACGTTCTATTGCAATAGAATAAATACTATTCTGCATGTAATAATTTGATATAACATATATTTACACAATTTAATCTATTCAATTCCAGTAGAATAAATCGGAGCAGGAGATTAAAATAAGACTACAACGGTAGTGCCTACTAATTTAAGGATAATAATCTAAAATATAGCAATATTTTTTTGATAAACCGTAAAAGATATTATTAAATCATATAAAAAAATAGATATAAATTGCATTATTTCATAATTGACACAGTTTTAACACTTTTTAACACTATTGTAATATATATCATTAAAGTGATATGCACTTGAGATGAAACAAAAGACAGTTAGCAACTAAAGACCTAGCTAAACAGGGAGTGATGACAGAAGATGGATGTTTTACTGCAAAAGATATTAAACCGTACAAATGATAAAACGCTTCGAAGTAGCCGTAAGATTAAATTGTGGGGTATATTAATATTTACTCTGCTGATTACCTGTATGCAATTATATGTGCAGAAGGATTATGTTACGGCGGCTTCCGGAATTCGAATATACAATTACACAACCAAAAAGGAATATACATATACCGATATGCAGATCAAGGTAACTTATAACGGTAAGAAGATAAGCGTGGATAGTACTCCGGGACTGCTCGAGAACAATATTGCCTTGGTATCATATAAGGATATATTTGCAAAATCAGTAATCAAAGCGGATTGTGTATATGATAAAGCCGCTCAGACCGTAACTATTTCGAAATTTGGAACCACTATTGTATTGAAGATCGGCAGTAAAAATGCATATGTCAACGGAAAGGCAGTTACTGCTCCGGTTGCTCCGGTAAAAATTAAGTATGTCAAGGAGAATGTTACTAAAATTCTTGTTCCTTCAAGATTTGTATTTGAAAATTTAGGATATAATTATACATGGCACAAAAGCACCAGTACGGTGGCCGTTGAACGTAAAAATGAACCTATGCTTCTTACATATAATGATGGGGACGCGTTCTATTATAGCGGAACACAGGGGAAAGTAACCATTGATGGCGTAAATGTTGATCTTGGCAAGATGCCCAGTATAATAACCAATAACACGGCAATGCTTAGGGCAAAGAGAGTGTTTGCCGATTCTAAGATAAATGCCAAGTATAAATATAACGCCAATGACAAATCAATAACCCTATCCAGAAATGGAAATACTCTGGTTATGAAAATAGGTAGTCCGGTTGCTTATCTGAATGACAGAGCGATAGTTCTTGATACGGCACCTATGATTGTAACCAATCATGATGCGAAAACCTCATATGTTATGGTTCCCGGTAGTTTTACGGCATCCTGTCTGGGTCTTGACTATCGTTGGGATAAAAACTCTATGACCTCGATATTAACATCCAGAAAAGATGAGAATCCTTCGGCTGAGAATCCTCAGTCTGAACAGAAGCCCGATGACAAGAATCAGGCACCTAATCCAAATCAGGACAATGTACCTGAGCAGAATAATGAACCCGAATTAGGGGATTCTCCCGTGACTTGGAATAGAGGAACCATACTTCAGCAATGGGAAGGCAATAATAATCTGGTTGGAGTAAGCAGCGGAGTCCAAAACATAGACAGCGGTAATATTTCAGATACATATGGCATTATTTACTCGGTCAGCAAGGATTATAGTGATACAAGGGTTAATACGGAGACATATGCAGTCTTGGCGGATAAACCCATCGAGAAGGTGACTTCTGAATTAATCGGAAAACAGATTCGTCTAAACGTTTCGAATATGAGCTGCATAGATAATACATATTATTTAAGCGGTATTGTAGGAAGCAGGATGGACTCACTTCGTATATATAATGCTGATAATATGAGCAGTATACTTGAGTTCAATATTAGGCCTGATCAGTTTTCCTATGATTTAAGACTATCACCTGATAAGCATATTCTTTATATTACTGTTTATTATAATTATTTAAAGGGAGTAACTGTCGGTACAAATGATGATATGGATTATATTACACTGACAGGTGATAAGCCCTTAGATGTAAATATCAACTATATACCGGGTCTGCTGATTATAGATATACCCGAAGCTAAAAGCATAGAAGATAATTATGTTAATATACTTGATGCAAAGAATCTGAATTATGTTAATTTGTATACCTCAGTAAATGCTATTATGTATTTGGGATTAAAGGATGATATAGATTACTATATTGCGGAGGATGGTAATAATTTAACCATCATGCTTCCTTCAAAGGATAAACCGTATACTCCTGTAATTCCTGAATACCCTGAGGATAAGCCTATAACTGAATATCCCACAGATAATCTTGCTAAATATGGATTAGTCATTCCAAACCCGGCAGGGCTTAGATTGAGTCAGATAAGCCATGAGGATCAGTATAGCAAGCTGAGATTTTCAATTCGTATACCCGGAGATTATACATCATACTTAACGGCAAACCCCATATTATGTAATTCGGCAGCTGTAAGTGATATATCCGTATTCTTAAATTCGGATTATGAAACAGAGATTCTTGTTACGACAAAGGAACTTCAGGGATATGAATTACATGCAGATTCAAAATATATATATGTCAAAATGGGCAGACCCAGAGACATCTATAAGAACATAGTGGTACTGGATCCGGGACATGGCGGAACTGCTCCGGGAGCCCGTTATTTTAATACTAACGAAAAAGCAATTAACTTTAAGATACTATATGAAATAGGAAAGGATTTCTTTAACAGCGATCCCTCTCAGCTTAAGGTTTATTATACGAGAGAATCGGATGTGGATATAAGTTTGGCCGACAGAGCTGCTTATGCCGAAAAAATCGGTGCTGATTTATTCGTAAGTCTTCATATGAATGCCAATACGAATGCATCCATATATGGAACTGAGATATACTACTCAAATGATAATAATAAGATGAACAGTGCAGGACTAAACAGCGAAATGCTTGCAAAATTCTTCGTAGACAGTCTGTCAAGTTCGCTCGGCACCAAAAACAGAGGAACGAGAGCCGCGAAATATACGGTAGTCCATAGGAATACGGTTCCGGCTATCCTGATTGAGCTTGGCTTTATGTCCAATAAGAGTGATTTTGATAAAATTTCTAATCCTGAATTCCAGCATAAGGCGGCAATGGCCATTTATGAGACATTATTACAGATATTTGAACTGTATCCTACAGGCAGATAATGTGCTGACAATGACAGCTTAGTAAAGGAGGGTCAATGAAGAGACAGGATTTATTTAAGATAATATATAGAATTTCATGTATTACACTTTTATTGATAAGCTTAACTATGAATTCCTTAGAANCTTTAAAAGCAGAGGCTTCGCAGGTTAAGGATGAGTTTCATGCAGTATGGATATCCTATCTTGAGTTTAATGACAGNCTTAGGGATCCCGATACGGGGGAGCTTGGATTTACCGAGAAAAGATTTAACTCTGTAATCGATGAAATGTTTGATCAGGCCGTGGAGCTTGGTATGAATGCCGTTGTAGTTCATGTAAGACCGTTTGGGGATGCCTTTTATCCTTCAAGTCATTTTCCCTGGTCTAAATACATATCGGGTACTCAGGGAAAGGACCCGGGTTTCGATCCACTGGCTTATATGGTAGAAGCTGCTCATGAAAGAGGACTGCAGTTTCATGCATGGATTAATCCATACAGAGTGTCCAGCGGTACGACGGATTATAAATCTTTGTCTAAGGATAACAGAGCAAGGAAATGGATGACGTCTGATTTAAAGGAACAGCAAAGAAGAGTTTTGGCTTATGGAGGTTCACTATACTATAATCCCTCAGAAAACTGGGTTAGACTCTTAATACGTAACGGTGTTAAGGAAATAGTCGAAAATTATGATGTGGATGGAATTCATTTTGACGATTATTTTTATCCTAGCTTAGGGAATAATTACACGAAGAATTTTGATGCTCCTGAGTATAAGGAATACACTGAATGGGCGAAGGAAAACGGTGTTAAACCCATTAGTATACAGAAATGGCGTCGGGATAATGTTAATAAACTAGTAAAAAATATATATAAAGTTGTAAAATCAGCAGATGAGGACATGGTATTCGGTATCAGTCCCGGAGGCTTTTTGGACTATCTTACAATGGATGACCGATATTATTGTGATATAGAAACCTGGATGTCCAAGCCGGGATATGTAGATTATATTGCACCACAGCTTTATTGGTCATTTAGCCATTCGAAATTCCCATATGATATGACTTTGGACAGATGGCTTGAGCTTCGAACCAATAAAGATGTTAAGGTATATGTGGGAATTGCGGTATATAAATCAGGTTCTAGTGTTGAGCCCGATTGGAAGAGTGATCCTAATATTCTTAAGAAGCAAATAGAATATGGCAGAAAAACAAAGCAGGTAGACGGTTATCTTTACTTTAGACATGATTTCTTTTACAAGAAGGCTACAAAGAAGGGAGTTAACAATCTACTAAAGATTATTCCTTAATAATCAATATTTTCATTATTGCCTCCTAATAAAGTATATATATAAATTAGATAGCCCGGTCGATATTTGACCGGGCTGTTTTCCGTTATTATCTTGAAAATCACTGCGTAGAAATGTAAGCCTTATAATANTGCTTCGGTGACAGCTTAAATTCCTTTTTGAAGGTTCGGACAAAGGTGGAATAATCTCCAAACCCGCATAAGGAGCAAACTTCACCGGCAGGCATACCTTTCTTAATGCAATCAGAAGCTTTTATTACTCTTTTCTTCTGAATATAATTATATAGGGTAAAGCCGGTTTCCTGTTTAAATAAGTGCATAAGATAGTATTTGTTAAGAAAGAACTTCTCTGAGATTAAATCTACTGATAGCGTATTATCAAGATTATTATTAATATAGCTTAATATTTTCTCGATTCTGGGGTCATAGCGAATATCCTCCAGCTTCTTTTTGATATCCATTCCGAAGAAAAGCCTGTTAATCTTAACTATAAGCTGTATAAAAAGAGAATTTTTGAGGATTTCATATCCGAAGGAAGTATCATTTATAGCTTCTTCCAGATCATCCAAGGTCTGCTTGAGAGAGGGTATATCTGTCTTATTAAGACGAATCATATTCATTTTTCTCTCTGTGGCCAAAGAAAAGCAGTTTTGCAGGTCGCAGTCATTTCTATTGTGTGCATCAAGAAAATTTGGATTTAGCCATAGAATTATCCGTTCATAGGGTACATTCGGACTGATAATTGGCTGATGAATATCATTTCTTCCCACCAGTAATATGTCCCAAGGCTTAAGACGATAGGATTTACCTTCTATTATGTATGTAACCTCACCGGATAAAAATATGATTATTTTATTGAAATCATGATAATGGAATTCGAATTCGTTCTTTTTTTGATCCTTTAGCTTAAAAAACAAAAAATCCTCATTAAGATAGCCTCTTTTCTTCATTTCATTCTGAGCCATATAATCCATATCTTAGAACCTTTCCAAATATTAATTGATATAATTCTGTTACTATTATCAGTGTAGCTAAAAAAAGCATAATTTGCAATATATACAACATAATTTGCAACAAATTTAGTAAATATTGCGAGTATAATATAGTAAAGTAAATACTTTAGGAGGGGACAATTATGAAGAAATTCATAAAGAACTATGCCACACCTTTGATTCTGTTATTATCAATTCTATTTGGTGGACTTGTTGGAATAATAATGGGTCCTGATGCAAGGGTGCTTGAGCCCTTAGGTCAGATTTTTCTAAATCTTATATTTACATTAATCGTACCACTGGTGTTTTTTAGTGTTACATCATCCATAGCCAATATGGGGGGTATGGGTAGATTAGGAAAGATAATGCTTAATATTGCCCTTGTATTTGCGGCCACGGCGATTATATCGGCTGTTATATCTATTGTAAGTGTCTATGTTGTAGATCCCACTGAGGGCTTAGGCCATGATACAATAGAATCCATATTACAGGATGGTGAAGGAGAGATAAGTGAGGAGGCCAATAAACTTTCCTTACCCGAGCAGCTTGTTAAAACTGTTACGGTAACTGATTTTTCGGCTTTATTTTCTAAAGGTAATCTACTTCAGTTAATTGTAATTTCAGTAATATGCGGAGTAGCAATAGCCTTGGCCGGGGAAAAGGCAAAGGCAGTTAAAGATTTTCTCAATGCAAGCTCTCATGTTATGATGAAAATGATTAAAATCATTATGTATTATGCACCTATTGGACTTGCATGTTATTTTGCTTCAATAATCGGTCAGTTGGGAACGCAGATTTTGGAGGGTTACTTAAAAGTCTTTATTATGTACCTGGTACTGACGATTATATATTACTTTATATTCTTTAGTATCTATGCATATATTGCTGCCGGAAAAGAAGGGGTTAAGGCATTTTGGAGGAACGCCATAGCTCCCGCAGTAACAGCATTGGCTACCTGCTCCAGTGCTGCTTCAATCCCTATTAATCTGGATGCCGCAAAGAAGATCGGTATTCCTGATGATATTGCCGAGACGGTCATTCCGCTTGGTGTTAATACCCATAAGGACGGCTCGGTAATCGGTGGGGTACTTAAGGTGGTATTCCTCTTTGGAATCTTTGGTAAGGAATTTAATAATATATCAACGCTGATATCGATATTGCTGGTAGGATTGCTCGTCGGTGCAGTTATGGGCGCGATTCCCGGAGGCGGTATGATAGGAGAGATGCTAATATTAAGCATATATGGATTTCCGCCCGCCGCATTACCTGTAATCGCAGTAATCAGTACGATTATTGATGCTCCGGCCACACTTCTTAACTCCTCCGGAAATACAGTATGNGCAATGCTTGTGGCAAGATTCGTTGACGGTAAGAACTGGATAAAGGGCAGAAGGAAAAATGAATTGACCGGCCAGTAGGCATAGTAAATACCAGATACAAGATATATAAAAACAGATACCATGAATGGACTTCATTTCACGGTATCTGTTTCTAGTGCGCCCGGCATGGGCGCAATCTAACGGGTGAAAGTCCCGAGTGCGGGTTAGTAGTGCCAAGCACATAGCCAAGAGCAAGGGTGTCCTCGGCGA
>JGI24709J26583_10001565_pt1 | contig 19310 bp, 12 predicted proteins | sample BioPla2DNA1_FD_26583 | JGI IMG/M metagenome (IMG submission 26583) | reverse complement strand
CCTCTTCTAGAGTTATGCATCATCGCTATATGATACATCTCATGCTCCATAATAAACACTAGTTGTGGCATTGGTATTTCTTGAATAAACTTACAATTATAATATAAAGTATCTATAGATACCCCCATTGTTGGACATATATTGTCATCCATAACAGGTACTTTTTCCATTGAAATATACAATGAATATAAAAACCTGTCTATGTTCTTTATAACTAAAACAGCTCTAGCTAACTTTTGCTCCACCGTCATATCTAATTTTGTATCTAATAACTTGTTTCCATCAATATCCGCACTTTTTATTGATATGACAGGCGCCCTATACCCAGATGAATCTACTTTTATGCTGTTACTTCCGGATGTTGATGTGGAAGTAGTATCTACAGCTTTAACTTTATTAGCAGCTGACTTCTTATTCATATCAGATAGTCCAACAATATTACTTACTTGAGGTGCTTTTTCCTGCTTTGTAGGCTTATTGTTTCCATCAGTATCTTCCATATCACTCTTTTGCTTTGTCTTTACCTCTTGCACTTTCTTCTTAGGTATCACAATCTCAACCCTATCGTAGTTCCCACTAATACTACTGATAAACTTGTTCCCGTCTTTCTCAACTACTTTTCCATTAGCTATCCCATTTTTCTCACTATATGTTACTACATCCTCACTTCTGTATCTAGCTTTTTTACCTTTCCAATCTACAACGTCATACCCTATATCCCCTACCTCATTAAGTATTATTAATGGAGATTTACCAAATAATTTTCCATTTCTAATTACAGGGTATCTATCCAATGAACCATTTGTACCTACTAACTCTCCATCCTGCAACCCTAGATTACATACATGTGCCCCTTTTGATAGCACAGCCTTAACACCATTTATAGGTACATCCTTAAATTCCCCAGAGTTTGTGTCGTATATTCTTATGCCTACAGCATCTTTATTATGATTTACAACTCCTATTGCTATAAGACCCATCCACCAGACCTCCAATCATCAAATAATATACCTATATTTAAAATATATGATTTAATATATGTCATTTAGTTTATATTATTAGTTGAACTGTCTATATAATATAAGCTATATTATTCTTTGTTTCGCACACTACCTGTTATAAGACAGAGGCGAGCATATCTAATGTAATCTCAATGCTCGCCTCTAATAATTTATCTTTCCTTTGGTTTTAACCAGCTATTTCCCTGCATTGATAGTAACCTTGCGTTATCATATGCATCATCAGGAACCAGTATTGTCATAACCTCAAAAAATCCATTTAATTTGGCTACGACTAATACGAGCTCTGGCTCATCAATAATTGAGTTATTTATATATAATGGTATAAGGTATTGAATATTATCGTTCTTTATATTATACATAGGTATAACATATCTGTAATCTCTTTTTGATATGTTTACAGCATTATTTATAGATGCTTTTAACTTGTCACATAATATATCTGCACCTATATCTCGAAGTTTCTCTGGAAATCTTGAACGTCTATCATTTATAATATGCGTTAAATTTGCTCTATTGTCAATATTAAAATCTTCTATGTCTGCATTAAATACTAATTCTGATATATCCTTGTAAAATATGACTGGTTCTGGCATTATCTTAATAGCATCCTTGCTGAACCCTATTTTAAGTAAGTCTGTTTTACTATCCACAACTCTGGGTTTAGAGAATGTATTGTCTACATTGACATCAAATAAAATAAATATATCATTCATAAAGGTATCCAATAAACCTGAATTTATTACTATTGCTGTATTTGAATTATTTAATCTGTACCACTTATTTGTATTATTCTTCAATTCCCTTTGTACCCTTGTTGCTATAGTGTCAATATATTTTATTAGCCTGTTTCTATTTCCCTTTGGAACTGCCCAATTTTCTTTTATAAGTAGTTTAGAATATAATGCTAAGCAGAATTTATTATTGTTTAGTGCTTGTGCTATCTCTTTATGTTCTTCACTACCTGCCGTCTGCTCATCGTTATAGTAAGACCCAAACATAACATTCTCTGTATCTATTAGAGGATCTCTTTGTGTCTGTTCCTCTACCTCTTCCTCTGTGTTTTCAAAATTAGTAGTTACTTTCTTGTATCTGTACTCTCCTACATATTTTGTTAACTTATATTCAGTACCTATGTAAGTTCCATTCCAACCAAGTGGACTTTTATAAAATGAAGCATATATTGTTTGTTTCCATGCATCATTTGTCTTGTACCCAGTATCTACCCAAAGATAATGTGCCATTCTACTGTTTGTTTTTTCGTCATTAAAGTTTAAATCTTTTAAATCATCTGTAAGGTACCTCTTAGAACCAGACACACTCTCATGATAAGTGTTTACATAATCAAGGTCTACCTCATCTAATCCCGCTAACTGCTTAAGAATACTAATGGCTATTTCAGCGTTTCCCACGTTACCAATGGTACCTAAAAAATTAATGTAACCCATGTTTAAAACCTCCTTAATATTTTAGTTACCAGATACTATATTATAGCCAATAAAAAGGACTAGATATTATCTAGTCCCGTCTACCTACTCTATACTAAGCCCTAAGCCACCTATTCTAATACTACTTATGGTGTTGTTTACTAATTCTTTAATAGCAGAAGATGAATCTGTCTGCTTATATAGGAACTTATAAACTGTTATTTTACCCTCTGCTATCGTTATTCCTACATTATATATGTAATCTTCTAGCTCCCCATCTTCATCAGAAGTATTATCTACTTTTATATTAAGCTCTGTAGTATACCCTGCCCTGTAATCCCCTAGAAATAATACTCTCACATCAAAATCACTGAATCCCAACTCATTTACATATGGCACTAGTATATTAGAATAACAGCTTACACCATCATCAGTTCCCGCATATTTATAAGATTGTATGTCTGCATATAGTCCTGATGTGTGTTCCATGATTAGACCATCTTCAGTATACTGCATAATCCAATTCTTAGTAGGTTTTATTGCCACTGTATCATTTATAAATACATATGCTTGGTTAGGTACTCTATTGTAAGGACCTATATTTAAGTGACCTCCTAGGTCTATTAAACCGTTTATATTTAAGAACTTCTTACTCCCATCTGGAAGTATTACGCTTTCTTTTAACTTCTTTAGCTGTTCATCAGTTATTTCATATACTTTTAATGCTTGCTCTAGCCCATTTAATTTACTCTCTGAAGCCTCGTATAGCCCTTTATAGTAGTTTGATAACTCTATATAGTCATCTATAGTAGGTTCGTCATCTACTTTTTTCTTACAAGCTCCTGTTACTAGCACTAAACCGGCTAAAATTAAAAGCAACAACTTTTTCTTCATACGCTTATATCTCCTTTACATTGCAATATTTATTTAACACTCCTATAAGCTAAATACTCAGAACCCTAAAATTCACTTTATTTTGTTGAAAAAATTTCACAATGCTTAGCTTGAAGCATATGTTAAAATTCACACTAGTATCCCATCTATCATAAATCACTCTTTTTTAAAATTAATGCATCTTTAGCATATGATTAAATAAATTTTCCACTAGCTCAACACTACTCTTCTTTATCTGCATCCATACTCTCTATGAAGAAATCAACAGCTGTTTTAGCATCAATAGTTAAGTCTCTTGCATCCTTAGCTCTTTGCTTAACGACATCAATAAAGAAGTTGTACTCATCAGTTCCTTTATATAGCAATAGTATAAATGTCTTAATTCTATCATCTGTATTTCTGTCAATACGACCACGTATCTGCTCCAACTTAGCTGGATTTGTTTCTAGACTATAACATATTAATACATCACCACCATGTAAGTTTAAGGACTTTTTAATGTTTGTAATGATTACATCGTATTTACCACTGTTAAACCCGCTTATTATTTCTAATCTTTCATTGTCTACTGTGTCTCCATTCAATATGACTGGCTTTCTACCAATTTTTTCAAGCTCTTCCTTGATTTTAGCTTGAGCATTAAGATGGAAACAATATACCATTACTTGACTATCTTGAAAGTCATTTTCTACTAACTCGCATAGCCTATTTAATTTAGGTACACTCTTTCTATCAAAAGGTATTTCAGCATCAGGTACGTTACTTGGACTGTTTAATACCTCCATATATCTGTACCCTTTAGATAATGCCATGGATTGAGCATTACTTGGCTCCACCTCATATACCTTATAGACGTGTGGCATTGCCATACCTATGTCTGCTTTACTCCTACCAAAGTAACATAATTTTAAGGAGTTCTTAAATTTAGCTTGGTTCTTATAGCCCTTTCTCTCCCATGCCTGATTCCTTACAGCTTTCATTATACCATGCTCATCCGGTTTTTTAGTCCAGTATACCTTTGCTCCGTGGGTGCAGTACTCTTTCTCAATTCTCCACTTCTTTGGCAGTAGGTTCGCATCCATCATGTCTACCTGGTAATAAATATCAAGTATATTAGTTTCAAAGGTTGTAGCATTCATAAAGTGAACCCTGTCTACAATATCACACATATTTTTTGTATAGTCATATATCTTAGATGTGCTGCTTTTTATAACAGAACTCTCGTCTAATATAAAAGTATTAAATATCTTACAGGTGCCATCTGGTCTTAAGTTTCTTGCTACCCAATTAGATAAAACATCTGACCTTAAAGCTGAGTGCTTTATAACTATGCCGTCTATCTGGTTCCAATCGTATTTTGATATAGCCTTCCCCATTTTAGCCGCTTCCGATGGTAGCGTTACTACATTAAGTCCAGTAAACCTCATAAGCTCTACCTGAGTCTGTCCTAATGCACTTGTCTCTACTGCCATAAGGAACCTTGTCATTTGACGTTTTTGTCTAAGGAAATTAAGTAATGCAGCTATTTCAGCTGTCTTACCCAAACCAACCCCGTCTGCTATAATACTTCTTGGCGACATGTACATGAAAGCTGTTCCAACTGTCTGGTAATCTCTGAGTTCCCCTATGTACTCCTTAATATCTACTCCATCTTCTTTGATAATATCAAGTATCCTCTTCTGTTCATCCAGAGACCTCATTATCAACTCAGGAGGGAAGTCATATATCATGTTCTTTAAAGCCGGTACTACCTCTAAATCTCTTATGCCCAATACTAAATTAGCATGCTCAGGTGCAAAAGTTCCATAGTACATCCCGTCTATCACCCTCGGAAACTTTACTGCCATTTTATCGTCTCTCCTATCCTCTCAAATTTACTCTCTAACTCTCTTTACATACTATCACATTATAATTAAGCCTCTATATTAAGTATAGCCCCACCACATATAGTAGCGAGGCTATCATATAGTAATATCTATTAATTTAATCTACTAACCTACCCCTAATTTCCGCTAGCTCTTCACCAGTTACTTCTATCTCTTCCATTACTTGTATATCATCTATTACCCAAGATGTTCCATAATTACTTAGTAGATAGTAGCATTTTAATACTAAGCCTGCATCAGTTCCTACATACTCTATTAACTCCTCTGTCATTACCTCTGCTTGGGTGTCGTAACCACCTATCCAAGTTGTTACCTTACCATTCATTACAGCTGGCTGACTTACTCCCATCTTGACTAGGTAGCCTCTAATCCTTGAGTTTAAGTACTCTAACCTTTCCTCACTGAGTAGCTCAGTATTTGCATTGAACCTTGCATACATTCCGTCTAATTTTCTATCAGTAGATGCTTCGTATAAACCTTTAAGTGTTGCTTTTATTCCTAACTTGCTATCCTCTCCAACCGGCCCCGCTAGATTTAATGCTACTAATCTTCTGTAACTTGCACTATCAGGATCTGGCTCTGGTGTCCTCTTTAACTCTCTACTTATTAACACAATGTCATTTATCTTGAATTTTAAATCCTTTTGCCTTACTACCATGTAGTATACATCTTCGTAGACTGCTGTTACTCCCACCCCTTTAGCGCAATCTTCAATTGTCCTCTCTAACTCTACTAAATAAGTATTGTTATCTCTTTCTATTACCTTGTTTACATTACTTACATAGCCTACTATTTGAGAGTTTATGCCATACATTCCATAAAGTAAGGCTAATCTTGCATCCTCTACAATATCTCTACCTAACAAGGCTGATATATCTCGGTTATTAATTGATCTGTCAAGCCTCTCTACTATTTTTTCAATCTCTACCCTTATAAACTCAGGTACTGTAATCTCTCCTATATCCCCTAAGCTGTTGTTTTTATTTATATAACTGTTTACATAACAAAATTGATAAGTTAATTCTTTTCCCTCAAGTTCGTTTTGTTTAAATACATATGTAATCTTTAACTCTCCAGCTGTAGACTCTCTATTATATCCGAAGTCTCTTAGTCCATAACTACCTGCATCAAATAACCCATAACCGTTAGCACTACCACTTTCAGATGCTGGTGTAAATATCTTATGGATGTCTGGCATAAAAGCTATCTGTTCCTTACTTGAACCTACCACCTTGTTAAACTCGTTTACATCATAAGCTAACTGTAATACATTGTCCGCATAATCTGTTATACTCTTTTTTATTGTGTTTGTACTGTTATCTGTATTGTTTACAACTTGTTCAGCTATATCTTCATCAATGTCATCTATATCTTCATCAATGTCATCTATACCCTCATCAATACCAGCTCTATCTTGTTCTTCAGTATCAAACTTTGCAATAGGTTCAACAGGCAGGGAGTCTTTATTATTTAATCTCCTATGCTTATTTACTTCGAAAATAGCGTTCTCCAAGTAATTTTCATCTATAGCTGTTTCACCCTCATAATCTTCTATTATAACTCCACTAATTCCTACGTACTTAGCTACATCTTTAACAGTTCCTACCTTGTTTGCTACAGTATCATATAACACTTCCACATAGTAGTAACCCATGGCCTCTTTTACACTAATAATCTCTTTCTCGTTAATAACTAAGTCATCTAAGAAGGCTTTTAAATATTCATGGTTATACTTTGACATCTTATATGCTTCAGTTGCTTTATAGTCTCTTATAACATCTTTATAGGAATTGATAGCTTTTTCTTTCATATCTCCTACAACATTATTGTATTCAAGTACCTCTGTATTAAGATTACTATATTGAGTTATTGACTCATAGGATAGTTCTTTTACATAGTAATCTAACACCTCTTGAGTTGTTAAAGCAGATTCTAGTCTTATACTTTTGTAGTTATTAGCTTTATTGCTGCAACCACTAATTAATATAACTGTTAAAATTATTATTGATAGTATTCGTTTTCTCATATTTCTATCTCCTATTTACCTATAGTTAACTTTGAACCAAACGGTATTAAATACCCCTTTAAGTATAGCTTCTTAATATTACTTGCTCCAAACTTATCCTCTACAAGCTTTTTACTAATTAACTTTGATTGTACCCCATTAGATAACATAAACTTTCTGACCTCTGTCCAAAGAGCCTCTATCTCTAGACTGGAGTAATCTATTCCACCACTGGAGTTACCTACCAATCGCTCTCCATGTTTAGCAGACTTCCCTCTGGTGCTTGCCCCACTATTGCTAGCATTACTAATAGCGCTGTCGACGCGACTCCTACCACCAGCACCCCTTTGAATATTACCTTTAGCACTCTCCTTAACACTAGTATCTCCCCCATTTTCTATTGTCTTATTAGTAGTTATCTTGGCTGCTTCTCTATTCATCTGAACTGCTTTTATCTGTTCTTCAAGCTGCCTCTCTCGTTCCTCTTGTAACCTTAATTGCTCGAGTTTAGCTTCTTCCTCTCTTTGACGTCTTAACCTTTCTTCCTCAGCCCTCTTAAGCTCCTCTAACTGCCTCTCTAGCTCTATCTCTCTTGCACTCTTAACAGCATTGTTGTATACAGTCTCTACATACTCAGCTACCTCTTCTTCATCTTCGTCATCCTCATATTCATCTTCGTCATCGAAGTAGCTATCAAAGTCATCATCCTCAAGTTCACCTCCCTCAATTCGTCATCAAGCTCTTCATCCTCAATCGCCTCGTCATCAAAGAGCTCATTATCTTCATAGTCATTATCCTCATAGTCATTATCTTCATAGTCTACGCTGGTGTCATAACTCTCATCAGTTATCCCATTAGATAAGACAGTCTCTTCTTCATCCATTAGCTTGTTTGATTCAATTACAGTTGTAATACCTACACTTTTTCTTTGTAGTCTTAACTTCTCTATATCGTCCTTATAAACGCTTCCATTGTTTATATAATCTAAAGCTGTCTCCATGTCTCCAAGACTTATGTTTACCCCTACATTGAATCCGCTAAACCCTATCATGCTTTCACCACCTTATCTAAAATCCCTAAATCCAATCTTCACTCTCTTTTATTAAAGTGTCTAAATCTTCGCTTGTATCGTCTAAGTCAAACTGCACTTTTTTACTACTACTGCTTAACTCTAAAGTTTCCTGTATATAATCCTCATCTCTATTGAATCCACAACCTACTGTACTCATATCAGGAATGTCTACACCCATCTTATAGAATGTCTTTGCAATACTTGTAATTAGTATTACATTCTTAGAATCAGAGTCAGTTAAGGCCGCACCCTTGACGAACTTTGCACCTATTAAGTCTGTCATTTTTAATGCTATATCACCCTGTTGCGTTAATGCCCTATCCCATTTCTTAATGTCTAAAGTCTCTTTAACTACCTCTTCATCAGCTCTAACAGCCGCTGTAAAGGCCATATTTACTCTTGCTGTTTTATCTACAACACCAGTTGCCCTATGAGGCACAAACAGTAAGCAAATTCCTAATGACGGTAACTGCGTAATTATAATGTTCATTAATCTATTGAATTCTGCATCAGGTCCTTTGCCTAAGTTAGCTATTACAGTCATAACCTCATCTATTACTAGGTATAGTACTGGAAGTTTAATGCCCTTCCTATCCCTTAAATCCCAGATATCATCACACATATTATCTGCTAATAACTTCTTTCTTCTAGGCCCTTCTATATTTATTAAGTCATCCATTATCTGTAAGATATTCTTATCATTATGTATCCCACATACATGTGGTAGTAGTGCTATAGTTTTAAACAAGTTTGACTCTTTAGGGTCAACAATCAGTAATTGTATATCCTCTGGAGTGTTGAATGTCATTAACGACAATAATACTGCAAATACATACCATGACTTACCACTTCTAGGCTTTCCTGCAATTAACATTGTTGTATAATTCTTAGCATCTGTCAATATAGGCTGACCATAATCATCTATACCTGCTATTATAGGAAGTTTGTGTTTAGTATTTTTAAAGTAATCACATACATCAGATATCTGAAAACAATCGCCAAAGGTTACTATCGCTTTAACTCCCTTTGTTACTACTATCTTGTAATCGTCTCTTTCTATATTTACAGTTGCGTTTACACTAAGATCCTCAGCATCATCTCTAAAGTAAGCTTCAATCTCTCTTGCTATATCATCTAACTTGTTAAGCCCCTTAACTCTATCCATCCGTAATACATAACAGAAATAAGTACTTGTTGCCTTTGTTAATCTCGAACTTATCTCACTGATATCCTTCTTAGCCGCTGCTGCAAGTGCCTGCGTACATAAAGTTTCAAGTACAGAGAAACCTTCTGTTCCCTCGTGTATCTCCTCTTTTTCAGAAAACCCTGGAGTATTTAATGGGAAGTAACTTTTAAATATATTGAATAAATATTCTCTTGTAAGTATAGGTTGATTTGACTGTACGTCATCTACTAGCTTATTGTACTCTGATTCCACCTCACTAATACTCTTGTTTGACACTACCTCTACCTCTGGAACCTCTTCCTTATTATCCGCTAAGCTTTCAAACTTAAAATCGTCGAAGTTCTCTTCTTCCTCGTCCTCATCCCCAAATAAATCTCCGAATATATCATCAAAGCTACTGTCTGTCTCTTCATCATCCATTGATATAGACTGCTCACTTTGTACCTCAGGAATATCTGTTATNTTCTCTCCTATATAATCTCCTCTGGTTATAATCCTTAGAGCCGCACCACCTAAACCTGATAAGCCTGTTCCTATGCACAGCAGACTACTTACAAGCAATCTAAATGCTAACGCTACTAATGACTGTAACCCACCAAAAGCTCCTATTAATGTTAACACAATCGATGCTGCTACAAGACTAAATCCGGTGATTAACATATTCTTACTAAATACACCTATATCGTCAGCATTCTTATTTCTAGTGCTTTTTACTATATTTACAAGTACTTTCCCAACCGATATAGATGCCTCACTTACAGCATCTATTGTTACATCTAATACATCAGGTTTCTTAGCCTTTTCTTGTTGGGTCTGTTGAGCACCTTGGTTGAATACACCAAAATCACCAAAAGTATTTCCAGTGCCAGAATTAATGCTTCCAAAGGAGTTTAGCCCACCCCCACTTCCAAATACACTACTGCTTCCTCCACTACTACCAAAGCTACCACTAAAGCTACTACCAAAGCTACCCCCACTGCTTCCAGTACTGCCGAATCCACCAAAATCATCTAAGTCATCTAAATCATCAAAAAGACTTGCAAACCCATCATCATCGTCATCACCAAAACCCTCTTCGTACTCTTGGGGATTGTTCTTATCATTTACTGCTTTTGCAGCTGTACTTGATACTTTACCCGCTAAATCTGATAGATCCATCGTACCCCTCCTTTCTTATAATAATGCAGATATTAGAGCTATAATGAATAGTATCACTATAAACGGTATCGCTTTCTGTAAATCTTCTTCTTTAAAGTCCTCTTTAAAGGTAGCTACATATACACATGCTAGGATTGCTATATAAACTATGATTGACACCTTAATCCCTCCTATTGTTTATCTACACTAACACCTGTCTTAAATAATGATGATTCCTCCAATGCTTTAGGAAGTGATTGCTTTACAACAGCTTTCTTACCGTTGTCCATCACTAAGCAGAATGCGTGTGTATATTTTCCACCCTTTGTTTTTACCCTACTTTTAGCATCTGACCTACCAGTGTTAGCTTTAGCTATTAACTCAATGTCTCCACTTATATCTTCTAAGTCAAACTCCTTACAAAATTTTGCCCTTACTGCCTTCTTTTTGATAGCCCCTATCGCATAGGAAGATATATTCTGACTGAGTTTCTCATTTATAGGATTACTTTCATCTAATATAGCTGCTAGGTCATTTGTTATTATAAAATTAACATCTCCACGTTTACGACCACCAGTCATTGCATTACCTATAATTTCTGCTGATCCGGCTGCTTCACCCCATCGTTGATATTCCTCCCATACCTTGACATTAAAGCATCGTCTGATGTATTTACAATAGTTAGATATCTGTATACTAATATTTGCAACTGATAGCTGTTTTAATGCTAATACAACAGGGTCTGTCTGACTATCTGTTGCACCTTTCATACCAAAACTGAATATTATTAAATTAGCCTTGTATAACTCATTTACTGACATAGGATGCTTAAAGGTACTTGCCTTGGCCTCACCCTCTTCAAAGTAAACTCTGCATGACTCCATAACCTCTACAGCTGCACGATGCTTTATATTTTCAGTTGCTTCATCCATAAATTCTCTAGACTCTACTATGTTTACTATTTCATCATATACCATAGCAACTGTTAATCCCTGTGATAGTTTCCAGGTGTATGGCTCATCTGTAACACCGTTCTGCTCGTACACCCGTCTGATAGCTGCAGATATTACACTGTCCTCCCACTTTGTTAGTTGCTTATTTATACCTGCTACTATTAGTCTAAATATTCCAAGTGTATATGTAATTGCTGTCTCTTTTAAATCACTGTCAATTTCAGAATCCCCAGTTAATAAAGGAATTTCCATGGGGTCAAAGTATACTGTACTTCCCTTTCCCATGGATATTACTTTAACATCTTCTGGATTTGCTTGCCTTACATATGCTGCTAAATTAGAATATTCGTCACCCTCATAGTCCATGATTGTTACAACAAACCCTTCTCCAAGTAACCAAGTTAATATTACCTTGACAAACCAGGACTTACCTGCCCCACTCATTGCACTTACAAGCCAATTCTCTACTTTATCTGGATCNTCTTTAAATTTATATAGTACAGGTACTTTTGAGTTTACGTCTATCCCTACAGGCACCCCACTATGCCCCACTTTTCCTTGCTTATAACTTCCTAGNTTAGCTATAATATCATCTGTAAGTACCCTCCTAGAAAAGCTTTTAGAAATTTTCTTAGCTGCCTCTCTAGTTTCTTTAAGGCTTAGTATACCAGTGTATTGAAGCCAATCAATCATGTTTACCTTCATTTCAGCAATCTTTATACCTTCAATAGCGCAATGCTTTTTAAGGTTTCTTATTGTATACATCATATTAGTCACTGCTCTATCGTTTCTAAGTGCCGTCACCTCTATGATAAAGCTGACTTTTGCAAGTGTTCTTTTATGGTCTAACTCAGCCTCATTAAGATATTTAGTTGATGTTATTATCCTCTCCCTAGCTAGTATGGAATCTCTCCTCTTCCTGTACTCAAATGCACTGCCATCTGAAGAGTTCTCACTCGCATAATCCCTGTAAACCTTTAGTCTGTTTTGCATATCTTGACTATCCCAGTTAATAGTATGAGGCTCTCCATACATATAGAAGTTAATTTTTACACCGCCTGTTATGCACTTATTCCTTATGGTGTCCATAAAATGTGGCTTTAGCCAGTCAGGTAAGCTCTTTATGATAAAGTATTTTGTTATATGAGTAGCTGAAGCTATATTGCTAAATCCTATATCTATACCTGCTTTATCTAACTTTCTATCTGGCTCTATAACTGAGTTACCTGCTATCAAGTTAGCTATAATCATATCATACATTTCAAGCTTTTCTTTTGCCTTAGCTAGTATACCCCTTCTTTTCCTCTTAGTACCCATTTAATCACCTGCTTTTCTTTTTAGCATCGATTATAGCCTGCAAGTTAGATTTCTCTTTAATAATGTGCATCACTTTACCTTTTATGTTTCCTACATTTTGCATTTGTATATATTGACTTGTTTTTGCCGATGGTGTCATAGTTTTAAAAGACTCAATCTCTGATATAGATATAGCATCTATACAAGCCCCCACATTAGTAATTATCTTAGATTTATCTATCTTGGTAATGCTTTCAATTTTCTGTATTTGATACATACTACTTATTACCCAGTACTTAAATACACAATTACCTGTTACTAAATCCTCTGTTTGCCTGAGTTTATCATAAACTATAACACAATCATAATCTGCATTAAGTATATCCTCCAATATTACCCTGTTTGGCTCAACCACAACTAGTTTATCATATTTATTAACCACAGTATCTTTATTTGCTAAGTAATCACTTGTATTTATTACTGCTATAGGTTTATAAATACAGTTGTATGGACTGTTATTATCGTAGATTACTAGTTTTACCTTTAGCTTATCTATTTTATCTAATATCTCTAATAGCTTTACTATAAATGTATTTATATATCTAACACTTGATACCTCTTTAAAGTATAATATTGACTTTACCTTACATTTGATTAAAGAAGTATTAACAGTGCTGTAGGTTTTTATTGATGGGCCTGAGTTGTTTAATTTCTGCTCTAAATCTATACATCTTTGCGTAGCTGCTACACTTTCCTTCCGCAACCCCTCTATTTCTGCTAGGGCTTCCTCTAACTCCTGCTCTTTCCCTGCCACCTCAAGCTTCATTTTAGACATATTATTCTCTACATCAGATAAACGTGTCTTTAATTCAGCTACCTTTGAATCTAGTCCTGTATTGTAGTTGTCTATAGTCTTTTTCATATAGTCTATTAAACTAGGAAAGCATTGTATCATTTCTTTGTTTTGTAGTATCAATTCAGCTAAGTTGTCTATATCCGATACTGTTACTTTCTCACATAATTTTAATAGTATATCATTCATTTCTGAATATGCTGTTATATCAGCCCCTATGAAGGTTTCCACTTCTTCTATAGTAGGNTCTCTTTCCAACAATGTTTCTATATACTCAGAATTTAAGCTTCCTTTATCAAGTACGGAGTATATATCGTAGTTCCTATAGGATGCCGCAAGCATACATATCTGCTTTCTAATCTTGGACTCTTCCCCTATCACAACTACTATTACCCTATTCTTATGTATTAATAGATTTCTTACGGTGTTGTAGTAATCGTAAAGAGAGTTGCTAGTACTTTCATCTAAAGCTATTATAACTGTACTATCTCTGCACTCAACTAATTTATCATCTAGTATATCTAACTTACTATAACCATCTACACTAAAATTAACTGTAATAACCAATTCTTCCACTCCCCCTCTAGTTTTTAACAAGTACTTTCCTTAATATCTCTAAGAATAACTGCTCACCATCCGCAAAGTCAGATATTTGGTACTTGCTAAACCAGTATTTTTCATACAGTGAGCTATATCTCATTACACCACATAGCTTTAAATCCTTGAATAAGTATTCTGCCTCTCCACCTATCAACTCTGCCATCTGCATATCCAATGCTTTTAAGACTTGTCTAACTGTTTTAACCTTATAACCAAAGACGTTTTCAACTTTCTCAACCTTGTTAAATAGTATTTGTGATATGCTGAACAAGGTACTTTTCACATCTTCACTCTCTATATTCCCCATGTTTAATAGAAAGTCCATTAAGCCATGGTTAGTTGTATCAACGCACATAATTAAGTCATCTGTTGCAAACAGTATTTCAGCCATAGTAGTTGTTAAATCATCAAATGGTATATCAAATATTATAAAGTTGTAAGATGTCTTAGCACTATGTATGAATCTATTTATCTTTAGTGGTTGTATAATCTCACTTACCGGCTCCATCACACACCCTAGAGCAGTTGTTAGTACATGGAAGCCAGGTCTGATTATATCTACATGTCTACCTATTTCAGGACTACTGCTGTTAATAGCTTTTCTTAATGACTCCTTAGCCGTATCCCCNGCATGTACTGTCTCATAAACNTCTTTTGTGATGTATGATTGACCCCTCCCTTTAGTATCCATATCAACTAGCAAGACTGTATAACCTAACTTTGATATAACGTTAGCTATATTACTGGCGACTAATGTCTTNCCACTGCAATGACTNCCTGTTACTGTCAAAGCGTTTCCTCTCTTTAGAAACGTTTTTAGTATTATATGCAAGTCTTTATCTTTTCCTATATTTTTATTATTAAGAGGTGCCTTGTATCTTTTTTTAGATAAGATGCCTTTACCTTTTATACCTTTGAAACTTATACCATAATCTATGGGTGTTTCATCCTTTTCTTCTTCGTCCTCGTTATCATAATAGTTGTCATTGAATAATTTATTAGCTGAATCTCCATTATTACTATGCTCAGTCTCTTTTTTAAGCTCCTTTACAGTTACATGCTCTACATCCTCAAAACCAGTTTCACCAGAGAATAGGTTGGATGCATCATTAAAATCCTCTGTACCCTCTGTATCATCAAAACTAATCCCTTCGCTTTCATCTTCTAAATCTTCTGTTGTATCCTCAATTGGTTCTTCATATACATCTTCTGTTATAGCATCAAATTCAAATGTATTATCTAATTCTTCTTCAGTTTTATCGTTATCTCTATCTTCCACTTCTATAGTATCAAACGTTGTTAATTTATCATCAGACTGTATAGAATCAACATCAAAATCCCACTCTTCACTGTATGTATCTTTTACATCATTTAATTGCTCTTCAGTATCTATAGTTGTCTCCTCAGCTTCATCATCAAACTCAAAGCTACCGCTAAATCCTATATCTTCAATGTCAGTATCTTCATCAACTGGCATTTCTTGTAATTCTTCAAAGTCGAACTCACCTGTAAACTCGTTCTCTTTTTCCCCAAACATTTCCTCATTTATATTTTCATTGTCTATTGTACCTTCTTCAGTGTCATCCTCCATTTCTTTCATGTCTATATTTAAAGCCGCCTCTTTAGCTGACTCAAGTAATGGCCCGCTTATATTTGTATCATCCACCTCTTTCCCGGTTGACCACATTATATCAGCAGATACATCTTCATTGCTTATAAGCTCCATTGCTTTTTTCATATCAAATACATATTTTTCAGGCATCCTATGTAGATCATCAGTGACTAAATTCTTAAAGAAGGACGCATAATAAGGAGGTGTTTTTAATAATACCTTAGAATATGCCATTATATCTAATGATTCCTCTAANACTATCTTAGCCATTTCAGGAATAGAGGTGACAACAAATATTACCTCAAATGCAGTTGCCCTACTCTTTACCTCCATTACAAACTTATGAAGGTTCTCCCTTATTGTTGCTTCATCTTCAATAGTATCATCTTCCGTCCACGATTGCTCTAATATAATTGCCCTGTCAAACCAATTTCCCCTTGAATAGTAGTTTCCAATATTAGAGATGTTATTCTCAACTGAGAAGTCTACACCAGACCTAAATCTTGTCTTTAATGCATCTAAAATGTTACCAGTCTTTTTACCCCCAGATATTAATACTTGCATATATGCCCTCCTATTATTTATCTTTCTTGCCCAATATTCTTCTTCTTTTTACTTGTTTAAGTTCAGGCTCTATTATCTCTTCGTCTGCCTTAACTGTATTAATTCCTATTCCATACTCACCACCAAAGGCCTCGTTATCTAAGTCTATAATAATATTTCCATCAGTATTCTTAATANCTTCCTCGTTTATATCCTCTATATCACTAGATGGTTTATCTATTTCCCCCCTAGCTCCTACAAAATTTATATTTAATTTTCCATCTAAAGCATCTTTTATAGTCCAACCATCCATTTTTAGTGTACCATCCTCAACTCCACTAGTCAAATTTCTGATTAATATTTTCTCCCTCTCACCTATACTTTTACTTTCACCTGTATTAAACTTTACTTCCTCTATGTCAAAGGCTTTCGGTATAGTCATTCCAGACTGTTTAAACAAGTTTGCAGTTGCCTCAGCATAGTCAAAGTAGTTAACATGATATAACTCCTTAGTTAACTCCTTTATATCTCTAGAATGTAATATCTCAAACTTATTGTATGCCCCATCCATAAGCTTAAATAAACACTCTGTTATATTACTTATCAGGTAGTCTCCCTCACTTAACCTATTTGTATACACTAATACGTAGTCTGTTTCATACAATGTTTCTCTTGTTATATTCTTAATATACCCTAGTTGTAACTCTAATACCTTTGCAATATTAGCGTTTTCTACATTGCTAATTAATCTATCTAAATGCTCTATTCTATCATCCTTACCTGCTTGCTCCATTAAATTTAACTGTACATAACTTAAATCCTTTAGATGTAATTCTTTAAAGAACTCTGATACCGCATCAAAATGTTGCTCAGTAAAATCTCTATTTTTTCCTATTATAGTATCTCTCTCTAATCTTACTAGTACACCTATCTTCATATCGGAGTATATTATTAATGTACCCTCGTCTGTATCTCTAAATGAAGCTATATTCCAAAATACTGCGGCAGTAGGATTTTTATACTGCTTTGTTTCCTTGTAAACCTTGTAGTAGTATCTCTCCTCTATTATGATATATCTTATAACTAGTTGATATATAAATACCAGTGTAGCTATGGATATTATATATCCTTTTGCATCTGCTTTAGACGAAGCTAAAGAAGAAAATACAAATATTGTCACTATTACCAGCGCAACTATAACACCTAGTTTAGTAGCATTGAAGAAACTATCCTCGCCTCCACCACCGTCTATGTTCATAGGTATAAACATTTTACCCTCTCTACTTTTACGTAACCTATCACTATTAGCCATCGTACACCTCCACCTAATATTTTTTAAAAAGGCTCAAGTAGTTTATACTTGAGCCTCTCTACTTTAATTATCTTTTCTTACCTTCATCTATTGCTTTGTCTATATCATCTGCAGTTAACTCCTCATGTCTACTTTCTGACTCACTGTAGTTATAACCAGAGTCTCCAACATCACTCTCTTTAGTATTTTTATAACTATCCATGTTATTTACACTAACCTCTGAGTCAACCAACTGTACCTTTAGAGGCTCATCACTTGTGTTATGTACCTTTGTTTCTCCACTACTAGTCGAAGATTCTGACCCTCTTATCTTAGGCATATCAGTATCTCCAGATAACTTATTACCCATAGACTCTACTGTATCGCTTATTCTTTCAGCTGCCGATACTGCTATTCCATGGTATATCTCATATCCCATATCCCTGTAGTTCTTCCAAATGATACTTAGATATTTTAATATGATTATCATATAAATTATACTTGATATGAATACTATTAAGAACTTCCAAGTAGGTACTGATGTAGACATATTTATATTCTTTACACTTAACACAGAATCAGCCGTACTTGTTGTAATTAACAGGGTGTACACTAGATAATAACAGATAGTAACTCCCATGAATACTATATTAGTTACTATGAACCCACCAGCTGATTTAGCAGCTTCTTTATTGTCTCTGAATAACCCCATTAGCATAGATAATATTCCTAGGTAGAACATTAGCCCTATTACAATGTTTCTTAGGAAAGGCACAGCGTATGAAGCTATCCAAGCAGTTCCTAATAGAAGTAAACCACTGAATGTATCCCCATCTGCTATAACTGTTTTCATAGTATCACCAGCCATGTAAGCTGAATTAGCTGAACCACTTATTACTATCATCTTCATAACAGCATCAAACGATATATTTCTTAAATCAAGTGTTGTAGGATATAATGCTCTGGATGCACTTACCCAATTGTCTGGAGACATGTGATTGTTAAATGCTAATAATGCACTTATAGCCATTTGCCTATAGATGACCTCTTTACTAATACCCCTTGTATTAGTGTAGTTAATAAGGAGTGTCCATTGTTTCTCCACTTCCTTGTTAATTTTTACTAATTTAATCTCTACTACCGATAAGTCAGACTCTAATAATCCTTGTTCTTTCATTTGAGCTTCACTAAACACCATAGGACGCTCATCAGGATAGTTCTGTGGATACAGTGGTGAATCTATTTCGTAGGGTACCCTCGCTCCAAACTCATCCCTTCCATACACCACAGTAGCCTCAGCATATAGAGGGTATTCTACTAGCTTAGTTACCCAGTTGCTCCTAAATAACCACGATTGTAAATTTTCCTCATATATCGGATAATTCTCCATCAGCTCTGTACCTAGTATGCCATTGGTGCCAGCTTCTCCGCCTGCTGTAATTTGTACAGTGTATAAATAAGGAATTACATTTGTAAATATCTCTTCTAAGTCGAGGAAGTCTCTTGTAAGTCCGGTATCCCCTTTATGCATGAATG
>JGI24709J26583_10001563_pt1 | contig 19314 bp, 17 predicted proteins | sample BioPla2DNA1_FD_26583 | JGI IMG/M metagenome (IMG submission 26583) | reverse complement strand
TCATTGGTCAAAGTCATCAGTGTGGCGATTGCCGTATTAAATTTCATGTTTTCGATGTCTTCGCCGACCTTTTTTACCGTTTTGTGGAACAACACTTCCAAATCCTTGGAATAATCTTTTCCATCAACGACAAACCCGACCATGTCAAAAACTCTGTCAAGAAATCTTTTACACCCTTTGATGCTTTCGCTTGACCACGGTGCGGTCTTTTCAAAGTCGCCTATAAACATTTCATAAAGGCGAAGGGTATCAGCACCGTATTCTTTAACAACTTCATCCGGATTAATCACATTTCCCCGGGATTTTGACATTTTTTGGCCGTCGTCACCCAATATCATTCCGTGACTTGTTCTCTTTAAATAGGGTTCCGGTTGGGATGTTACACCGATATCGTATAAAAACTTATGCCAAAATCTTGAATAGAGCAGGTGCAGGGTGGTATGTTCCATTCCCCCGTTATACCAATCGACAGCCATCCAATAATCCAACTCTTCCTTTGAGGCAAGAAAATTTTCGTTGCCCGCATCGCAGTAGCGCAGGTAATACCAGGAAGAGCCTGCCCACTGCGGCATTGTATCCGTTTCGCGCTTAGCAGCTCTCCCGCAAATCGGACAACTGACATTGACCCAATCCTCTGCTCTTGAGAGCGGCGACTCACCTTCGTGCCCCGGTTCATAATCCTCCAACTCCGGAAGCATCAGAGGCAGGTCGGAATCTTTCAACGGCACATAGCCGCACTTATCACAAATAATAATCGGAATCGGCTCACCCCAGAATCTCTGCCTGGAAAATACCCAATCTCTGAGTTTGTAGTTTACTTTATTACCTCCGATGCCATTTTCCATCAGCCATTCAACAGTTTTTGTCTTTGCCTGCTCCACATTCAACCCGTTCAAAAAACCGGAGTTGACCATTAAGCCTTTATCGCAATCGACATAGGCTTCTCTTTCAATATCTCCGCCTTCAACCACCTCGATAATCGGCAAAGAGAATTTCTTTGCAAAATCGTAGTCGCGTTGATCGTGTCCGGGTACTGCCATTATCGCACCGGTACCGTAACCCATAAGGACATAGTCTGCCACAAATATAGGAATTTTCTTTCCGGTCGCGGGATTAACGGCGCTTACGCCCAATATCTCCACTCCTGTCTTCTCCTTAGAAAGCTCCGTTCTCTCAAGGTCGCTTTTCTTTGAAGCAAGATACCTATACTGCACTATCTCATCATAATTTTCGATACTGTCGGACCACTTTTCCAAAAGCTCGTGTTCCGGAGAAATTACCATATAGGTAGCACCGAAAATAGTGTCCGGGCGGGTTGTGTAAACAACGAGGTTATCGCCTTTTGAGGTGGGGAATACAATTTCAGCACCATATGAACGGCCGATCCAGTTTATCTGTTGCGATTTAACCCTATCAATGTAATCTACCGTATCAAGGTCATCTATTAACCGATCGGCATATTTCGTTATCGCCAACATCCACTGGCTCTTTATCTTTCTCACCACTTCGCTGTGACAACGCTCACAACTTCCTGCAATAACCTCTTCATTTGCTAAAACCACCTTGCATGAAGTGCAGTAATTGACTGCCATCTCTTTTTTGTAGGCCAGTCCTTTTTCAAACATTTTTAAAAAAATCCATTGAGTCCATTTGTAGTATGAAGGATCGGTGGTGTTTATTTCCCTTGACCAGTCAAATGAAAGTCCTAAAGACATCAGTTGAGATTTAAACCTTTTGATGTTGTCTCTGGTAACAACCGCAGGATGAATTTTATTTTGCATGGCATAGTTTTCCGTTGGGAGTCCGAATGCATCCCAGCCTATCGGATACAGTACATTATAACCCTCCAAACGTTTTTTTCTGGCAACTATATCCATAGCAGTATACGGTCTCGGGTGTCCTATATGCAACCCTTCACCGGATGGGTAGGGAAATTCTATGAGCACATAATATTTGGGGAGAGCGCAATTTTTTTTGGCATTAAAAGTACCCTCTTTATTCCAAATTTCCTGCCACTTTTTCTCAATCTTTTCAAAATTATATTTCAAAATCTCTCTCCTATTCGGAAACTTCAACTAATTTCGCATCTGCCCACAGTCGGTCCAAAGAATAAAAATCCCGTGCGTCTTTATGGAATATATGCACTATTACATCGCCGTAATCATGTAAAATCCAGTTTCCGCCCGATTCGCCTTCGATTTTCTTTGGCATAATTCCCATCTTCGCCATCCTTCTATCGACTTCATCAGACAAAGCTTTTACCAGAACCCTATTATCACCTGATGCGATTACGAAGTAGTCAGCTAAAATCGTGAGTTCCTCAACTTTTAAAATTTTTATGTCGGCTCCCTGTTTTTCGTCTAATACTTTCCCCGCATATTTTGCTATTTCAAGTGATGTCAACTTTTAGCCCCCCTCTTCGCCTTTATCTTCATAATCATCAAGTTTTCCCTCAGCCGTTCCCAGATAATCACCTATCGTATTTTGAATTTCAATTGCGCCGAGCTCCGATTCAATTACCGGGTCGGAAAAGGGTCTCATATATTTATTCAACAATTCAGCAAGTTCTTTTTTGTGTACGGAAAATACATCCTGTCCGTAAAGCCCGTATCTGCTGACAGGCTCTCCGGGAACTCTAATAACATCTATGGAATCCGTAGACATTTTTTTCACTTTAAATGCGAGATCGATAATTTCTCCGATGGAAAAATCCGTTTCAAGATATGGGAAAACATTATTGACAATTCTTATCATATCGGTAGTGGATGTGTCCAAAAACTTCTTCATCAGTGCACTCATAAAATATCTTTGAACATTCATTCTCTCAATATCTGCCTGTGAATATCCTCTATATCTTACAAATATTTCAGCTGTTTCGCCATTCAGAACATAGGTTTTGCCGGGATGAAGCTCAAAATGATCACCGAATTCAATGAATTTGTCAACTGTTATTTCAATTCCGCCAAGCATGTCAATGACTTCCCTGAAGCCTTCCATTGTGATCATCACATAGTTGTCAATCGGAAGCGCCAGTTGCTTGTTTATTGTTTCCGCAAGAGGCCTTATATTATTTACACCTGAGGGAGCGGTTTTCGGATCCCCTTTTTCTTCGGGATTGTCTTTATATCCCCAATTATAAAGGCCGTTGATTTTGCCGTAATAGACCAATTCCTGTCCAACATACATATCTCTGGGTATTTGCAATAAAGTTGCCGTTGAGTTTTCAATATTGAGATTTAACATGATGATGACATCCGTCATGTGGTCTATCCGTGCTTCATCGCCCTCAAGTTTTTCATCACTGTCAATACCGCAGATTAGTATATTCATCGTTTTCCCTCTGATATACTGCGGGGTTACCCATTTTTCATCAAGTTCACCTACATCGGACTTAAGGGGTTTTATACCCAAAACTATTTTGACTGCGCCGAATATCAAGAGCGTGACGGATAAAACTATGACCAAAACGGCAAATATGTTTTTCTTTTTCCGCGGTCTTTTTTTTCGATCTTTTAGATTACCGTCAAGGTTTTCATTTTCATGTTTTTTCGCTTTTTCATTCTTCTTTTTAGCCATATCAGGATAATTCCTTTACAAAAAAACTCAACGGTGCGACAACATATAGTTGTAAGCACGTATTGAGTTAATATCTATTTTTCTTCTCAAAGCGATTAATCGCGATATCTGCCTCGTTAAAATCTCCAATACAACGGAATCCAGCGATTTTTCCGATAATTTTCTGAGCGGGGCCAATCCGGGCATATTCCTGTCTTCAGAGAGGTAGTCCGATACATAAATAACCTTCTCAATCCCACTCATTCCGGCTCTGCCGGAAGTATGGCTTGCAATTGCCATCGCTATTTCCTCATCAAGCCCAAGTACATCTTTAGCATATGCTCCGCCTGCATAAGAGTGCCAAACTTGTTCAAGGCCTTTAATTTCTTCAATCGAAATGATATCAGAGCTATTTATCATTTGCAACAGAACGGAAGAGTTCAACTCTTTTGCAATATCATGGAGGTATCCCGCAACAGCCGCTTTTTTTACATCCAAATTATTAATCGATGCCAACTTCATAGCATACTTTACCACAGCTCTGGAGTGGTTGAATCTTTTTTTTGATAGAGCTCTTTCAGCTAAATTTCTTGCTTGTGATACTGTCATTATTTTAAACACCGCCGTACAATTTGTGTTCGCTAATATAATCTGCAACAAACTTATCTATGAACCGGGAAACATCTTCACCCGAATACAGCATTTCCCTTAGTTTAGATGAACTGATTTCGAGAGGATTATATTTCAACTCAATTATTCTACCACCTTTTGAACACATTTCATCGATAGATTTTTTCAGTTTGACAGCTCCCTCTTCGTATCTTGAGGCAACCGCGATATCTGCAAGTTTGAGAACTCTTTCATACCTATTCCAAGTTTTAAAACTATCCAACATATCCGAACCTATAAGAAGAATTATTTTGTGGTCGAAATATTTCTTTTTAATCCTCTTTAAAGTCCAGTAGGTATAGTTTCTGCGCTTCCTTCCTCTTTCCTCCATTAAGCTGATTTTAACTTTCGGAGAAACATCTTTAAAAGTTTGCGACATATTCGCTCTGTGAAAAAAGTTGACTTCTGCATTTTTTTTATGGGGCGAAGTTGCGGAAGGCATTACTAATATCACGTCGGGTGAAATGGTTTCGCAGGCTGAAGATAAAAGCCGTGAATGCCCTTTGTGCGGAGGATTAAACGCCCCCCCAAACAGCAGCAGTTTTTTCATATTTAAACCTTATATTTCCCGATTTTTGGATTTTTTCTGTATAAAACGATTTTTCTTCCCAAAACAATTACCGTTTCAGACGAAGTCTTAGAGGAAATTTCTTCGGCAATATCTTTTACTGAAATATCTATATTGTCCAATACACCGATTTTTATAAGCTCTCTGCTTTTCAACGCATCGTCAATCGCGATTATCAATTCGTCTGAAATCCCATTTTTTCCTACATTGAAAATCGAATCCATTTGATTTGACATTTTTCTCAAATAGGCTCTCTGTTTAGATGTCATAACCCAAAAGCTCCATCCTGTCAATTTTTTTAAGTTTGAAACAAATTTTTCTCAACGCTCTTGCCCTGTGGCTTATAGAGTTTTTTACATAGTCTTCCAATTCGGCAAAACTAATATTTCTACTTAAGTAAAAGATCGGGTCATATCCGAACCCGTTATTCCCTCTTTTTTCAAAACCTATATATCCTTCACACCTGCCCATGGACGTAATTATCTGTCCGTCGGGCATTAAGACGACAACTGCAGAGATAAATCTTGCTGTCCTTTTAGGTTTTTCGACGCCTTCCAAGGCATTAAGCAGTTTTAAAATATTCGAATCATCTGTCGAGTTCTCGCCGGAATACCTGGACGTGTGAACCCCGGGCATTCCCCCCAAATAATCAACTGAAATACCGGAATCATCTGAAATTATGGGCAAATCTGTCATTTTTCTAATTGCTTTTGCTTTAATTAATGCATTTTCGAGAAAGCTATTGCCGGTTTCTTCCGGATGACAATCTATTCCGACATCCTTCATGGAAAATGTTGTGTACCCTATTTTTTTTAATATTTCAGAGATTTCCCTCAATTTGTTTTTGTTATTTGTCGCCGCAATAAAAATTTTATCTTTCATAGTTTACAGTTCTCTAATTGATTACAGAAAAAACGCTCTTGCAAAGTCTTCCGCATTGAATTCCAATAAATCTTCTATTCCTTCCCCGACCCCTATAAATCTTAAGGGTATTCCCAATTTGTGCTTAATTGCTATAGTCGATCCGCCCTTTGCCGTACCGTCGAGTTTTGTCAATACTATTCCACTGACTCCCGTGTCGACAGCGAATTGCGCAGCTTGATTGATTGCATTTTGACCGGTAATTGCATCAATTACCAAAAGTGTTTCTATGGACGATTCGGGCGAAGCTTTTTTCGCCGTTCTTGTCATCTTTGCAAGTTCGTCCATCAAATTCTTTTTTGTATGCAACCTTCCTGCTGTGTCGCAAATTACAAAGTCGGCTTTTGAATTCACAGCATGACGAACTGCGTCATAAATCACTGCAGACGGGTCATTAGCCCCGGCAATAAAGTCAGCACCGCTCCTATTCGCCCAAACTTCCAGTTGTTCTCTCGCAGCCGCTCTGAATGTGTCCGCAGCGGCGAGTATTACCTTATTTCCCCTTTTTACAAGAAGATCCGCTATTTTACCGGCGGTGGTCGTCTTCCCGGCCCCGTTGACACCTATCATCAGTATAACTACAGGTTTGCTGTCAAAATCAAGCGGAGATTCCGCTTTCAGCATTTCCGACACTATCTCTATTAACTTTTCATTGGCTGCATCAGCATCACTGATATGGAATTCTTTTACTTTCTCCCTAAGCTTTTCAACAATCTCTTCCGCCAACTCATAACCGGTATCTGACAGTATCAGCTTTTCAAGCAGCAGTTCATAATAATCTTCGCCAAGCTTATCCGATGAAAGGGCAAAAGCGACATTGTCCAAAGTCTTTTTTAAACCCTTTTTAATTTTATCAAAAAAAGACATTTTCACCTCATAAAAACAAAAACTAATCCTGATGCACTGCGAGTTTAGCCTCATTCAGGCTGAGTTTAAGCACCTTCGATATTCCCTCTTCCTGCATCGTCACTCCATAAAGCACATCAGCTACTTCCATAGTGCCTCTTCTGTGTGTTATTGCAATTATCTGCGTTTCGTTTACGAATCTCGTCAAATAACGCGAAAACCTTGATACGTTTACTTCATCGAGTGAACTGTCTATTTCATCCAATATGCAAAACGGCGCGGGATTCACTTTAAGAATCGAGAAAAATATCGTTATTGCTACAAGCGCCTGTTCTCCGCCTGAAAGGGATGATAGGTTTTTTATTATTTTCCCGGGAGGTTGAGCATCAATCTCTATACCGCTTTCCAGTATATCATTTTCATCAGTCAGATACAGTCTTGCACTTCCGCCGGAAAACATTTCCGTAAACACCCTTTTGAAATTGTCATTGATTTTCCTAAAACTATCGATAAACATCTCTTTCATTTCAACAGTTAAATTTTCTATCAATATATTCAACTGATCCATTGACTTCCTGACATCATCCATTTGATTTTTCATAAATTCGTGTCTTTCAGAAACCTCTTTATATTCCTCAATCGAAGAAAGATTTACCGTTCCGAGCGCTCTTATCCTTGAACGTAAAGTTGAAACATCCTGTCTCAGTTTTGTAAGAGACTCGTATTTCACCGTGAGAAGATCCGCTTGTTGCTTCGTCAGTTCATAATCTTCCCAAAGTTTTGACACCGCAGAGTCAAAATCTTTCTGCAGAGAAATTTTTCTTTCTTCAAGCCTGGAAATTTCTTTGGCAATGTTCTCACGATCCCGGGAAACTCTATTTTGTTTTTCCCTCAACTCCGTTCCGTTTTTTTCGATTTCAAGCCTTTCATTAACTGCATTTTCGATTTCTTTTTTCAGTTCGACAATATTCTGTCTCAACGATTCAATATCTCTTTTTCTTCCCTCAATTATTTCTTTCCTGTCTTCATTGAGTTTTATCAGATTATTTGAGGTATCCTCAGCAGATCTTGACCTATCTATGCTTCTTTGGCTATCTTCCTCCATCAACTTCATCATCTGTTCGAGGTTTTCGATATCTTTCGACACCCTTACTCTTAAAATCTTTAAATCGGAGATTTTCTCAGACAATATGATTTTCTCGTTCGAGAAACTGTCATCAGCCATTTTTTTACTGGCTTCATTCTCTTCAATTAGTTTGATTCTATCCCTTACTTCAATAAGTTCAACTTTTCTTTTTGCAAGTATCCGCTCATGTTCTCCTGCTTCTTTCAAAACATTATCCATTTCGATCCGCGAAACTGAAAAAATATTTTTTGTCTGTTCCACAATGGTTTTGTAGTATTTGCCTTCCGTTTCAGCCTTTAGAATCTTTGAATTAACATTGATAAGTTCGCTTTCATATACTGTTTTATTGGCCTGAAGCTCATTTGTTTCGGCCTTTAGTTTTTCATACCTGGAAACAATATTGACATCTTCCTCGGAAAGCTTTACAAGCTCCTTTTTGAGCTCATCCGCTTCCCTTCTCCTGCCAAATATACCTGATGATTTTGAAGAAGAGCCTCCGGTATAGGATCCCCCTGAGTTAATCATCTGTCCGTCAAGAGTTACGACACGATATCTGTGACGCATGCTTTTGGCAACTTTTGATGCTATGTTGAGGTCTTCGGCGACGACAGTTCTCCCCAGCAGATTGCTGACAACATCTTTGATTCCTTCATCGCACTGTACCAACCGGTCTGCAATGCCGACCACGCCCTCCAACTCAAGAACATTAACAGCATCAAAATTGGAAGGCTTGATGATGTCTATCGGCAAAAAAGTAGCTCTGCCTGCATTTTCACTTTTAAGCATTGAAATTGCTTCTTTTGCAGAAGTTTCATCTTTCACGATAACATTCTGCATCGCAGCTCCGAGGGCCACTTCAATAGCATTTTCACAACCGTGTTTAATTTTAATAAGAGAAGAAACAGGTCCGACTATCCCCCTTAATATGCCTTTTCTTCCGGCTTTTACAACAGTTCTTACACTTGACTGAAATCCTTCCATATTTTTTTCCATTTCATTAAAAATATGGATTTTGTTCTCTATTCTGGAAATTCTCGACTTTAAATCGTCTATTTGTTTCTCATATTCGGCAAGTTTTTCCTGCCGTTTGGACAATAGAGATTCATGACCTTCAATAGTATTCAGCACTTCCGATTTTTCAATAGAAAGTTTCTTCAAAAACTCTTCAATTTTTGACATTTCATCTGCCGCAACTTTATAGTCTTTTTCATATCCGGGCAGATTGGTTTTCAATTCATTGAGCCTGTTTTCCAGCGTGCGGCTTTCACTTTCAATCGTTGCAATGGATACTTTTATTTCGGTATCTTCCGAATACAGCGCCAATAATTCCTTTTCGGTCTCATCTATCTGCCTATTCCGTTCATCCCCTTCTATAGACAGCTTTTCCAGTTCGGACTCCATTTTTTCTATATCACTGTCTATTCCGTTTAACTCTCTCTTTTTTTCTTCTATTTCATTCAACTTGGCATCAATCTTTAAGGTTATTATTGATGTGGATCCTTCAATGTCGTATATGTCCGTCCTCAAGGATTCAATTTGCTTTTCGGTATTTGCTAAATCGCTTTCAGTGGTAGCCACCTCTTTTTCTATCTGCGTTATCTCCTCACTTAATCTATAAATATCTTCATTCTTTAATGTTATTTTTTCGCCGATATTCGAAATTTTTCGAAAATTTTCTTCAGTTGCCTGTTCTATTTCTTTCAACGAAGATTCCGCATTTTGATAGTCGCCCTTAGCCGTCTCAATTCTGTCTTCCTGTTCAAACAGCAGCTTTCTGTTTCTGTCGATAGTATCGCAATATAAAGTTACTTCCAGTTCCTTTTTCCGCTCTGAAATTTTAATAAATTCACGTGCTTTTTCACTTTGAGCTTTTAGAGGTCCTATTCTTATATCAAGTTCATCAAATATGTCTTTCAGACGTTCAATATTTTCATTTGCCTTCTGCAGCTTTCTTTCCGCTTCAGTTTTCCTATATCTATACTTGGCTATTCCCGACGCTTCCTCAAATATCAATCTTCGGTCGGTATTTTTTGCCGCGACAATTTCGGCCACCCGCCCCTGTTCAATTACTGAATATCCGTCTCTTGACATACCGGTATTTAAAAAAGTTTCCCGTATATCTTTTAGCCTGACTAAAGCTCCATTTAATAAATATTCACTCTCTCCGCTTCTGTAGAACTTTCGTGTTACAGTAATTTCTTCATCAAAATCTTCTATTCTTCCGTCTTCATTGCTTAAACATATGGTAACTTCTGCATATCCCATCGGATTTCTCTTAACGGTTCCTCCGAATATAACATCCTCCATCTTCCCGCTTCGGAGCGATTTGGTGGATTGTTCTCCCAATACCCAACGCATTGCATCACTAATATTGCTTTTGCCGCTCCCGTTCGGGCCGACAATAGCCGTAATTTCTTTTTCAAAACTGAGTTTCGTCTTTTCGGGGAATGATTTAAAACCATGAATTTCGATGTATTTGAGATGCAATTAATTCTCCTTGTCTATTGTATTCAATATTTTTACTTCTCTTTTTCCGAGTTTTTCGTCTTCTTCAATTATTAATCTAATTCCTAAAGAATTAAAAAAAACAATATTTTCCCGTTTTTGACCGATTGCCGCACTCTTCATACCCTTGCCGACTGCAACCTTTACGGTTTTAATTCTCTCGTTTTCCAACAGATTCATAACTTTGTTTCTTATTATCCTTGAATTGACTTTCTCGCCGAACGCGGGATGATATGGTCCTGCCAAAAAACTTTTATGAAGAGACATCTCTGAATGCAAACCAATTCTGATGGTCTCAATATCTGCTTTGTCAAAAACGGACAACGCCTCAACTGTACAATCTATTGCTTCTTTTACGGAAAGGGGGACATATTTGCCGGAGTTGAATAGATCTTCAAGTTTTGTGCCTTTCAAGACAAGAGTGGGATATATCCTCATCGTTTGAGGACGCAAAAACGCAAAGTCTTCTGCCGTCTTTATTGCGGTCATCTTTGGATCTTTATCGCCGTACATTCCCACCATCATTTGCAGACCGAGTGAAAACTCAAAATCCCTTATCAAATTTGAAGCCTTTGTCGTTGAAAGATGGTCATGTCCTCTTTCATTTGCTAAAAGTATCGAATCATCCGAAGATTGCGCTCCAAGCTCAATAGCTTTTACGGAATATTTTTTAAGTGTTTCAAGAATATCTTCATCTATTGAATCGGGCCTCGTGGAAATTCGTATCCCGCTCGCGCGCCTCTGAATAATAAAGTGATTTGCCGCCTCAAGCAGCTGCGTCATGTATCCCTTATCAATTGCGGTAAAGCTTCCCCCGAAAAATGCAATTTCCATCCCTTTTTCGTTCCCGGGTTCAGGTAAAAACAAATTACACTTGTCGAAAACTTCATTCGGGCAGACTTCGTTTATTTTTCCTGATATTGCTCTCTGGTTGCAGAAGATACAGCTTTGTTTGCAGCCTTTGTGCGGAATAAAAAATGCCAATCTTCTTTCTTTCATAATTCAAGATATAAAAGCGCTTGTTTTGCGGCTTGTTGCTCTGCGGCTTTTTTGCTTTGTCCTTTACCCGCACCGATTGTTACACCGTCAAGCGACACTTCAACAGTAAAGGATTTTTCATGGTCGGGACCGCTCTCGTCCACTACCGAATAAGAGAGTTTTTTGTCAGGGACACGCTGAACCAATTCCTGAAGTTCGGTTTTATAGTTTTTTAATTTATAATCGCCATTTTCGAATTCCGAAACGCAGTCCAGTATCAGCCTTTTCGCCGGTCCTATACCTCCATCCAGGTAAACTGCAGCTATAACGGCTTCAAAAAGGTCAGCAAGAATAGAGGGACGTTCATATCCTTTTGAAAGTCTCTCTCCCCTACCCAACAATATATATTTTCCCAAGTTAAGCTTTGACGCAAACTTTGAGAGAGTTTCTTCTCTGACAATCAGCGCACGTGCTCTGGTAAGCTCACCTTCAGGAAATTCCTTTTTGTTTAAAAACAAATACTCCGTTACAACATAAGACAGTATTGAATCGCCTAAAAACTCAAGTCTTTCATTATTTTTATCGGCCCCGGGATTCTCATTTGAATAACTTGAGTGAGTAAGCGCTTCAATCAATATGGATTTGTCACGAAACTTATATGACAGAATCTTTTCCAATTCTTCCGTAAAAAGGTAATCTTTATTGGTATCTTTTTTCATCATTTACCGACAAGTTCTTCAATTTCACCGTTTATTCCGCTTCCGGACCAGATAACAGCCTGTTTTATCGCATTTTTAATGGCCTTACCATTTGAACTGCCATGAGCTTTGATTACAGGCTTATTCAGCCCTATAAAGGGAGCACCGCCATATTCGGAGTAGTCCATTTTCCTTTTTAACTCTTTAAATTCTTTTTTAATCATCATCGCTGCAATCTTTGTTTTGATATTAGATAAGAACGCAGACTTTATAGTCGAAAATAAACTTTCAGCCATGCCTTCAATCGTTTTCAAAATAAGATTTCCGGTAAAACCGTCAGCTACTACAACATCACATATTCCTTTAGGAATGTCCCTGCCCTCTATATTTCCGAAAAAATTGATTATATCATTGTTTTTCATCAACTCGTAAGCACTCTTTACAAGCTCTGTCCCCTTGGATTCCTCTGTTCCGTTATTAGCAAGCCCAACCTTAGGGTCTTTTATTCCCATAATATTTTTCATATAAACGGAACCGAATATCGCAAATTGTTCCAACATTTCAGGTCTGACTTCTGCATTCGCTCCGCAGTCTATCAGCATATACGGACTAATCTGACCGGGTATTACAGAGCCTAACGCGGGTCTTCTTACACCCTTGATTCTCTTGACAATCATGGTCGCACCCATAAGATATGCGCCCGTGGGGCCTGCACTTACACATGCATCCGCCTCGCCGGAAGATAACAGCTTAAGAGCCAGTGCCATTGAACTGTCTGATTTTTCTCTAACCACCGATCTGGCTTCATCATCCATCGTTATGAAAGTCCGGGTATCTAAGATTTCAATATTTCTCAATTCTATTCCGTTTTTTTCAGACAACTTCTCAAGCTCTGATTTATCGCCTGTCAATATTATCGAAACATCCGTTTCAGAGACCGCCAAAGCAGAGCCCTTCAGAACTTCAAGGGGCGCATGGTCTCCTCCATATCCGTCTACAGCGATTATCATAATTCCTCCTTAAGCTTTTTATATAAGCTTGCGGTAATCATTGACATATTCCGTCATTTTTTTAACAGCTGTTTTTGAAATAAATAATCTCTTTTGCTCTTTATTTTTAAATTCACAGTTTTCAGGTTGTATCAGTCCCATATTGGCACCCATCGGCTGAAAGGAATCGTTCTCAGTTGTTATGTAGTCAATCAACGCTCCGGACATGGTCTTGTTTGAAGGTATGAAAACAGTTTTTTCAGAATCGCTCAATATCAGGTTTCTTGCTGCAACCATTCCGGTCATAGCTGATGCCATGTATCCCTCTACTCCCGTGAGTTGGCCTGCAACAAAAATATTATCATTCTTTACAATGCTGAGGTTTTTATTTAATACTTTTGGAGAATGCAGAAAGCTGTTTCTGTGCATCACTCCATATCTTGCAAATTCGGCGTTTTCCAAACCCGGGATCATTCTGAAAATCCTCTTTTGCTCTCCAAACAAAAGGTTTGTTTGGAATCCCACCATATTATACAAATTTCCATTCAGATCTTCTTTTCTAAGCTGCACGGCAGCCCAAGGTCTTTTTCCGGTTTTTGGATCAACCAGTCCGACAGGTCTTAAGGGACCGTATCTCATGGTATCCACTCCCCTTTTAGCAAGCATTTCTATCGGGACACAACCCTCATAGAGCTTTTTATCTTTTTCGAACTCCGCCTTTTCCACCGTTTTCGCCGACATCAATTCCGATTGAAAATTTTCATATTCGATTTTATTGAAGTAGCAGTTTAAATAGTCTCCTTTTCCGCTGTAGTCATATCTGTCGGCAAAAAACACTCTATCGAAATCTATGCTTTCCGCTGTCAATACCGGTGAAGCCGCATCATAAAAGCTTAAAAATCCTCCTGTTTTTTCCGACAATGCCCGAGCAAACTCGCCTTCAGTCAACGGGCCTGCTGCAATTATGGAAGGCCGCTTTGTATCTATGCTCGTTACCTCTTTACAGATAACCGAAATGTTCTTATTCGAAAGTATTCTCTCAGTCACCCGTTCTGAAAACAGGTTTCTATCGACGGCAAGCGCCCCACCGGCACTCACCCTGCAGGTCTCAGCAACCTCCAGCAGCAACGAGCCCATAATTCTCATCTCTTCTTTAAGCAAACCCGATGCAGTGGTGATTTTATCCGACTTAAATGAATTTGAGCATACCAGTTCCGAAAACATATCAGAGCTATGGGCGGGCGATCTTTTTTTAGGTTTCATTTCCGCCAGAGTAACCTTATATCCGAATTTTGCAAGCGTCCATGCCGCTTCACACCCTGCAAGCCCCGCTCCGATTACCGTTGCTTTTTTATCCAATATGCCACCTATACCGCATTCTCACTATAACCGCACCCTTCTTTTTGGCAGTAGAGCAGGGGTGTTTTTCCCCTTTTCAAAAACAGTGTGCTGTTGCATTTAGGACAATTTGACGACGTAGGTTGGTTCCAAGTCATAAAACCGCAGCCTTTAACATCTTCACAACCGAAATAGATTCTTCCTTTAGATGATCTTTTTTTGTGTATTTTCTTCCCGCACTTCGGGCATTGGCCTTCGGTTTCTTCCACGAGCTTTTTTGTATTCTTACATTCAGGGAAGCCCGAACAGGCCAGAAATTTCCCGTATCTGCCGCTCTTTACAAGCATGTTTTTTCCGCAAAGCTCACATACTACATCCGATACCTCGTCCGGTATCTCTATTTTTTTGTCCTTCATATTTACTTCGGCATTTTTCAGGGACTTCTCAAATCCATTATAAAATTCCGAAAGCACTTGAATCCAATCCTCTTTTCCCTCTTCGATTCTGTCAAGATTCTCTTCCATTGATGCTGAAAATTTTATATCAACTATATCGCTAAATTGATCTTTCATTAGTTCGGTTACAATTCTTCCCAGCTGCGTAGGAAGGATGTTTTTTTGTTGCCTTTCAACATACCCCCTTTCCATTATGGTTGATATCGTCGGAGCATATGTCGAAGGTCTTCCTATACCGTTTTCTTCAAGCGCTTTGATGAGCGAAGCTTCCGTGTATCTCGGGGAAGGCTGTGTAAAATGTTGAGAGGGCTTCAGCTCTTTTTTAATCAATTTGTCTCCAACAGACATTTCGGGAAGAAGGTTTTCATCCTCCTTCTTTTCTTCCGTCGAAACTTCATAGAGCTTGGAGAATCCGTCGAACAGCACCCTTGAACCGGTTGCTCTGAACATATAAATCCCTGCCGTTATATCGACAGTTTCAGTGTCAAAAACCTGATCGCTCATCCTGCTCGCAATAAATCTTTCCCATATAATTTTGTAGATTCTCTGTTGATCGCGGGTGAGTGTTTTCTCTGTCAGAGAGGGCTCTATAAAAACATCAGTCGGGCGTATGGCTTCATGTGCGTCCTGTGCCGCAACCTTTCTCTTCTGCTTAAAATCTCTTACGGCTTTGCAATAATATTTATTTCCGAAATTTTCTTCAATAAACTTTTTTGCATCGTTGTTGGCACTGTCTGAAACTCGGATAGAGTCGGTTCTCATATAGGTTATAAGTCCCATCGTCCCTTTGCCTTCAACGGGTACTCCCTCGTAAAGCTCCTGAGCAGCCTTCATCGTTCTTCTGGCCGAAAACCCGAATCTCCTGGATGCATCTTGTTGAAGAGTGGATGTTATAAAAGGCGGTTCCGGTATTCTTCTTCTTTTGCGTTTCTTTTTATCGGTAATCTCAAAATCCGAATCACCTATGTCTTTGAGGATTTCATCACATTTGCTTTTATCCGGAATTTTAAAATCTTTTATAGGTGTTCCCGTTTTCGTTCTGAGTTTTGCTGTAAAGATTCTGTCTTCAGATTCGGTTTTCAGGTACGCCGTTACCTGCCAGTACTCTTCGGGAACAAACGATTCAATTTCCAGCTCCCTATCTACAATGAGTCTTACGGCAACAGACTGTACCCGCCCTGCCGACAGACCTCTTCTGACTTTTTTCCACAGAAACGGAGAAAGCTGATATCCTACAATTCTATCCAAAATTCTTCTCGCCTGCTGCGAATTAACCAAATCCATGTTGATGTTTCTGGGGTTGTTCATACCCTCGGTTATGCCTTTTTTTGTAATTTCCTCAAAAATCACCCTGTTGTTTTCATCCCGGTCTAAATCTAAGATATGCGCAAGATGCCAGGAAATAGCCTCCCCTTCTCTATCCGGGTCGGTTGCAAGGAATACTTTTTCACTCTTCTTAGCGGCCTTTTTCAAATCCTTGACTATCTTTTCCTTACCGTCGATTGTCAGATACAGGGGCGTGAAGTCTCTACGAATATTTACACCCATGGAAGATTTCGGAAGGTCCCTTACATGCCCCATGGAGGCCAGAACTTCATAATCCTTGCCAAGAAAAGATTTAATGGTTTTTGCCTTTGCAGGCGATTCGACAATAACTAAATTAGACATATTTTCTCCCGATTTATAATTCGGCTCTTAACCGTTAACCTTATCGCAATCTGTATCTGTTGCCCGGTAATGACATAACAATATTCTCAATCTCCAAGATACCCAGAACGGATAGCAGTTCTCCCGTGAGCATCCCGGTTTTTTCGGAAATGTAATCCATATCCGCTTCACCTTTGGAGAGTATATCATAAATAACCCTTTCTTTTTTGCTAAGATCGGCTATTCTGCTGTTGGGCATATTTGCAGGAAACTCTGATTCGCAGGCTTCCATCCCAAGGACATTAAGAATATCCAATGCGGAAAGCGCAGGATGTGCTCCCTGTTTTATCAAAATATTTGTGCCTTCACTTTTGGGCGACATAATTCCGCCGGGAACGGCAAACACTTCCCTCCCGTCGTCAAGCGCCCAACCGGCAGTAGACATCGTACCGCTTCTTTTTTCAGCTTCAAAAATTATCGTGGCAACCGCCAACCCGGAAATCAGCCTGTTTCTGACCGGAAATAAATATGGTGAGGTTTCAAAAAAAGGTGGGTATTCGCTGATAACGGCACCTGTCTTTTCAATTCTTTGTCTCAACTGACCATGTCTTGCGGGATAAGTTCTGTCTATCCCCGTGCCCATGACCGCAATTGTCTTTTTATCGTTTCTCAGTGAAGCCATATGAACTTCACTGTCTATTCCGTATGCCATACCGCTTACCAGAACAATTCCGGATTTTGCCAAAGGCTCACATATAAGTCTGACAGCGTCTCTGCCGTATTGGGTTGAATTTCTCGTTCCGACACCTGCAACAATAACATCGGAATTCAATACTTTTACATCCCCGGTTACATACAATACCGCGGGAGGGATTTTCGTTTTTAATAAATTCTCAGGGTAGAGATCGTCTTCAATATTTAAAATGTAAACACCGGACTTTTCACAGTAATCTGCTATTCTTTCTACATCCGAAGTTTTAACTTTTTCAAGTTTTAAAAGCTCTCCTTTCGTAAGCATGCTCTTAAACTCGAGAGTATCCTTTAATTCATAAGCTCCCTTAAACCCTCCAAAAGACTCTAAAATGGAAATCAATTTGTGGTTGCAGGGCCCCAATATTAAAGACAGCCATATATCATATCTCAAAACATCCACCTGTTTTCTCTATTGACAGTTCCCACATTAAAATTGAAGACGCAACTGCAACATTCAGACTATCCACCCTGTCGTCTATAGGAATTTCGACAGAAAAATCGCACAGACATTTTACTCCATCTTCAATCCCCTTCGATTCGTTTCCTACAACGATTGCCAGTCTGTCAATATCTTTAATATTCTTAATGCTTATCGACTCCGGTCTTTTCTCTGCGCAAAAAACTGTAAACCCGGATTTTTTTAGCGAGGATATCTCTTTTTTTATATCTTCGGAATTTTTTACATTGAGGTGAAAAACCGACCCCATCGACGACCTCATAGTTTTAGGAGAATAGAAATCCGCGGTTTTGTCTGACGATATCACTGTTTTAAATCCGAATGCAGAAGCAGAACGAAGAATCGCTCCTACATTTCCAGGATCCTGAATATCATTAAGTATCATCACCCGTCTGCTATCATGAAAATTTGATATGGGTCGCTCTTCCTTCATTGAAACCAGTAAAAAAACACCTTGAGATGTCTTTAAATCAGAGATTTTTTCTGCAACTCTTTCACTTATGAAATAATTGTTTTTTGAGGCTTCAATTACAGGTTTCAAAGACATCCCGTGTTTCTCAATAGCGCTTTTCGTGAAATAGGCCCCTTCAATCTCATAGAAGTTTGAAAATGCTTCCATAGCAAGCTTTTCCCCTTCTATAACAAATTTCTTACTTGAGTGTCTTTCTTTTCGATTTTTCACAAGAGTCGTCAGAAATTTTATATTATGGTTTGCTGTTGAAGAAATCTCAATAAACTCCATAATTTCCTCAATAATACATTCTCAATTGACAAAGCCCGGAAGCTCATGCTCTCCGGGCATCGTTTAAGTTAAAGGGCCGCCTTGGCCGCCGACACCAGTTCGGCAAATGCTTTTTCATCGCTTATTGCGATTTCTGACAGCATCTTTCTGTTCAAGCTTATTCCGCTTTTCTTAAGTCCATTCATAAAAGTACTGTAGTTTATTCCGTTTTTTCTGCACCCTGCAGATATTCTTGTAATCCAAAGTTTTCTAAAATCTCGCTTTTTAAGCCTTCTTCCGACATATGCATATTGTCCGGATTTCATTACAGCTTGTTTAGCCGTCCTGAAAAGCTTACCCTTGCTTCCGTAATATCCTCTCGCAAGCTTTACTACTTTTTTTCTTCTTTTCCTTGTCGAAACAGCACGTTTCACACGAGCCATATTTACGTCCTCCGTTTATTCAAAATATTTCACATTATTTATAAGGTATGAGCAATCTGATGTTTGGTGCGTTTGATTCGTCAACATACCCGGTTTTGCGCAGCCTTCTCTTCCTTTTGGTCGTTTTTTTGTTTAGAATGTGGGATTTGTATGCAAAGGCACGCTTTATTTTTCCGCTCTTTGTTACATTGAAGCGTTTTTTTGCACCGCTGTGTGTCTTAATCTTTGGCATTTTTGCCTCCTCTTTCTATTTATTTGGCATTATTATCATCTGCATAGAGCGCCCTTCCAGTTTCGGAAGCTTGTCAACGCTGCCATATTCCGAAACCGCATCGGCAAATCGTTCCATAACTTCTCTTCCGAGAGAAGCATGAACCATTTCTCTTCCCCTAAATCTTATACTCGCCTTAACTTTATTTCCTTCTTCAAGAAATTTTTGAGCATGACCAATTTTTGTATTGAAATCGTGATCTCCGATGTTAACTGAAAGTCGAATTTCTTTCAGCTCAACTACTTTCTGGCTTTTTCTCGCTTCTTTTTCCCGCTTTTGCTGATCAAACTTATACTTTCCGTAATCCATTATTTTGACCACGGGAGGAGTGGCTTGCGGTGCAATTAACACCAAATCCATTTCACTCTCGTTCG
>JGI24709J26583_10001561_pt1 | contig 19318 bp, 4 predicted proteins | sample BioPla2DNA1_FD_26583 | JGI IMG/M metagenome (IMG submission 26583) | reverse complement strand
AATAACTGGTAGGATAATATGGAAAAGAAAAAAAACAAGAAGCAAAAGCCCCCTATCTATACTCAAAAGAAGACTGGCCTTTTTGCTAGATTTTTTAAAACTTTACTTAGAGTTGTGTATGGAAAATACACATTTATATATCATTATGAAGAGCCTAGTAAAGCGAGTGTTTTTGTTTCTAATCACACATCACATGTAGCTCCGCTAGTTTTTCAGTACCAGTCCCCTAAAAATGTTCGCACATGGGGAAACTCTAAGTTTTTTACCAAAGAAGATTGTAGAACTCATCTACGNTCGGATATGTGTAAAGATAATTCCTTTAAGAGTAAGTTCCTTTCTTTTCTGATACAAGTGCTTNCNCCTTTTGTGGTATGGGTATATAAAAAACACGCNAACTCTATNCCCGTATACTTNGACTTCAATGTGTATAAAACGTTTAAAATGTCTAGCGAAACATTGACAAATGGATCTAGTGTCATCATATATCCTGAAAANGCATATAATGAATTCAACGGTGTTTTAAGCGGGTTTGCAACTGGCTTTGCTTACGTTGCCCAAGTGCATTATAAACTAACTGGAGAATGTATAAACTTCTATCCTGTGTATTTTGCGCAAACGTTAAAAGAAGTTCATTTTGGAAAGCCTATTACATATGATCCTGAAGTCCCCATGGAAGAACAATCTATTACCATTTCAGACTATATTTTCAGCCAAATAATGGAACTCTATTCTGCACTTCCACCCCATAAAGTAATCCCGATGTATGCCGTAACTAAAAAGACAAAAATGGAAGAAAAAGAGCAAAAACGGCTAGCAAAGCAAAAAAAACGTAAAAATAAAAAAGAACTGGAGGATAGTTCTTTAAACAATTCTATTGAATAACTTATGTATATAAAAGGCACTATGAAAAATACAGGACTTGAATTTTATAACAGTTCATCTAACGAGCTTGCATACTTTAAAAAGGATTTAAACTCGAACCCTTTTAAGATACTTAATTTTACCGACCTACACCTTCATGATGGAGGTGCACCGCCTGAACTTGTATTAACCATAATGGAAAGGTACATTAATATACATCTGCCCGACCTAGTTACTATAACAGGCGATATTTGCCTTAAAAAAGGAGAAGTTAAGTACATCCATTTACTAAATAATATGTTTACAAAGCTAAACCAATACTACGCTATCACTTTAGGCAATCATGATGGCGAGCGCGGTAATTTAAACAGAGCAGATATTACTAAATTATATGCAAGCTTTCCGTATTGTATAACAGAACTAGGACCCAGTAATATATATGGGTATGGAAACCAGTTTGTTTTAATTAAAGATTTAGAAGATAACATTCAAAACTGTTTAGTTTTTATGGATAGCGGAGATTACATTAAAAACAGTTATAAACAATATGGTCTTAAAAACGTTGGGCATTATGATGCCATAAAGCACGACCAAATACAATGGTACATAGATAATATGAATAATATCAAGGCCGATAATAATGGAGTATTACCCCCTTCTGCTCTTTTTATACATATGGCACTACCCGAATATAAAATCGCGTATGATATTGCTACTAAACAACAAGCTATAAATAAAAGGCGCTTTTGCTTCAGAAGGAAAAAACTAATAACTAAAACTGCTAATTTAAATGCGAGCCTGCTAGCCGGTCAAAGACAAGAAGCCGAATGTGCGCCTCATATAAACACTGGTCTTTTTGAGCAATTAGTAAAACATAACACTTCTTTAGTCATATGTGGACATGACCACATAAACGATTATATAGTAGAGTTTAAAGGCGTTAAACTTGCATTTTCACTAAGCCTTGCTTACTCTGCGTATAATACAAGAAGAAGAAAAAAACGTAATAAACGCGTACCCGAAGACACGCATCACACAGATGGAACTTCTTTAATAATTCCCAGCAAAGATGGGTTTCAAATTACTCATTTATATAACCAAGACTATTCTCAAATATTTGATGGTTTAGACCCGTTTATTGAAGCATCTACGATTGATCCTTTAACACTTCCAAAAAAAGTTTAGTATATATTGGACTTAAAATATACGAGTTTCGAATGGTATATCACTACACTTTACTACGAAAAACTTTAGTTTAAACCTACTTAATAAACTTTCGTCATATTGTTTTAATAGGTACAGTATAGTATTATATTAATAGATTAGTATCTATTTATAATGGGTGATTTCTGAAATTTTATCCATTATAACGGATTATAATAACCTAATAAATACAAGGAGACTCTAAAATGAAACTTGTTAAAAAAGCCGTAATACCAGCAGCAGGATATGGGACTAGATTTTTACCTATAACGAAAGGTGTCCCAAAAGAAATGCTCCCCATATACGACAAACCAACACTTCATTATATTGTCAAGGAAGCTGTAGATAGTGGATGCACCGATATACTAATCATCATTAGTGAAGGTAAAGATGCTATAAAAAAATATTTTTCCACAGAAGGACCATATAGCGCAATTAGAGATAGATCAAGACTTGCGGAAATCGATGAACTAATTTCCAAAGCTAATATATCATATATAACCCAAAAAACTTTAAATGGAAATGGAGCTGCTGTCCAACTTGCGAAAAACTTTACTGGAGACGACCCATTCGTTGTATTNTTTGGCGATGACGTNATTAAAACCTCTGGAGATCCAGTAGCCAGGCAACTTATTGATGCTTATCAGCGCACAGGAAAAATTGTTTTAGGGGTTCAGGAACGTCCTGATGCGGAAGCCATACTTTATGGAGTTGTTAAAAAAGGGAAAGTAGATGGCAGATATACCGAGGTGCTAGGTCTTATTGAAAAACCTAGTATTAAAGCTCTACCCTCTAACCTATGTAGTTTAGGAAGGTTTTTACTTACACCAGAAATTTACGATGCTCTATTGAACACAAAAACAAACTTAGGCGAAATCTATTTAACCGATGCCATTGCTTCGCTCATCCCCGATAATCGCGTTGTAGCGTATACCTTTGAAGGAGAACGGTTTGACCTTGGAAACAAGTTTGGATTTTTAGAAGCAAACATTCAGTATGGATTAGAAAGTGAATATAAAGATGCATTAATTTCATATATGAAAAAAATCACAAGTTAACATGTATCTTAAAAGTTAAACCACAAAAAAAGAGAGCTCTAGACAGCTCTCTTTTTATTTATTACTGCTGATACAATTATTAATTACTACTATCATCAAAACGCTTTGGACGTCTTACTAAGAAAAATAGTGATGATAGTATTGCTAAAACTGCTATCACGCCAATCGTAATCCACACCCAGGTGAAATCACGTTTAGGATTGATTATTAATGTACTTTCGTATACTCCACCAGAGTACTCTTCGTTTCCTAAGTATTCAACTATTACGTTGTATTTACCAGCTTCAGTGGGCAATGACTCATAAACTGTTCCATCGGCGCCTAAAAACCTAATTGTCACATCCACATTTTCTAATCCTATCAACTTAGCATTAAGCGACACTGGTGAACCTTCTGTTTGCTCTAGAGGACCTTTTACATCGAATGTAGGCTTTGCCTTTTCAACATTCAGTACTATTTTCCCTTTTACCAAGTAACTATTTTCTGGCAGCCCTGTATAGAACTGATAGAAGTTTTCGTCGTATGGAATAAATGTCCAATCATAAACCTTTATACTTGGATGTAGAATTTGTCCTTCTACTAATTTATATTCTCCTAAGTTGCTTACAGATGTTAATGTTGGTAACTTGTCCATATATTTTAGCGTTCTTGTCACTGGATCAGGACCAATAGTATACACAGCCTTATTTATTGTCAAAGTTAAAATCACTGTCTGAGATTCATAATTAGGCTTACTTACTTCAGCTCTCACCTCATAAGTTCCCGGGTTTACAAATGTTGGAATAGTGGTTGATCCGTTATAAAGTATNGTTATATCTGGCTCGTTAATTCCTTCTAATTTAAGCTCATAACGCCTTCCGTTATACTCAACCCCTCCTGCAATAGGTGTAAAGACTATTTCGTCCATGGTGGCTCTTCTTATTCTGTAGTATGGGCTCTGATTATTTACCAAATAGTAGTTAGATGCCACATAGTTACTCTCATCTAAACGAAGCACTAATCTATATCCTAGATTGCCAGCTATAGTCGCAGACACATTATCGCCCTCTACCTCTTCTATTAACGCTAATTGCTCTTCGGTATGATCTCCCTTTAGTCCAAATACTTCGTAGCCTATTACTTTATTCACATTATTAAACACATCATCTAAGCTACCGCTATACTTAACGACTAAAGGTGCTTTATCCACTACATAGTTTACTCCAAACGATGACATTATAATATTGTAGTTTTGAGTTGTTATAGCGAGCGAACCTCTTTCTACTAAGTATTCACCAGCTCCGCCGACTAGGACTTTTAAGCTTCCCGTCCAAGCATTTCCTACTGGGAGTTTTGGTTGAGTTATTGCCAAATCCTTTTCAAACAACCTTGTTTGACGCGACATGCTTGTGCCAGCCATTGCTTTGTAATATATATTGTGGAAGTCTACATCTACTACAGCCTCTTGACCAATACTTATTGTTAAATTACCTGCATGGAAATTACCTACATTATTAAGCTTTCTTACCACATTCTTATTTGTATCTATGTAGTATTCTACGTTATCGTCGGCAATATAGGTGTATTCACCGGGTCTACTTGTAGCCACTAAGTCTGCTACTTGGACCACAATCTTCCTCGCTTCTCCATTATCAGTCATGTATACAAAGTAATTTTCGCCTTCGGTTTCATAATACTTATACGTTAAATCTTTTAGAGCCAACTTCTTTTTAATGTCGATTACAAATACTTGCTCTACGCCTGAAGCCTCATCAACATCTTTATACAAATAGTATCCCGATTGATTGGAATATAGTCTTACCAGCGAATCAATAGCCAGTGTTACATGTTTTACCTCATGTACATTATTTACCAACTTGTTCGTTGCATAACTATATGATATGCTGTTTACTTTTATTGGGTATTTTCTAACCGCTGTTTTACTTGTTAGATTAATATCATATACATAACCATCTGAACTCCTATACAGAGCAGAATTTTCTTGTAAATTCTTAGCATAAAACTCTCTTTCATCTACAAGTATTGTCTTTAAGCTTTCGCCTACTCTATATTCTATAATGCCAGCTGTTTCTACTAACTTACTAACTTTATTGCCTAGTGTCGCAGTCATGCTAGAGAGATTTATAGCATATCTATATTCACTACCTGCTTTAACTATCCTATACGTTCCAACCGTCTCCGTGGTCCAATCTACTCGTGACCTAACTACTTCTATTACATCAACATTTGAATTTGCATCCAATGTACTGAAGAACAATCCTGCTTTTTTATTATACTCACTTACAATGCTTTCATTTGCGTTTTTGTGGGATGCAACTAAATTTTCTATATCAATAACATAGTCTTTATTTCCACTTATATACTCAGCAACACCATCAGTTACCGCTAATTGGGACAAGTCGGCAATATTTTCAATAACAGTTTCTCCTACTGAATTTACATACGTAAACGATACATTTTTAATGCTTAAATCGTATTTAAAATAATCTCTCCAAGCCTTTCCGTCTACAACGTCTAGCATATAACCAAATGAACCCTTATCAATGTATATACCCTCTGCCACATCTATTCTATCTCCAAAACGACTTTCTGTTACTGTAGGATATTCAAAATATTTTTTTCCATTCATTTCATATGTATATGCATAAATTAATCTTGGCGAATCAAAGTCCCCACCGTATTGTCCACCTTGCCCTAATATAGGAACAATTGTTATCTGTCTTGGCGTAATTTCTAGGGCAGAAGCAAACTCCTGAATGGAAGAAGCAAAAGAATCACCCGATGTGTTTGGAATATATTTAACCCTCACGTTGTATATTCCAACTTCCGAAGGTGTGCCTCTCCACTCGTTCGTGTTTTGCTTTTTATACTCATATGCTATTATACCTTTTGGTATCATTCCGCTAGAATTTAATATGGTTGCAGCATTTGCAGTTATGTTCAATCCTGTATATATCGCAGTCTTCCTTTCTAACGCAAATACTGGTGCCACATTTTCAATCGTTAAGCACATATAAACAGTTTGTGTGTTTGCTGTATAATTTCTTGATTCTGTGCCGTATTTAGGACTATATGATACCCTGACAGCATATCTTCCACTGTCTTTAGGGAAACTGTTGCCTGCCCATGCAATAAATGAATATCCACTTGAAGTTTGTACCCCATATTCAAAAGTTACTGTAGGCGTATTATCTAAGTTTACTAGAGGAGGTCCAATTGGGTCTCGTGTTTCACCCTTAAAAACTACCAGCACAGGATCGCTTGGATTGTCGGGATTCCCCATCGGATTGTACGATGCCGTTATAAACCCAAGTGGGACAGTAAGACTGTTAATTATTATGGTGGGTTTAACTCTTCTTATTTCTAAAATATTTCTTTCGATTTTTTCAGTAGTATCGTAGTTGTCTGTGACATCAGTTCTCCTTGTATAAGTTACCCTTACATCATAAGCGCCAGCATCAACAGGTTTGTTTGTCGTAAAGTCCTCCATTCCAGTTAAACTATATTCTATCTTGTATGTACCTATTGGAATTTCAGACTTTAATCCGGTAATTGCGACACTTACCTCTCTATAATCCCCTGAGAAATCGTATACTGTGTTTAAGGATGGGAAGGTAATATTTACCTTGACTGGCATTATGCGAATCCTTCCTTGTATTCTCTTTGCAACGGTATATTTATAGTTGTCATTTTCCCCTTCTGTATANTGCAATAAGACATCATATGTTCCTACATCCTTAACTCTTGCAAGTACTNGCGAACTAGGAGCTCCACTAATTTGGTATCTCATACTGACTATACCGCTAGGACCATATTCATCTGTACTAATTTTTCCTACTTGTATCAGGCTTTCTTCTAAATAGTGGTACTCTGCATCGTATGCTATTTGGCGTTGGAGTGGTAAATTCAAGTTAAGGTATAAACTAATATCTACGTGCTCAATAACAAATAGTGCATTTCCTCTAAATTCAATAAATGATACATTATTACCTTCATAGTCTCCACCAGGCTCCGTTACATAGTTGATATTAATGACATATGTTCCAGCATCAACTGGCTTGTTTGGAGTAAAAGTATCTCCTCCATCTTTAGAATACATAACACTAGCTGTTCCTGGTATTTCTTTCCTTTCTAATGTAATGGGATCTAAATCGTTTGGCATGCTTAAGAACTTTACTTTTGTTATGTCAAAGGAATGTTCTAGTCCATCAAACGGCACTCTGACAACACACCCATCTTGCAGTTCAATTGATACTATACCGTCCTTAATAACGAACACCGCATCGAAAATTTGTTCCTTATCATTATAGTTATCACCTACAACTGCCACAAAACTAATATGTAAGTCATATGTACCCGCATTTACAATTGAATTAACCCAGTCAACCTCACCTGTTAGTCGGAATTTAACTTGAATATCATAACCACTTTGAGGTCTATCACTACCAACACCTAGTATTGTGGGCTGTATAGAAGTACCCCAAACGGTTTCGGCAGTATATGCCCTTATTATCTGATTTACCCCAGTAGGTAGATTTAAGCTAATTCTTGGATTTACCTTACTGATAATGATATTACCTACGAAATCTTTCGTTGTTGACTTGTAGTTGTCTCCTTCTGCCGCAGTATAAATAACTCTCGTACTATATGTGCCAGCCCTCCTTGGTCTATCAATGGTCCAGGGCTGTTCTTCATACCTATATTGGTAAACTACATTCCCGCTACTAGAGGGTTGTGTTGCATCAGATCTTATGGGCTTAATTAGCGCCTGCTTCGTTAAAGTCTGACCCTCTTCTTCATATGTAAATGGATAACCTAGTGCTTGCGCTCTATACGAAGTCGATATCCCTTCTAACTCAATAATTGGTGCTACCGGTAAAATTATTAAACTGACTGAAGTTTGTGGGATTACATAGTTTTTCATCCCTCCAGCAGAAAGTCTAATCATATATGTGCCAATGCCAGTCAATTCTGTAATCGGGTTACCAGCAGAAATATATTGTAGTTGAGGCACCACATACGTATCAGCAAAGTTAGGATCTTGTAGTTGTAATGATTCAATAGTCTCGTTATAAACAAAACCTGTATATGTTATGCTAGTTGCAGTGGGATTTGCTGTTCCATATTCCTTTCTCATAACATTTGATTCACCAATGTTACTGACACTTGCATTTAATTGTTTACGCAATACCGTTAAGGAGTTAGGAGCTGTTGTTATTTGGTAGTTCACCGCTTTTGGCCCTGCAAGCCCTGCAGAAACATTTAAACTATATGGGTCGTGTACCTCTGTTGCCCCTTCAAATCTTGATGTTGAATTTTTATGGGTCGTGTCTCTATAATACTGAACAGAAATACCTGTCATTATCTCATTTGCACTATCTTCTATGCCCTGATATGTAAGACCTGTATATGTGTCAACGCCCTTACTAGGATCGGTCGCCCATGTCCTATACGTGAACATAAATTTACTGCTAGCATCTTCACCATAGTCTACCGTTACTGGGGTAAACGATACTTCAAGATTTCTCTTATGGATAGTTACTGGAATGTCGACAGTATAGGCTAGGTATGCATTACTTTCGTTTAGTACATATCCGCTGTGTTGTAGTGTTAAGGTTGTATTACCTGCATTTTTAAATGCTACCGTCCAGTTATTCCCAGCTGAAGATACGGTTACTAAGTTTGTATTATTTGAAGTCAAACTAATACTTCCGTATACATTAGGATTGGTCGAATAATATGATCTAAGTTTGTCTCTACGATAAGTAAGGGCATTGTTTCCATAAGTTTTAATGATGTTTGCATGAGTGGAATCTGTTATACTATCGCTTCTCTTCATAAATAACCAGTATACAGTATTGTTTCTAGGGTCATCAGGACTATATTCAGATTTGAGATAATTCCCTTCATTGATAAACTCATTTGGGCCAATCACTACCTTAGGTTTTGTTATTTCGTTATCGTATTGGTGTGCAGCTATTCTTACCCTTCCATATCTTTTTTCACTAGTTATAATTATTTTCGCTTTGGTGACCGAATAATTAACCCCATCTATTTCTTGTATCTCGCACGATGTGTACACAACAGTAGATATGGCAAGATTTACACCGACTACATTTGTTTCAAAAGTTATTAACCTTGCCGTTGGATAAATGGCGGTTGTTCTTGCTTCAACTAATATTTCTCTACCTTGGGCATCATCAGCATTAACTTCAAAATCTGCATATAGCTGATCGCCAGCAATGTTTTTTATTGACTCTAATTTAACATTTGCATCAGTTTGTTGGGGACTAATGAAAGTTATAGTTTGAGCTATTGGGACTATAGTAAAGTTATGTGAGTAAGTACCAGTATAATTACCTTTCCCCACTATATTAACAACTCCTAGTTTCCTAGCAAATACGTTTACTTGAGTGTCAGTTAAACTACCATATGTGATATTATAATCCGTTGCAGAATCAAGTTCGGTTGCATCACTTGTCCCGCTATCGATTTCTACCTTATACACAGTCGGCATTATCTTTGAACCAGTAAAGTTAAACCCTGATTTTTCTTGGTTATAACCCGAACCATCACCAGTATATAAAACTACATCTAACGCAGTAGACAAATCTCGAGGCAATATTTCAAATTTTATAGTTAAAGTACCCGTGTAATTGTTGGTACCTACAAAAGTGACGCTACCGCTAGTTAGTCCTGCGTTTGGATTATCACCCCATGACGCAGCCGATCCCGCGCCTTCAACTTGTAGTTTATAATCGGCGGTTCCATTTGAAGCGTACCCAAGTTGTACAGACCTTGCAGTATCTGTAATCACAACTGTTTTTGTATCGCCCGTAGTCACAATTGGAAGATCTTTTTTAGCCTCCCCGTTATATATTACATATGAGCCATTATCATAAAGTCTCCAGCTTGCATTTGAAGTTATAGTCGATGCAGCAAGGCTTTTCGGCACAATCGAAAAGCTCACCCGTTTTGTGCCCGTAAACTTTGAACCCATTCCAGCCAGCACGTTCCCCGCTGGATACCCTGAAAATGTTATATCGAACCAACAGGAATGTGCTACATTTGTATTATCCCCTGCACCCGTTACATTATAATCAGCTTTAACCACAGTGTATGGATCGCGCCCTATCACGTTTAAAATTATATCTTCGTACCCTTCTTCACCAATTTTTTTAGTGTCAGTAAATTTTGCGCCACGATACTCGCGATTTACTAAATTACTCAGCGAAACGTTAGACATGTGCGTTACATCAAGTGCAGCAATAGTAAAATATTTAGTAATTTGCCCAACATAGTTTCCTTTGCCTGTAACAGTTACGAGCGCTTCTTTTGTTATATCGGTATTGTTTGTAATGGTTTTAGTATAGTCCACACCATCTACTAGTCTTATTACTTCATTGTTTAATAAGCCTGTAGGGCTATGGTCAAACGTTGCATCTACTAAAACAGTAGGATTAATTGCTTCAGAAAAATTATATGTTTGTGTGGCTATATCATTTATTACACCACCACCAGGAGCGTATAAGGGATCCTGTGATAAATCTTTAGGTAGTATTGGGAACCACAGCTCAAACCCGCCTGTTACAAATGCTGAATCCGATGGGGTTATATTTACAATGCCTCCCGAAGCAACATTAATGTTATCTCTTGTTGATGAGCCATACGTTACACTACTTGCATATGTCCCAACGTTTACTACTGTATAGGTCTTCTCGTTATATACAAATTCTGTCGGTGGCGTTGGACTACCTTCTTGATTTGCCACATTGGTTATAGAATAAAATGCTATGCCACTAGTATTCCAATAATACACTCCTGCATACGTCTGTTCCCACAATCTCACCTTACTTGCCTTTATGATGACATAGGATACTACTGGTGTTTTTTCGTCTCCTGCATAGTAAATTGGTCCGCTATAAGGTCTATTACTTGCTTCTATTTGAGAATAATCTGTTATTATCTCCGTGTTATTTGTGGTATTTTCGTATTCATCTTCAACATTTCTCTTCGGGATATTATATTTCACAGTTATCACAGCATTATCTAAACCGCCTGCAGCATCTACAAAATTCATAGAATCTGTATTAGGGATTGCTAAAACAAGCCTTATAGTAAATGATGCCGCCTTGGTCGCATTTGGCGTAACGTTTTGGGCATAACTGCTAGTTTCCAGTCTGAAGAAACCATTACACCACCGGCTTTGTACTCCGGTATAGTTTTGATATGCGGGATAGGATCCTATTTCTCCGTGAGATGAGTAATTGGAGGTATATATGTATCTCCTCGACGGATCTGCGTTTTGAGGGTCGTGCGCTATGATAGTGTATTTTTCCGTACCTTTTGTTAGTCGTATCAAAATTACATCGGGTTTAACTGTTTGACCTGTGTATGTTGTATCATATCTCAGGTCTATCTCCGTATCCATATCCGCTGCAACCTGTACTTCTGAAATTTTTAGAGGGTTTATCTTTGCGTATGCATTACCTGCACCTGTGAAGTTTTTGTTTCCTTGTATTATAATGTGCGGTTTTTTAGTCTTATCAGCTATCATTGCTTGGCTGTTGGTTGAATTAATCCACTCTCCAACATACTGTTCGCTTCCAGCTGTTGTATCTAAAACAAAATCATCAAGAGCTTTTTGCATATAGTACTGTACGCTGTTATATGTAAAATTAAACACATTACTAGAAATCCTTCCTGCAGAAGGGTTGCTGGCATTTAGAAAACTTCTATCCGTGCCATTATATGTGAACTCACTATTTGCAAACGTCAAATCCGATCCTACCGTAGATATATTTAGAGGATGTATTTCGTAAGCNTATGTAAAAAACCCATTACTTAGTTCAATTCCAGAACCATATGCTTCTACTGTTACCTTTGCGCTATATGTGCTTGCATTAAAAGGTTTTTCTCCATCTACTTCAAAACCCGTTTCTCCAACTCGCGTATTGATATGTTTTATGACAACTCTAGGATCTAAAATAGTAATGTCAGCTGGTAACTGTGTATTTGTCACCCCAGGTCCTTGCCGCACCGAGTATCCTACCCCACCTGCTTTTGACACTCCATCTTGGGCATATGTATAATCTTGCACGGTCTGTGCATCTAACGAGAAGTTCCGAAAATTCGCCGTGTATGTCACTCCTTCCCTCGGAACATCGCATGCCCCTCTTATAGAAAGAGTATTAGAATCTCCTACAAACCCTGTAATGTTTTTACCTGTCGGCCCATTGCTTGATGTCCAACCGGAAAAATAATAGCCTTCTTTTTGGTTGGGTTGTGCTACATTCGCAGCTGCAGTTGTGCTAAATGAACCTATAAAATTGTTATATGTTCCGTAGGCAGTATTTGTAATTGTCCCATAGGAATTTGTCCCTGACCTTTGCACCGTCAAAGAAGGCTTTGTCCAACTCATAGATAATTGTGAACACGTTGGGTTTTGAAAGTCCACTCTTGGCCAGTTCACTCCAGCACCCCAAAAAGATCTATTAGGATTAACTTCGTACGCTACACCAACTCTCAATACTAAAGTCCCTGAAGTTGAGTGAGTAATGTTACTCCAATTGCCATTGCTGGTTCTGCTTAAAGAAACCGATTGAGCAGCACTAAGTGTATCATTACTGCTACTACGCACCTCTGCAGATACAGATGTGCAATTACTATACATCGTATAAAAATTGTCTATTTTTAAAGTGGTAGGAGTGCTTGTTGTTCCTAATGCTATAAAGAATCTTCCCGTTACATTTCCACCATTATCCGCAAACCCTAAACTCCAAGTGACTTGCATAGTAAAGTTTATTTGATCAATCAAACTATTTACAAACCCAGCCTTCATAGTATCGCTCAAAAGAATATCTCGCCACCATAAATGGTGCATGTATGTAGAAGTACTTTGAGATTCTGCATCCCAAGCATTTATATTGTCTGTAGTGACTTTACAGGCATTATAAATTCGTGCCTTATTGAAGCTTGTAGCACCTATTGTAACTACTCCTAATTCCTCTGGTCTAGAAATAGAAGCTGGTTCATAGGCAAAATGTCCGCCTCCTATATTAGTATTCTGGAAGTTTAATGATGGTGTGCTAGGCGGATACCATGCGTCAGCAGTTTCATATTGTAAGGTAGTGGAATCTGTGTTTAGCGTTTCAACGAGAGTATCAATATGAGCTCCNGCTTTNGGAACTGCNGCAAAAATGAAAAGAAACATGGTAGCCAAAACCAGCCCAACAAGGAGGGTTAAACTCAGTTTTTTGGAGTTGAATTTTTGTTTACCTGTTTTCATCACACTTCCCCATCATCATATCTCGATTACATTATACAATATATTTTATATTCTGCACACGCGCGCGTCAATATTCATGATTTTTTCACAAAAAATCTATATTTTCTGCGTTTCGTTCAGCTTTTACTATGTTTTTACACTCGCCACAAAGCATTTTGTCTTGTATTTAATTTGTTTTGTGACTTGTTTAACTTACCATTTTCATACAGTCTTAAGCACTTATGAAGATTTACAAAAACTTGCAATTTTACGCACAATCTCAACGATAAGGCTAAGATTTCTGTTCTGGTTTGTCCTGCAAGTGAAGGTTTTAACAAGACAATTAACCCATTTACGCTTATTTAAGCAGTACGTGAATATCCGTAACAAATCGGTACTGCTTGTTCTCCATTTTTGTATATCACCATATCTAGAGGTGGAAGAGGTGTTGCATAACTAGCATCAATATTGACTTTGACATTACCTACTAATCCTCCTGCAGATATACTGGCTCCAAATGCAGAAATTTCACCCTCTACTATTTGNGTGTTCATATANGAAAGNCTGGAATCCGAACCTATAACACTTCCAAAAATACCACCGAGCTCCAAAATTCCGCCCCTTATATCCATGTCCACTCTCACAGTGTTTGCTATACACGTTCCTTTGTACGTTATGCCTGAGATACCTCCAACATATGCTCTACCATATCCATTCAAGTGAATAAAAATACTTCCTTCTACGGTCACATTTCTTATATGTCCGTCTCTATTTATTTTGGCAACTGCGCCATACATAACATCATTACCATNAGACACTTTTGCAGCAGTTACCAATTCTCCATCCACTTCATACTTCTTAGAAGTAGGAATGTCTTCGCTTCTTGCGTACATACTATAATCAACCGTCAAGCCTATGTTGTACACCAGCCCAGAGTTATATTCAAAGAGCGAGTCTGTAAGTCCGATAATGCTATGAGTTACATTACGTAAAGTCCCCGCCACTAACTTCTTACTAGTTCCATTTAAAGTACCTGTAAATGCTATTCCAGCGCCTATTGGTTTATAGTTATATTTGTATTTATCAGTTGCCGTTAACTCGCCGTCACCGTTTAAATCTCCTATGATTATATTTTCAGTTAGGACGAAATTTGCGTACATATAGTCTCCAATTCTCAATAGTTCGGGATACGTAGATATCCTAAATGGGTTTTGCATAGTACCGTTACCACCACTGAAAGGATAGAGACCAGGAAGTAATTCTTTAATCTTTACTCCACCAATTTTGATGTTAGAACCATCCCCCGCTATAAGATCATAATCTGCAACTATATCTCCAATTATACTGACATTTGCATATGATACTGCGGTACCTGCAGCCAGTCTTCCATTGGTATAAATGTTTTCTTTTATGCTATGTAAACCAGTTGCTGAAATGTTAGTGCCCATTAAATTGGCAGACACCCTACCTACAGTTCCTTGCTTTTCAAACGAAATGGTAGATGTCGAAATTGAAATTAGGTTGTTTAATACACTAGTGCCTTGTACTTGAGAAATTACCCCGCCTGCAATGGCATAATCAGGTCCGTTTATAACAACGCTAGCCAAGCTTATAATGTCTTTAGCTGAGCTTGAGTCAATAACGCCAATTACACCTCCTGCCAATATATAGGTTCCTTCTGCATTTGTTGATGTTATTTCTACATGGCCACTTACTATGATATTTTCTATAATCGCACCTTTTAACGCAAACCCAGTCAAAACACCCGCTCTAACCTCATTTAATCCAGTACTTATGCTAATTTCTGAAGTCACAAGTTTCAGGTTACGAACTTGTCCCACTAAAACACCAATAAATCCGATATTCTTATTAGTATCTTCAGTTATTTTTATGTTTGCAATAGACTTATGATTGCCATCATACTGACCTGCAAAAGGTATTTCTTTGGCATAGGAAGATGGTATCGAGCCACTTATTACGATATCCGTAATTTGACGATAGATTGCCCATGGAATTCTATTAATTAGCTCTAGCTTACTTGCTGTGTCCATTATAAACGGCGAATCTAGTGTTCCTCTTCCCAATACAAAAAGACCAGCAGCTTTGCTCATAGCTCTGCCATCAACTAATTGCCCTAAAGTCTTAGGATAGTCCACAGCAACAAGCACAGGTTCAATTGCGTTTCTGAAATATACCGCACTCTTTTGAAGCATTTTTAAGGACGTATAATCTGCAATATTTGCAACAGGTGTAGCATCAATAGGCATACCATCTACGGCTAGCACGTTTTCAAGATACAAGTTATCTTTTTCTGCAGGCGACTCTCCTACTAATTCTGTGTAACCCGCAATGTTTCCTACGGCTAAAACCTCGTCTAGTGGTAATAAGTCGCTATATAGCACACTTTCTTTGACAGAAATCATGCTAGTTGAATATACCGCTTCCACATATGAACTGGATGCAAGAAGCCCTACTGCTCCACCTATCATACCAGTTGCATCAGTTATAGAAATTGTCACATCCACGTANCTTTCTGCTANTAANGAATTTGATGCATAACCTACTAATGGTCCAAAAACATTAGCACCGGTTACTGATACTCTTCCATATGCAAAACAGTTTTTAATAGTAGAATTATCGCTAATCTTACTAGCTATCATGCCCACATTTTTAGAATCTGCAGTNNTATTAATTCTCATATCCATGCTTACGCCNAAGTTTTCTATTACACCACCTACCAGGGCATAAAAGAGTCCATAGGAGTTGTTAATATTGATAGTTTCCACAACGGAGATAGTATAGCCCGCTCCATCGTAATGCCCACCAAACGCCCCATAGCCCTCTGCATTAGGCTTGCAGATAGGTTGCATATTTCTACTTACTTGGAAGTTAGAAGTTTGCTTAAAGTATGCGTTTAATCTATTTTCTCCCAAAAACTCATATGGATCTAGGGTTACATACGATGACTCATAATGCATATATGTTGAAATGTTTTCAAAGTCTCTTTGACGGTACACTTTGTATGGGCTTTCCTTTGTCCCTGCACCTTCAAAATATACAATGGTCATGTTAACACTATCGTTTTTAACCACCAAATCTAAACTACTATCTCTAAATTTAATACTGACTGGATAAACTCCTAGGTTTGTAGGTAGAGAGACCGTTTCTTCACCATTTATTGTATATTTAACATCCAGCCCTATTTGACTATCGCTGAGTGCTACATCACTGCTTAACATTCCAAATACCGAATTAAAATACGTATCACTAGGCGTAAAACCAATTGCTCTTATTGGCCCTAACTGCGTATATTGCATTAGCCCGTCATATACAATTTCTACCTCTTTATATAACTGAACTTTCCAAACTACATGATTTACACCTGTAGCAGGCATGACCGTTCCATATTCGGTATACGCATCAACTAAACCTTGTGGTTCAACTCTGTAACTTACGTTCTCTCCAACTATTTCTTGTATGCTCTTAATCTTATATGAATAGGCAGCAGTTACCCCTATTATAGGCTGTGAACCTCTCAGATATGTATAATCTGTTCCAGTGGTTGAAGATAGGAACAAGTATGTTTCATTTGGCATAGGATCTTCTACATTCCCAACATATGCCTCCACACTATACGTATAATTTGTTGTGTCTATTGGAATATAGTGGGTAACGAAGGTTGCCTCTTTCCCCGACCTTCCTTTTACTGTAAATTTATAGTCATAGTCAAGACCACCCACTACATTATCTGCTTTTAACACGAAGTTATAACTACTTAAATCCACTGCAGAAGACCAAGTATCGCCGCTACCGTGTATCCTATAGTAATACCTAGCAACTAAGCCATCAGTACCGTAGTTTGGATGTGGAGTCACTGACATATTAATGTTTACATTTTGTGTGTACCAACCTGCGTATATACCGCTTGATAACGGTATGGTGTTTATATTCAAAGTAAACTCAGGAGTAACTTTATCTATATTTGCGACATATACACCACTTATTGCTTCTTTACCCGTCGCATTTTGAACTTTAATTCTAAACTGAGAGGTTGCATATGTCTCATGTGCAAATAGATAAAATGCGCTTTCATTATCACCAATGTTTATGTATGAACCCCATTCCGAACCAGAGTATGTGGATATGCTAACCGCAGTGATTGGAGATGGGCCTTTTGATGAAATGTTAGCTTTCACTTTAATATTTTCATCAGACCATACATTATTCCCTACTTCGGTCCCGCTAGTTGCTTTATTTCCTATGGCAGTAAGGCTTATTGGCGCCTTATCATTTTTTATGTCCATAGGAGCAGTCGTTCCTTCAACTTGATTGTTTCCCACCACTCTATTTGAGACTACTTTAAAATGATATTTCTTATTAGTTGTTAATCTAAATTCCATACTGGTGGAATATTGATAGTTTTTATTCTCCGTATCGTATGTAACATCTTCTCTTACAAAATCCTTAACAAACTCCCACTCAGATAATGCTCCGCCCGCTAAAGGTTCTGTGGCATAGTAAACCGTTCCTAAGCTTGGTCCAAGAATACCTGCGATATTTACATTTATAACACCGTCTATCCAAGCCCCTGTATAAGGTTGATTAATAACCAGCCCTTGTGTATAAGTGGCGGCAAGTCCTATTGTGGGATTTACGCTATCCTTCTTAACCCAATATAAAGCGTCCACTATGCCATCAAGCTTATATATCGANGNAAACCCTGCGCCTGTTTTCACTCTAAACTTGTAACATTTGTACTGCGCTTCTTTCATAGAAACAGAATACATTAAGCCAGATACTTGTGATAAAGCTTGCGAAACTCCTTCTATGCTAAGTTCGCTTCCCCATGTTGCGCCACCATCAAAACTCATTTCTACACTACCACCAGATGGCCCAAAACTTGTACCCCCGCTGAATGCAATCACTATATCAAANGTTACCATTTCATCTGCAGGTAACCATAGGGATTCTGAATACTCTAACTCAGATGGGTCGNTGTTTAATTTGGTTACAGTAGGTGTGATACTAGATATTGAAACATTCGAAGTAAAGTCTAACTTTGGGAAAATGCTTGATACTGCCTTATGCCCCGCATTATCTTCACAGTACACTCCATATTTTAATCCGTGTGTAGTTAATTCTATAATATATTCACCTGCAACTGCTGGTGGGAGCGTTTTAAGTTCGCCAGTAATACTTGCTGGATCGCCCTTTAATTCGCTTTCAATTTCGATATCAGATTTAGTGTATGGGTATGAGTACACTTTTATAGAAGTTTGTTTAACGCCAGAACCATTAGGATCAGAAAACTTAAATCTCCATGTGGCATTTTCTCTTGCCCATNTATTGATTAAGTCCGTTTCCACTCTATTTACAATAAACCTTTGTGTTAAAACAGGCGCATTCAAATCTATACGTATGTCATAAGGTAAAGGCACCCCATCATCTAGCGCTCCCGATGCAGTTAAATATGTATACCTACTTCCGCCCGTGACAAGCCTGTAGTAATATTTTTGATATTGCTCAGTTTGATAAAATAGTCTAACCTTAAACTCCCCTTCAGTAGCAAGGTTTGCAGGCACTAAATTTACTGACATATTAGTCCATGTTGTCTTATCTTTTGACTGCTGTAACACCGTCCCACTAGCTGTTGCTATTATGGTAAACTCCACCCTTATCCAAGGTTCTGTATCTTCTTCTGTAACATACATGTGTTGATTTGAGTAATCATATATTTTGGAAGAGTCATTATCTCCTGGCCCTGGTAATTCTGTAGCATCATTAGGGTTAGCTCCGCCAAAATACATTTGAAGCGCTATANCGGGAGTTCCTAGATCTACTTTTATGGAAAAGGAATAAGTTTCCTCGTTGCCCGCATTGTCGGTGACTATTATAGTGTGGTTTGTGCATTTCGTGATTTCATGCTGAT
>JGI24709J26583_10001558_pt1 | contig 19343 bp, 9 predicted proteins | sample BioPla2DNA1_FD_26583 | JGI IMG/M metagenome (IMG submission 26583) | reverse complement strand
AAGCACTTGAAATCCCCCTGTGGTTTATATACATATTGTACCATGTAATCAAGTAAAAAAATAGTATTAGGAAAGTATTTACAACTATTATCTTTTAATTGTTAATTGCAATATCAAGGACTTTTTCAGCAGCTTACGGTAAGGCTGTTCAAGGGGATTTCAAGGGGATTGGGGATGTGCCACCAACGAGCGGAAAGTAGCTTTTTGTACAAAAAAGCACTGCTCGCCGCTTTGCGAAGACGCGCCCTAACACCATCGAAGATGGTGCCGCGCGAAGAGCGGGAAACAAAGAGAAAATTTGGAATAATACGTTGAAGTCCACATAATAGGGCAGCTCTTTTGATAATGTAGGTAGGTGAAAGACCATTTTGATCGTTTAAAGATAATAAAAACTGGTTCTTATATTGTTAAAACTGTATAAAGCAATACTTTTTCCGGGAAAATAAAAACTTTACAAACATAAAGTTTTATATGGCGAATATGGAGTGGTGGTGATATAATGGTATAAGATTGGTTTAATATTGTTCTCTGAGGAGAAGAAAGGTGTACTTAGTGAAAATATCATATAACGGTCTATGGAAATTATTAATTGATAATGGAATGCAAAAGAAAGATCTGATAGATAAGATCGGAGTCAGTTCTACTACCATTGCCAAAATGGGAAAGGGTGAGAAAGTGTCTTTAGATGTATTGGAGAGAATTTGCAATTATTTCAATTGTGATATTGGTGATGTTATGAGTTTTGAAAAATGATTATGTCTCCAAATGCGACAAAATAAAGATTGAGAGGTTATACAAATCTTAAATGAAGAAGACAATTTACAACAACGCATTTACTAAATTCACAGACAAGGAATTTGATGAAAAGTATGCATTAATAAGTCATGCAATACAGCTGGGAGATACAACTGATGCAAAGAAGTATCGAGATATTTTAAAGGAACACGGTATTGATGCTAATGACTTACCTTCTGCAGAATTGTTTAATAGAGAAAATAAAATTGAATTAGTACCTGAGAAGAACAAATTTACGTTTATAGATTTATTTGCAGGAATTGGTGGCTTTAGAATCGCCATGCAGAAGCTTGGAGGTCAATGTGTTTTTTCAAGCGAGTGGGATGAGCCAGCAAAGGAAACTTATTTTAGAAATTATGGTGAAGTACCATTTGGTGATATTACGATACCAGAAACGAAAGCACTAATCCCAGATAAATTTGATGTTTTATGTGCGGGATTTCCATGTCAGCCTTTTAGTAATGCTGGACTGAAAAAAGGAATTGAAGATACGCGTGGAACATTGTTTTATCATATTGCTGAAATACTTCGTGATCATCAACCTAAGGCAGTGCTTCTTGAAAATGTTAGAGGACTTATCAGTAATGATAAGGGCAAAACTATCCAAACTGTTTTGAGAACAATTACAGGAATGGGGTATACATGCAATGTGCCACAGGAACTTATTGATAATGGCCCGGTATCAAAACTAAAAGAGGAATGTGCAAAGATGGTTCTGTGTGCAAAAGATTATGGGGTACCACAGAATCGTCCTAGAATTTATATAGTACTTTGGAAAAAAGATTTGGATATTAAAGAATTTCTATATCCAGAGGCGGAAAACACGAAAACAAAAGTTTCATCCATTCTCGAAAAAAATGTTCCTGAGACATTTACAATTTCGGATAAATTGTGGGCAGGACATCAAAGAAGAAAGTTGGAACATGAAGAAAAAGGAAATGGATTCGGATATTGCTTATTCAATGGAAATTCAGAATACACAAGTACTATATCGAGAAGGTATTACAAAGATGGTAGCGAAATATTGATTGAACAACCGGGAAAGAATCCAAGAAAAATAACTCCAAGGGAAGCTGCTAATTTACAGGGATTCCCTAAAGAATTTAAATTGCCGGATTCAAACACCAAGGCATATCAGCAGTTTGGAAATAGTGTAGCAGTACCGGTAGTTGAAAAGGTATCAGAGCAAATAGTGAAACAAATATTGGAGGTGTAAATAGATGTTTGCAGATTTAAATGATCCTGCGCTTCAACCTGAAAGTATCAAGGCAGGACTTATTCCAGAAATTACAATAAGTGAAGGCTTGCGAATGAAGCTGGATGAGATGTTTTCACAGGAGGAGAAGGCATATAGCAAAATTTGGGGAACAACATCAGTTGTTCAAACCGATAAAAGCTATGTTTTCTTTTCAAATCAATGGCTGTATCTGGCTGTAATATGCAAAAAGTATGCGCAGGCTTTATATCAGTATTGCGATTTTTTTGATAATCATATGAGAATTGATACTGATGTAATGAATTGTGTTAAAGCACAGGATTATAGCGGGTCTGCATACGTTAATTTTTTTGATTCCGATGATGACAGAGAATATATGAAGAAATTTATCAATGGTGATCAGGAATTTAGACCAGGTAAAAATCTGGTTAATGCCGGCGATAAAATCAGATCATGCAAGGATATCTTTGGGTCTTGTGTTTTAGGAAAGATGGATGTTCCAAATGCCTCATCTGCATATCTAGGTAATCTGGTCTATTATCTTGCAAAAAGACCTGCACTTTATGATGAGCTTGAAAATGAAATTTCTGGCCAGACTGAAGTGCTTGATTCAGCAATCAAGCTGCCAGTTGTAGTGAAGGATTGTGCAAAAGCAATTGTTGATTACATATATAAGTTAGATGAGTTCGAGAGTATTATTGAACGAATCGAAATTATGAATCAGAGTATAAAGATAAATACAGGAAATACAGATGGGCTTTTACCAGAAGGAAACTGGTTACGGTATATGTTCGCACGTCCATCGTCAGGAATGTTCGATCCAGAATCATCAAGTGATAAGACTAGGGTGTTTGATACTGAATATCTTATAAAAGCAAACGGTGAAGAGTACAGATGTAAACTGACTACTGAATGGGTTGGAACAGATATAGCTGAGGGTGCACAGGGCAATAATTATCTACAGGCGCTTATAAAGCTGGTTAATAAATATTATTCTGATGTTCTCGAAATAAAGGACGAGGGTGGTACCTATTATTTTCATGTATTGAAGAAAGAATTTCTTATATCAGATTTACCAGACGTATTTGATTCTGTTTTTGCTGAGCGATATATCACATCACTTTTGACTAAACCGTTTGTAATTTTGACTGGTAATAGTGGTACGGGAAAAACCAGAATAGCGAAACAGTTTTCACAGTACCTTGAAAGAACAATAGATGGTAAAAGAAATTGGTTAATTGTTCCTGTTGGTGCAGACTGGACAGATAATACTAAAATGCTTGGATTTTATAATCCGCTTGAAGAGAAATATGTTTCAACTCCAACACTGGATTTTATTCTCCAGGCAATAAAAAATCCGACAGTGCCATATTTCCTTATACTTGATGAAATGAATCTTTCACATGTGGAAAGATATTTTTCAGATTTTTTGAGTGCAATGGAGTCGGATGAAGAAATCCCACTTTACAAGGTATCTGGCAAAAAAGCGAAAGATGGAGAAGAGATAACGATTCCTGAAAAGATACGACTTCCTAAAAATCTTTTTGTAACAGGAACAGTTAATATTGATGAAACAACATATATGTTTAGTCCAAAGGTGTTAGATCGCTCTAATGTTGTAGAATTTAAGCCTGAAAAGGAAGCTGTATTGAACTTGATGACAGGTTCAGTAGATGTGAACAATGTTTCTCGTGCAGGAAATGGAGTGGCTGAAGGATTTATAGATCTTGCGTCTGTTATAAGAAATGGAGTTTGCAATGTTGAACAGATAAAACTTGAGCAGGTTCGAGAATTTCTTGATAGCATTTACGAGGAACTTCAGGAAAGTGGTTTTGAATTTGCTTATCGTACAGTTAAAGAGATTCGTCAGTATTATGCAGCGGCATATGAGTTACAGAAAGGTAACTTTAATCTTACAAGAACAATGGACGAACAGATTGTTCAGAAGATTCTTCCTAAAATATATGGTGATAGAAAACAGATAGGAGAGTTACTGGATACTCTTGAAGAAAAATGCAAAAACGGAATTGGGGATTCATCAGAAGAGATGACTTTATCATTGAAGAAGATAGAGCAGATGAAGAAAAGACTTGATAAATATCAGTACGCAAGCTTTATGTAAGAAGGTGTTTTAATGGGCATAGCAGCAGTTTCATTTAAAGATAAAAATGGAATAGAGATAGTGATTTATCCGCAGGGCGAGTGGGATACTATTGATTTTAACGTAGCTACTGAAGAAGAAGGCACAGATATGATTGCCTATGAAGAAAAAGAAGCTGCGTCTAAAGCTGCACTCTCAAAGCTTGATATTGCAACTTCAGTGGATGGACAGAAAATATTAAGACTACGCGAAACAGCTACTTATACATGCAGATTAAAGGATGACATTCAAACTGGTTCGGATCAGATTTGTAAGAATCTCGGTTTCCCAAATGAGAAGAATAATAAGTTCCTCAAAGTAACCAGAGATAGAGATGCATTATCCTTTAGATTTATTAACTACCTTGGAAGAACACATTTAAAAAATTCTTCAGATGAAACTGTAGTCGATTTTGAAATAGTACCTCAGAAGATGAATTATGAAGAGGACTATATTGAGCTGACTAAAAAGCTGGCTGAAGAGTGCGCAGAAATCTTGCTGGAGTATTCAGGTGTTACATCGAACAGATTTGAAACATCTGATACCAATAGTGCCAAGACGCTTTTGGAGCAGTTTATTTTCTTGAGGGAATTCTGTTACTCACATAACCTACAGGCTCTTTTCGGACATATAAAGCGTAATCCGGATAGAATGCTTATGAAGGATGAAGTACTTAAGCCAATTGGACAGGGTTCTCCAAGTGCAAGCTTTTATTCCAGCCCTTTTTCTCATAGTAGAGGCTGGCAGATGGTAAATGGAAAGCCTATGCCTCAAGAAGTTGCTGTAACAAGAAAGTATGACAGTCTTGATACAGTTGCAAACCGTTTTGTGAAGTTTGCTTTGAAAAAATTTAACCTGATATGTAGAGAACTCTGTTCAAGTCTTGATGCTGCAAAAGGAAAAAATGCAGGACAGAATATGTATACGGAGTGCTATCGGGAGGCTTTAGAGATTCAAAGAATTACTGATGACATTTTGAGAGATCATTTCTTTGATGATGTAAGAGAACTTACGATTATGCCGCAGAATAATCAGGTACTTGAAAAGAGAGAAGGATATAGACAAGTCTTTTACGCGGCAGCTATGGTTGATCTTGCTCTTCAGTTGAATTGGGAGGGTGAGCAGAAGGTCTATAGCGGTGAATCTAAAAATACGGCATTACTGTATGAGTACTGGCTGTTTTTTGAACTTAGAAAAATTATCAGTTCAATCGAAAATTGCCAATGTGTACAGGCTTCTGAAAAGCCGTTCATCAATACTGACAATGGTCTAACTATTTCATTAAGCGAAGGTCAGACTTCTTGTCAGGCATTTCTTCTTCCTGATTTGGGTACAAGGGTGAATCTGTATTATAACAGGACCTTTTCAAGGGAAGAGTTTTCCAATACAAAGTATGCAGAATCATATTCAAGGCCGTTTAGACCGGATTACACGCTAGAAGTGTATCCTTCGGATTATCTTAAACCTGAAGATGCCGTCAGAGAAGGTGCGGTAAGCTACATTCATTTTGATGCGAAGTACAGGATAACGGATTTAAGATCTTTTATCGGACCTGATGAAAATGAAATGACAGAGGAGCAGATAAAGGAAGAAGTTGAAAATGATAAACAGGATAGCGTAACGAATACATACAAGCGAGGAGATCTTCTGAAAATGCATACATACAATGATGCAATTAGAAGAACTGTAGGAAGTTACGTCCTGTATCCTGGAGATTTTGATTCAAAGACAAAGAATTACAGACTCTTTGAGGAGGTTCTTCCAGGAGTAGGTGCTTTTGCAATCAAACCAAGTATTCAGACGGACAGTGAAAATGCATTGAAGGATTTTATATATGAAATCATTGAAGCACGTAGCAGAAAATACAGCAGACTTAACCGTATGTTGTCTTATAGCAACCTTGTACTTGGTGAACCTGCGATTAGTACGTTAGATAAAAGAACTACAGGTAAGGAAAAGGACAATAAGAATATCCATAATGATTTGTGTGTTATCGGTTATTTGAGACCTGATTATTATGAGTTGCTGAGCAGAGAAGACCTTTTATCTGAAGGCAGGACTTTTGTTTTTTATTACTATGCTATCAAGGGTGAATCAGTGTATTCACATCATGAAGATATAGGAAAAGCAAAGTATATTCGCTTTTATCAGAATGATATAAATGCTACGGGTAGATATGAAATAGAGCCGCTTAAAGGAATCATAAAATCAAGTGAATTGGTTTCAAAAAAGCAGCTTGATGATTTACTGACAGAGAATGGTTCTAACGATGGTAAAGAAAGATCCGCAGATTTTTATTATGTTCTTAAGGTGGAGGTAGTAAGCTGCACTGAGCCAAAGATTTGCTGTAAGAATAGCGATTTGAATAGCGTGAATGGAAATGATACATTCAGTCCACATTCGCCTAAAGTTGTAACAGAGAAATGGTTAGAAGAGTATTTCTAAGGGTTTACATAAAGATGATTTGAAACGAAAACGAGGGGATAAGTATTGGGTACATTAAATGAAAAGGATATGCAGATAAGAGAAATAAAAGAAGGATACAAGTTTCTAGATAGATTGTATGCTGCTTATCCTATTATTGGTAATGCCTTAATTAAGGAATCAACACAAGAAAAAATAAATGTTCAGGCAAAACAAGCACTAGATAAACTAGTGGAAAATCCGTCTTATTTTTCATCTGTGCCTATAAATTGGCATATGTTTATTACGTTGGCAACAATTAATTATGCTAAAAAATGGAATGCAAATGAAGAGGGACGATTTACTAAGTACATTACACTTCAGTTTGGATATAGAGATGATTCAGGCAAAATTTGGGGAATAATATCTAGATCTCTTGAGAAAACGTTTAATAATAAAAATAGGTTTTTCCTAAAAGACAAGAACGGAAGAGAATTCTATGAGACGGTGCTGGTGCATTCGTTTGCACCGCTTAATGCATGGGATTCTGTATTTGACTTGTTATATGACTTTTTGAAATATAACCTGCGATGGAATTACATTAAGGACGATCCTATCATCAATAAGATGATTTATGCGTTAAATGCAAAAATGAATGGAAACTCATCTGATGATGAGGATTTATTAATTAGTTTTAAGGAGTACCATATAAGACTTGGAGCAAAACGTCTATTACAAAATCGTCCAGAGTATTCAACAGTTCTTTTTGAACAAATTATTAGTAGAATAAATGATTTGGTACAGAATTCGGCCAAAGAACCTTCTACTTATGTTGAGCAACTTGTAGATCAGTGGTTTACAAATAGAATTAGCAGAATGCTGGAGGGTGAAAAAGAGCAGTTCACTAGAAAAGTGTCACGTTCAGGTGATACAGCTTTGTCATACTCAAGAATCAGAGCATCGTTATTGATTGATTCATCAGGTGTAGTTGTGAATATCCCTACCATACGACTGGAAAACACAGGGCATAAATATGCCGAAGTAAGGCTTTACGATGAAACTCGGCTGATATCAAAGGAAACACTTGAAATATATGGTAATGAGCTTGGAGAGACAGTAAGTGGTTGTAACATTCCAATTGCTATCTCAGGATTAAATTCCTGCAATTTAAAGGTTGAAATAGTTTGCGATGGAGATGTTATCTACGATTCAGGAAAGAGCCTTTATAAGAGATTTTGGATATTTAAAAATGGTAAGGAAACCAGCATAAGTGGATTGAAGCCGGGAAGATATGAAATTTATGCTCCAGGTGTGGATGGCATATCTTTCGAAGAAGTAGATGTTCTTGAAAAAAGCAATAATTACCTCGATATTTGTCTGAATGATGATTATGCAATCTATTATAACGACAGACTTGTTGCCATGGACACGTCTAATATTAGAGAAGTGACAATTTCAGAACCGGAGTTTGTGGAAGGATGTCATTATGTAACAGAAGATGACGAGTGCAAGATAACCCTTATTCAGGACAGCTTTTCCATTTATTTAGATAGAGACCGTCAGGGAAATAGTATTCGTATGTACTGTGGAAGTGAGGAAATAAAACTTACTGATTATTGGAAGGATGGAGGCGTATGTGAAATACCATTGAGCAGTTTTTCCACAGTGAATGATGTGGTATCGGTAAGTATTGTTAGTTTAGAAAGAAATGCGGTTATTTATGAAAAACATTTTCTCGTTCTAAAAGGTTTAAGGGTGTCATTTAATAAAGATTGCTATGTTATGCGGGATGATTATGATGAAGCATTTGCTGATATTAAAATCAATGATGAAATGCAGAAGCATAATATTCAAATGGGCGAGAATGTCATTTCAATTGAATATGAGGCCGGAAACATTAGCGTTGATGTTCCTGCTATGACGTATCATTGGAACAATATTGATAACATCTATCCTGGAGAGAATATATGGATTGATGATATTAAGCAGGGGGCAGAATTAGAGATAAACTGTTCATCAGAATTAGATTTTGAAGTTGAAATCGGAGATGAGAGATTTTCGGATTCTAAAATAGATCTTTTTGCTATTGGAGAGCGGGAAAAAAGCAAGGCTTCTTATAATTATCCGGTTACCGTTTCAGTGCAGAATCATAGGTATACATTGGGACAAATTATCTTTTCTGAAATGTTCATTAGGATGCCAGTGTTTACATCTGATGAGAGTTTTATCTACTGGGATGGTGGCATTAGCTTTATAGGTAATAGGGATAAAAGAATTAGACTGGATTTGTATAACGAAGAGAATCATGCTTATTCTTTGAAATTGGAATTTGATGATAACAAGATTGAATTACCGCCAGACTTTGTAGATGGTGAATATACATATTCTATAGTTCTAGAATCTGGAGATGAGGAACTGATTCTCGCACAGGAAACACAGTTCTTTGGAAACCCCAATAAATACAGATTCGAGAATAAGATAATTGAAATTTTTGAAGTTACGGAGGATGTTGAAGAAGGGACAAAGCCACAAGAAATTAAGCCTGTTTACATTGAGAACATTAAGTTTATAGAAAGAAATTATGTAGCATCAGAAGAGGGTACTTTTGATATTTATGAAGGACAGATGTTTTTTGTAAGGCCGGATGGAAGTAAAAAGTACTATTCACGTAGATACTATACCAACAAGCAAACGAATTTTTCGTTCTATAAAATTAACCCTGTAAAAATAATCTATATTAACGAAAAGTTGTTACGAATTGTAAATGAGGATGATGAAGGACTTTATTGCTATGACAATTTTGGAACATCGCCGAGATTGGAAATTACAGACAGAGAACCAAGGATTGGAGCAAAGAATTATAAGGATATACTTTTCTATTTGTATGGATCAAATGTAAAAAGGCTAAGAGCGCAGGCTACAACACCTGTTGTTTCAGCATACTCAAATGTGAGGAATGATTTTGAAAAGTATGTTGAGATAGATCAGTGTGAAGTTATTGAAGCGGAAGTATCAAGGAGAATGATAATCAATGCGGGTCCTGGAACGGGTAAAACGTGGACTTTGATTGAAAAAATTATAAATCTTGTAGATGTTCAGGAGGTGGATCCTGAAACTATTTTGGTGCTTTGTTTTTCTAAAGCTGCGGTTGAAGTCGTAAAGAATAGATTAAAAAAAGCAGCTGATGATGAACGAGTATCAGAAGTAATTAATCTTGTAGATGTCAGAACATTTGACTCATTTGCTTCACAAGTATTGTATTGGGTAAAGGATGAAAGTGAATATGATAACCTGCAATATTATGATATCGGCAAATTGAATTATGATGAAAGAATTAATTTGTTTACGAGTACCATAACGGAGTTGCCGGAGTTACTTGAACAGTGTAGTCATCTTTTTGTTGATGAGGTTCAGGATTTGGTCAAGGAGCGTGCACGTATGGTACTTGCTATGATACGAAAGATACCGGATTATTCAGGAGTAACATTGCTTGGTGATGCATGTCAGTCAATATATGACTATCAGGCAGGAAGTGACCGCATGACTTCAAAACAGTTTTACGGCGTTATGGCAAATGATATGCCGAAATTTGCGCATTATACATTTACAAGAAACTATAGACAGGATGATGAACTTGCATCTTTAGGCGATGGTTATAGAACTCATATTTTAAGTGGACGAGTTAAAGAGTGTGATTCTTATTGGCATAAAGAAGTCGAAAAACAAATACCTCAGTTCAAGGAATATGATGCTGATAAGATAACACAAAGTAGTTTAAGAGAATTACTGGATGCAGGAACTGTCGGAATACTAACCAGAACCAATGGTCAAGCATTAAAAATATCTGCAGCATTAAGGGAAAAAGGAATTGATCACGTTCTAAAGAAACGATTAAGAGATAATACTTTAAATAAGTGGATTGCATTAGTCTTTAATGATTATGAACTAACTTCAATAGATGAAGATGACTTTACAGACTTATACAATGAAATAGCAGATTCTGAAGATGCAGAATCGTATGAGGTATGGAATGCCATAAGGGAAGCATCTCGAACATCAGCTGAAAGAATTGGTGTTAGGGATATTTTGAAAGGTATTATGACTAATTCTAGATCATTGGCATTGTATTCACATGAAAGACTTTCAAAGCTTACTGTTACAAATATACATAGAGGAAAAGGACGCGAATTTGATGTTGTATTGGTAGAAAATGATATTTTTACAGATGAAGAAAAAGAGTTGGAAGAGCATAAAGTATGTTATGTAGCATTAACCAGACCTAAGCAAGAAATCTATAGAATAAATGCTAAGGCTGATTTTATCCGAATTGACAAAGAAGGAGATAGGCGCTGTTTTAAATCCGATTATGTTGGATATAATAAGCAACGATTGACGTACTTTGAAGTTACAGGGGAGCCAGATATAGATTTGCGATCCTTTGTACGAGAAGGTGGAACACAACTTTATATCAGAGAAAACTACAATGACCTCGTAGGAAAGAAGATTGTTTTGCTTAAAGACAAACATAAGTCAGAGTTTGTACGGTATAAGATTGTTCTTGTTGAAGGCAATTACATTCTTGGATATACAAGCAAGGAATTCTATGAGTCATTAAGTAGAGCATTGCACGTAGTGTATAAGCTACCTTCAAGAGCAGAATTGTACTTTAATGTCTATCCGGAGCGTTTTACAGACATATACGTTGATGATGTAATTTCTGTAATTGATCAGCTTGATGGTTCAGAAATGGGTGTAAAAGCCTTTGGAGAAATGGTCACTTGGAATGCAGTTACCATTGTTGGTTATAGCAAAGCGGAATACTAATAGGAGAATGAGATGGCGGATTATAAAGAGTTCTATGAGGCTCGAAAGGAAATCATAGACATAGTAAAAAAAGACCTTATTGGGCCTGTATATGAAGATGAAATACTGGTTGAGCGTCCTTCGCAATACTATGTTATGGGAAAACTATATCCAAGAACAAAGGATGAGCAGGATAATGAAAGCGATACAGATGAGGATGTAACAACAAACTCTGGCATGGATCAGAATACTGATTCATATGATAGTGCATTGGCATCTACAAATGTTATTGATCCAAGTACCATGGGTGTTACTTTTACAGTTAAGCCAGGCGTTAAGCAAATAAAAGTGTCTGTAAGCTATGCACAGTATCATTCAAATACAAAGGAAGAGATAGATAAACAAGGATTTGACGTTAGTAAATATGAAAATGATGTGACGGATAAGACATTATTTTGGGTTAGAGAGCCGGGAAAACAGGAATTTGTATTTGATATAGGAAAAGATAAAGAATACAGAATTGTTGATGAGATATATCTTAGCTCGTTCACTCATAAAACATTTGAGAGTGGGGAAACAGTTATTACCATAGTTCTCACAAACAAGTATGTAATTGAACAGTTTGATTTTGATGAAAAGAATAATCACTCTTTATTTCAACCTGAAATTACTATCGTCTCCGATGAAATGGAAGGAAGAGTGTTTACTTCTGTTCGCAGACAAATTGAACTTACTGATGATGAAGAGCTATCAGAGCTTGATATGTTATATGCAGCTAATGGTTGCTTTGGCCAAGGGCATGGCTGTGCTGTTGAATGGGATGTAGAAAAGGTGGAACCAGACTATATTAAGAGCTCGTTTATGCCTGCATTTAATCTTCTTCAAATGAAGGCACGTCAAATAGAGAATAACCCTGTGTTCAACATGAAATATTTACACACAGGAGATGCCAAAGAAATTATTGCTAATTTAGTGAGTTTTGTAGATGAATATAGAGACTGGATTAAGAAACTTAAGGAATCTATTCCCAAAGAATATGAGGAAAGCGCAAATAATAATATAAATAAGTGCCTAACTGTTTGTGAGAGAATTGAGCAAACAGTTAAGACTCTTGGAAAAAGTGCGAAGGAAAATGGAAATGCATGGAAGGCTTTTAGATATGCAAACGAAGCTATGTACATGCAAAGACGACAATCAATAATAAAGGGTGGAAGGGAACCAAAAGATGAGAATATCAATTGGTATCCGTTTCAGCTTGCATTTGTGATGCTTGAAATAATGTCATTTGTAGATCCGACTGGGGATGACAGAAAGACGGTTGATTTGTTGTGGTTCCCTACTGGTGGTGGTAAAACCGAGGCATACTTAGGAATTGCTGCATTTTGTATTTTTTACAGAAGACTAAGCCATGAAGAAGGTGTAGACGGTGTAACTGTTTTGATGAGATATACCCTACGATTGCTAACAATTCAGCAGTTTGAAAGGGCTAGTATCTTGATTTGTGCTTGCGAATTGTTACGAAAGAAATATGCTTTACCGGGCGGAGAGATATCAATTGGATTATGGGTTGGAAATAAACTTACTCCAGGTACGATTGAAGTGGCCGATACTACTTTAGCAAAGTTACATAACAATGGAAATGTAGATCAAGATGAGGCAGATCCATGTCAGATAAAGATTTGTCCTTGGTGTGGTAAAAGAATATATCCTAAAAATTATTCTATTAATGCGGCAAAAACTCGTATGAACATAAAGTGTACGAATGACGAATGCGTCTTTTCAAAAGAGGAAAGCTTGCCTATTCACTTAATTGACGAGGAAATCTATGGAATTCGACCAACATTTATAGTTGCTACGGTGGATAAGTTTGCTCAGATTACGTTACAAGATAAACCGGCGGCGTTGTTTTCAGTCGATAAACAATGCCTTCCTCCTGAATTGATTATTCAAGATGAGCTTCATCTTATTTCCGGACCATTGGGAACAATGACTGGAATATATGAGGCTGCAATAACAAAAATATGTGAACGTGATGGGGTACCAGTAAAGGTTGTAGCTTCAACAGCAACTATTCGTAATGCAGATAAGCAGATTAGAGCTTTATATGGAAGAAAACTTGCTCAGTTTCCGCCACAGGGAACATGTGCGGATGATTCCTTTTTTGCTGTGAAATCAACTCCAAAGGAGAGACCGGCAAGACTATATATGGGAGTTATGGGAGTTGGAGCGACTTTTACAACAACTCTTATAAGAGTGTATGCTGCATGGCTGTTTGCCTCTAGGTATCTGATTGATAAAGGATATAGCGATAAGGCAATCGATAATTTCTGGACGTTAACTGGATATTTCAACAGTATTCGAGAATTGGGCGGTGCTCAGACACAGGTAGTAGATGATATTCAAAGTAGATATCAATACTTAAAGGATAAGAAATTTGCAGATTTTAATCCTAAATATACCGGAAATAATAAATATGAGTATTCTGAAGAATTAACGAGTCGAATGACGAATGACCAGATTTCAGATATCATTCAGACTCGACTTAAGGTCCCATATACAAGTGAGCAGGGTGAAGATGTACCATTTGATTTTATACTTGCGTCAAATATGATTTCAGTCGGCGTTGACGTAGGTAGATTAGGAACGATGGTTGTTGCTGGACAACCAAAAACAAATGCTGAGTATATTCAGGCTACAAGCCGTGTCGGACGTGATAATCCAGGACTTGTGTTTATGATTTATAATGCATCTCGTTCTAGAGATAGATCACACTACGAACAGTTTTTAAGGTATCATGCTGCACTATACCGCTATGTGGAAGCTACAAGTTTAACACCTTTCTCTGATAGAGCTAGAGATAGGGGACTTCATGCTTTATTCGTTACGTTATGTAGATATATGTGCCCAGAGTTGCTGGAAAATGAGAATGCATCAAGATTTGATCCATCTCTTCCGGCAGTTAAGGAAGTTGAAGATATTATATTTAAATATGTTCAGATTGTTGATAAACGTGAGTTAGATAATGTCATCAAGGAAGTGAAGTTCATTGAAATGAAATGGGCAGAAGAAGCTCAAGGTGAACTGTGGTATCACAGAAAAAAGAAAAGATCTTTGTTAAAAGAAGATATCGAAGAGGATGATAGATTTAGATGTATGAATAGTATGAGAAGCGTTGAAAAGCAATCGGGATTATATTTGCTAGGAGATTGATTATGAGGATTGGACCAAAAAGCGCTAAAACAAAGAAAGACGCAATAGGAAAGTTAAGAAAAACGCAATTAATTACTACATTTGCGCCGGGAGCAATAGCAGATATGCCTGAATATTCGGTAATTCTGGCAGCAACAGATTATTGGAGTAATAAAAGTCCTACAATCCATGAACCGAATCTTGAAAGATTACTTGGAATAAAGGGATTTAAAGAGCCATATGCCACAGATTCAGAAAATCCGAAAGGAAATCCTGATGTACCAGCGTTTAGATTTCCAAGGATGCATTTTTGTCCAAAATGTGGTGATTTAAAGGATTATAAACTTTTTGGAGACTCAAAGCATAAGAAATGTCAGTGTGGCAGACAGTTGGTACCATCACGTTTCGTTTGCTCATGTATTAATGGCCATCTGGAAGATTTTCCGTATAAATGGTGGGTTCATTATGGAAATTATTCAGAGTGCCCAGCTGGTGATAAATGGGATCAGATTAGCATTGAGTTCAAAAATACTACAGGTGGATTGTCAAGTATCGTAATCAAGTGTAAAGCATGCGGTAAAACCAGAACCATGGAAGGTTGCATGAGTAAGGATGCGTTAAAGGGATATAAATGTAAAGGTAAAAGGCCATGGATAGGATTTGATAAACAATTTGATGATGTGGAAAACTGCATGGCTCTGATGAAGACGTTACAGCGAGGGGCGTCTAATGTTTATTTTAGCGTAACACAGAGTGCATTAACGATTCCACCATATAGTCAAAAGATACAAAGTGATTTAAGCGATAAGTGGGAAGAAGTAAAAGGGCTGTTTGATAACAAAATGGATGATGAAAATATAAAGATTGTTCTTGGAGCATCTATATTTCGTCAAACAATATTGGAAGGAAGATATTCTGCTGACGATTATTTCAAGGCAGCTAAGGAACGTTATCAGATGGAAAATCCTACAGATGAAGTAGAGATTGAAGATAACTATACAGAGAAGAATCTTTATCTAGACGAGTATGAAGCATTATGTGCAGGATATGAACAAGATGAAGATGACGTGGAACCAGAACAATTTATTGCGGTTGAATCTGAGATTCCTGACATCTTGGATGGATTTGTAGAATCTGTAATGCTTGTAAAAAGACTTCGTGAAGTATTAGCGGTTAAAGGATTTAGGCGTATAACCCCAGAAAAACCGCACCCAGATGATAACAGAGCTGTTGGGATGGATGGAAGGGAATATCAACCTGTATGGAACAAACCACATGATTGGATGCCAGCAATACAAATGCGTGGTGAAGGATTGTTTCTAAAATTCGATGAAGAAAAATTAGGAGAATGGGAAGACAGGAATTCCGCTAGGTATGATTTAATGAAAGAACGTTTAGGAGACTACAATATTGGCAAAGGAATGATGTCACCAAGATATGTAGTTTTACATACATTTGCGCATCTTCTCATTAGACAATTAACCTTAGAATGTGGTTATTCAGGTGCTGCATTAAAAGAAAGAATTTACAGTACATTTCCGGACTCTGATAAACCTATGGCGGGAGTTTTAATTTATACTTCGTCTTCAGATTCTGACGGTAGTTTAGGCGGATTGGTAAGACAGGGAGAACCAGAATTGTTGGAAACAACAATTAGAAATATGTTACAGGAGGCTTCTTGGTGTTCCTCAGATCCTTTATGTAGTGATTCAACTGCGCAAGGATTTAACTCTCTGAATTATGCTGCGTGTCATGCATGTACATTATTACCAGAAACAAGTTGCGAAGCCAGAAATTGCTTATTGGATAGAGTCTCTATAGTCGGAACTTATGACGATAGAAGCTTAGGATTTTTTGGAGAACTACTTGAGGAGGAAGAATAAATGGCTAGGATGATACCGGCTACAATTAGCCCTGATGTTAAAAGTCCTGCAGAGAGAACAATCTATAGTTGGCTGAGTGACTTAGAATGGGAAAATTGCATCGTTTTACATTCTTTAGGAATGTCAGAGCATGTTGATAAAATATTTGGCGAGATTGATTTTGTCGTTATTGCTGACGAAGGCGTGCTTTGCATTGAGGTGAAGGGCGGAGTTGTTAAACGTAGCGGAGGAAAATGGCACTTCATAAATCGCTATGGAAAAGATAGTACAAAAGATGAGGGCCCATATGCTCAAGCGCAAGGAAACGAGCAGTCATTAAGGCAGTATTTGGTTAATCGACTGAAAAATAAGCAGGATCCAATATGTAGATGCGCGTATGCATGCTGTGTTATGACTCCTGATTGTGTAATTGATGTTGACAATGATATTGAAATTATCCCTGAAATTACATTTGATAAGAGAAATACAAAAGACGATTTGCCTAAGTTTTTTGAGAATTCCTTCAAATATTGGAAGGGTAAAACTATGGAAAAACGTAATTTTTCAGGAAGACACTTACAGGATGAGGATAAAGAACGACTTGTAAATATTCTTCGTGGCGATTTTGCGTTTGTTCCGGCTATGTCATTGGCATTAAAGAGAACGGATGTGATGTTGGCATCTTTGACTGATGAACAGTACATAATCATGCAGGGGTTTCACTCTAAAAGGATGCTTGTTTCGGGGCCGGCAGGAACAGGAAAAACCATGCTTGCTATGGATCAGTGCAGGAAACTAAATGCCGAAGGGTATAAAGTTTTATATTTATGCTATAACAAGTTAATTGCGAACTATGTAAGAAAGAATTTTGAATTAGAAAAGCAGAATATTGAGGTTTCAACTCTTCATAGTTTTCTTATGAAGAAAACGGGTGAGAATGAAACTGCAGATGCGAATTTCTTTACAGAAGTTTTGCCTAATAAGTTCATAGATGGAATTGATGATTATATGCCAGATGATGAGAAATATGATGTTATAGTCATCGATGAAGGACAAGATTTAATGAATACAGTTTCTGTATTGTGCCTAGAAGGAATGGTAAAGGGCGGCCTTAGCAAGGGAAGATGGACTATTTATTACGATAAAAATCAGAATATTTTTGGAAAATATGAAGAGCTCCAAGATATTTATGATGAATTAGAAGACTACGGCGCTTCATGCTATGAACTTTCGGTAAACTGCAGAAATACAAAGCAGATTGCAACAGGAAATTGGTATACAACAAATATTACCCAAGCATCAATAATGAAGGCTGATGGGGAAGTGGTTGGTTATCACAAATATGATAGTAAGAATACTGAAAAAAATGAAGTACTGAAGCTTATTAGACGTCTCCTTTCAGAAGGAATTAGTAGAAACGATATCGTTATCTTATCTCCATATAGAATGGATAATGAAAACAGCTGTCTTTATAATGCATCCATTCCATCTGATATTGGTGAGATAAGATTAAATGAATTTAATAAGTTGGATAGCGATGAGTTTATACGGTTTTATACAGTAAAGGCGTTTAAAGGCCTTGAAGCTAGAGTGATATTGTATATCGATATTGAAGGTTTTGAAGAAGACGATGAAAGATTATTAAACTATGTAGCTATGTCTAGGGCAAGAACTCTTCTTGAGGTATTCTATAAAGCTGATTTGGAAGAAGAACGTCAGAGGATGATGATGAATACTTATAACTTATAAAATGCGCGGAATCAATAGCAAATAAACGGTTGAAGTAACAATAATATAAGGTGGTGAATGTATATGCCGTTTCAGATAGTGAGAAATGACATTACGAAAATGCATGTTGATGCCATAGTGAATACAGCAAACCCTATGCCAGGATATGGTGCAGGGATTGATAGTGCTGTCTATGAAGCGGCAGGTAAAGACAAACTTTTAGCAAAACGTCATGAGATAGGTGCTATTGATAGAGGTACATCTGTTATTACTGATGGTTATAATTTACCGGCAAAATTCATCATTCATACAGTGGGAACCGCTTGGCAAGGCGGTAAAGCTGGTGAGGAAGATATTATTAGAAGTTGCTATCGAAGCGTGTTTGATGTAGCGGTTAATAACGATATTGCAAGTCTTGCTATACCGCTTTTAGCTTCAGGAAGCTATGATTTTCCTAAAGGAATTGCGCTTAGGATTGCACTGTCTGAGATTGAAGCATTCATGTCGGAGAGTGACATGGAGGTTTACTTAGTTGTTTTTGATGAAAAATCAGTATCGCTGTCATCGGAGCTATATGGAGACATTGATGAGTATATCAATGACAATTATGTAGAAGAAAAGAATCAAGAAGAGTACCCAGATTCTTATGGAAGAAATGAAAGGGTGCGACGTGGTACAGAATTTGTTGCTGGGGGATTTGCTTCAGCCGCAAGTTATGTTCCTGGATTATTTAAAGCTAATAAGGCTGAGAAGAAAAAAAGAAAAGAAGCAGAATTATATGAAGAGAGAGCAGAAGATTTAGAAGAATTATCTTCGATAGACATGTGTCTGTCTTCTCCTCAATTTGATGAGGAGAGAAGTCTAGAAGACGTCGAAAAGAATCTAGATAAGACCTTTATGGAACTTGTTTTTTCATTTGCTGATGCAAAAGGACTTACTGATGTAGAAGTTCAAAAGAAGGCTAATCTTGATAGAAAGGCGTTTTCTAAGCTGAAATGTGGAACTACAAAGAATCCTAGTAAGGCTACAGCTCTTGCTTTAGCAGTAGCTCTTGAGTTGGATTTAGATGATACGAAGGATCTTCTTTCTAGAGCAGGACTGGCATTAGAAGCTGCTGAAAAATCAACCGTTTATTTGATTGGAATTTTGATTTTAGCTTTAAAAATGGCTCTATATCAATTTTTTAAATTTAAATCACTTTAATAAG
>JGI24709J26583_10001554_pt1 | contig 19358 bp, 18 predicted proteins | sample BioPla2DNA1_FD_26583 | JGI IMG/M metagenome (IMG submission 26583) | reverse complement strand
TTAATATATCCTGAAATTGTGGTGAAAGAACCGAAATATGATTTAGAACAAAATCAAGTTTTAGGTCTAGTCCAAGTTTATTTAGCTGTTCAATATCATCCGGTTTAGCTAATANCTTGTTTAAATCATAGCTTATTACAGAGAATCCTCTATCTAAATCCGTGTTAAATACGCTAGGTAATATGTAAAATGATTGGAATGCACCTTTCATGTCGGGGCGTTTTAATAGCTCAACTATTTCTGATAGTGTACCACCTATACTGTCAGGATATGTGTTTAACATTGTGCCGTTACTCATGAACATTAATCCTCCTTAGCCATAAGCTGGCGATAGGCGGCATATGATATTATTTGCCCTTGTTTAGAAACTATAATTTTTGCTTTATGTGCCTGGGCTTCCAGCTTTTTTTGTTCAATTTCTAATACCATTGTTGTAAATGCGGAATCCGTTTTTCCGTCCCGATTCCTTTCCCTGCGATGAGCTAGAGTTTCAGCGGGCGTGCTGCAAAGATAAATCGGGATATCTATGCCTTCAAATTCATCGCTGTTTCCATGTGTCCATTCAAGAATTAGTACCTGCACATTAGAAAAGTCAATCAAATCATACCAAAGAGCGTCCTTTTCTCTACCCATCCTTTTAAGATAGATATTCGAAGCGTTTTGTTGAAACTGAGCAAGAATATGGCTTACTTCATCAAAATCTATTTCAAGCTGTGTACCTAGGTATAGGGTTAAAGCACGACGCCCTGCTTGCTGATAAACAGATAACCAGGGGTTTGCTTCCAAAGAGCTTAAATCTACATCTTTATTTTCCAGCCATAGTTTAGTAAGCTGCTCCATTTGTTCTGACGAAAGCATTTCTCTGCTAACAAGACCGCGTAATCCGCCGTTCCTGTATACTCTTTCGCGTTCGTTATCATTATCTTTAGGAATGCGTCTTGGATAATTGTCGCCGCTTAGTACATAAGTGCCTATTCCTTCGTTTGAAAGGTAATAAGCTAATATTGATGCGGTTTCACTTTTTCCAACCCCGCTTCCCCCGCAAACAGAAACAACCACCTTATCTTTTGGATATTCTGCCAATAAACGCCGAAGTTTAGGATAAATTATCTGTGCTTTTTTCACATGTTCTTCATTAATAAATATTTTATCACCGGGCATATCGCCATGGGGAATGTTTTCGGGCAAATTAGGAGTGACCCACAAATCAGAAAAACAGAGCATAATAAACCTCCTTAGGTTGTTTGACGTTCTACTAGGTGTACGGGCAAGACAGTCTGAAGAGGGACAACATGCCCCGCTGCTCGCTTGATAATTACATCTATTGCGTATGAACACATCTCTTCAATGGGTTGATGAATAGTGGTTAGCGGTATTGCACACAGCGAGGCAAAGGGAGTATTGTCATATCCGATAATTTTTATGTCTTCAGGTATACGAATTCCGTTCTTTAAGCAGTACTTAACAACGGCTGCTGCAACTACATCATTGGATGCAATAGCGTCTATATTAGGATAAATAGAAAATATTTCTCGGATAGTTTTATCCAGCTGAGAAGAAAAACGATCTTTCCAAGATACGTTGACTGTAATTGGAGCGGGAAGCCCATGTTCTTGGAATGCATTAAGGAATCCATCTTCACGTTTATTGCCGTCTGCTTCATTGGACATTTTTGCGCTGATATATATTGGTCTATTGCATCCTTTGGCAATTAAATGCTCAGCCGCCATTCTGCCCCCGCCATAGTTGTCCGCAAGAACCGAAGGGATAGGTAGAGATGGTGTCCGTTCAAACACAACAACTGGTGAATCTGGGTGTACATGCTTTTCCACCTTGGGAGAGAGATTACACTGAATAATACCCGCAACACGGTTACACATAAGCATTTTATAGCAATCCCGCTCTTTTTTACTATCGTTACCGGTTACGCAAAGAAGCAATTTAAACCCTTTTTCAGCTGCCGAAATCTCAACGTGTTCAACGACGCTGGAAAAAAAGAAACTCTTTACAGAAGGTACTATTAGTCCGATGAAATTGCTTGTTTTTACAGTAAGGGAACGTGCCATATCATTGGGGAAATAACCCAACTCTTGCATAGCGGCATTGATAATATTTTGAGTTTTAATTGAAACGTTCCCTTTATTATTTAGCATCCGAGAAACTGTTGTAACTGAAACTCCCGCACGTTCTGCAACATCCTTTAGTGTAATCAATAACATCACCTCCCTTTTATAATAATGTATGAATTATTTCTTGTAAAGATGAGCGCTTATAGATAATAATCGGTTGAATTTTCTATATTCCATGATAGTATTTAATCTAATGTTTTTTACGAGAAACACACGATTATCTGTAAATGCTTCTGATTTATACCGTATGATTCCATTAGATGTGGCTGTAGAGATACTATGAATCTTAAAGGCTAATAACATTTTAGCTGTTATCCAAACTACCTTTTCCTGTTCTCCACCAAGCCATAGCGGCAGTTACGGCTCTATCCCAAAAATCAAAATCATGGGCACCATGACTGGTTTGCCATTCATGAGGATAGTCTATCCTTTTAAGAGCTTCATGATAGTTTACATTAGCTTGGTACAAGCTATCCTCAGTACCGCAGGCAATATAGAGGCGTGGATTATTGTTTGTTTTAAGACAGTTCTTTGCTAAGACAATTGGGTCCTTATCGCTGCCATTCATTTCATGTTCAGGGCCGAATATATGGTTGTAATAGGCTTTTGGAAGACTTGCCAAAGCCAATTTTTCAATTTCGCCGGCTCCATAGGCTTCAACAATCATTGCGGAGGAAAAAGCCATTATTGCGCCAAAAGTATCATGATACTTTAGACCGTTTCGTATGGCACCATAACCGCCCATGGATAGTCCCCCGATTGCCGTATCTTCACGTCTTATAGAAATATTAAACATTTTTCTGGTAACTTCTATCAGTTCTTTGCCAATCATTTCCCCACAATAAAAACCGGTTGTTTTATTATCAAGATAAAACAGGTTTCCTCCTTCCGGCATAACTACTGCCACACCATATTCAAAGGAAAGTGCTTCTATGCTACTTTTCCTTAACCAGTCGTTACAGCCTCCGAAAATACCGTGTAATAGGTACAGCGTAGGCCATGGATGTGCCACATAATATGGTGGAAGGCTCATATTTGCGTGCTGGTCAATNGGTAACACGACTGTGAGTCTTGTGGAACCCTTTAAAGCAAATGAAAAGTATTCTGTGTTAATTATTGCCATGCTTTTCCTCCTCAATATTTGTGGTGTATTATTTCAAATACATATTATCATCATAAAAAGTCGGTGTTCATACAACAAACCTGTCAATCTATTAGCATTGAGAGATCATGCACTGCTCTCTCCTTATATAGTAATTACTTCAACATGAAAGCATAGTACCTCATTTAAACACGGGAAATTTTAGAAAAATATCTAGTAACTTTAGGAAAGGGTATCACTATGTTGTAAAAATGTCAAGCGCTTGACATTGCATTATGTTTGTAAAGTGTAGAGAAGTCAATCATTTCTGATATATACTTTTGAACAATGTTTGTTTAGAATAATTCTACATTAAACAAGTCTGTATTTTACATAAAGGTTTTAGAGTATCATCAAGATCTGTTGGTCTTAGTGATTTGTTCATCTAAATGATTTTCGCTGTGAACATGTTCCGAGAAAATAGATACCATAATAGAGGTGGTAAAAATGAAAGATATAGTTATAATTGACCCCACTTGCCCACAATGGAAGGGCAATTTACATATGCATACTAACCGCTCGTCTGATTGTAATACTGACTATATAGAAGCTATAAATGAATATAAAAGCAAGGGATATAACTTTATCCTTGTAAGCGATCATGAAATATATTGGGCGTCTGAACAAGCGGATAGTGAAGGCTTTTGTACATTATACGGTGCAGAAAGTGCGTTTAATCGCCACCCGAAGCGGGCATATGAGTTGGCAGAAGAAGCGAAATCTTTACATCTTAATATTATTCAAGATGAAAGTGCAGCAGCGGAGATACCTTGCTTTGAGCATGAACAGATTCTTCCAAGACCGGTGGATTTTGGCTTGGATTCTTGGAATGCATGTATAGACAGATACAAAAAGATGGGGCATATAGTAATGCTAAATCACCCTAACTGGTCTAGGCTCTCTCCTGAACTTATGCTCGGTATACATGGTTGTTTCGCGTTTGAAATTTTCAATGGCGGAAGTATATGGGAAGTGGGCTGTTATACTGATGATGCAATCTGGGACTATTGCCTAAGACGTGGTAAGCGTATATATGCTGCCGCAGGTGATGATACGCACAAATATGCTGATGAAGGTGAGTGTTGTGGTTCATCGTTCAATATGGTAAGTGTACCTAAACTTAATAGGCGTACAATTGTTGATGGACTTAAGTTGGGTAACTTCTATCCCTCCACAGGTCCATTAATATATGAAATGAGAATAGAAAATGGTACGCTTTATATGCGCTTTAGCCCTGCTCGCTCTATCAGAATAATTGGTGCGCCCGGTCATGGGGTGGGTAAGCTTATGCCGAAAAACAAAACAATTGAAGAATATTCTTGGAAAATTGACAATAACTTGCAATATTTCCGCGTAGTTATAACTGTGCCTGATGGCGGTAAAGCTTGGACACAGCCTGTGTTTCTTGAGGATATTTTACAGGAACCGCGCTATAATAATGTATGCTGATTATAAACCTAGCCCCTTAAAACTGACAAAGAAAATTTCCTATATATATATTTAAATTATACTCATAATTGATATTCAGATGTAAAGCCACCGCTTTAATTATTGATGAAAAAATAAGTAAACGACAACTATACAGAAGTAATAAGCGATAAACTATTGATACAATAATTTTCTTTAGCTTAATTTACAGTTTGTTAATTATAAACCGTTTCTTTTGAAACCGTATCATGCTATAATCTGTATAGAACTTTGCGTTTGGAGGTATTTATTTTGTTTGGCAGGTTCATGAATAATTACTATTATGGCAAGTCTGGCAAGGGAGATTATAAACGCGAAAATCTACCTAAAAACCGCTGGCAGCTATTTTGGGAAATGTTGAGGGTACGTTTTAGCGGACTGTTTCAGCTGAATATAATATCTGTAATATTTTTTGTGCCCACCATGTTTGTGTTGGTTAAAGGTTTTGAAAGCTTATTTTCACTCATGCAGCTAATAGTGGCGGTTGAGCAGGGGGCTGAAGGTATAACACCTGAGATGCAGGAGATATTCAACCAAAAAGGTGCGCATATATATTCAATACTGTTTAAAACCTTCTTGTGGCTTATACCCTGCGTAGCAATAACCGGGCCCGCACAGGCGGGAATGGCATATGTATGCCGCAACTGGGCGAGGGATGAACACGCATTTGTGTTTGTGGATTATAAAGACGCCCTTAAAGCTAACTGGAAACAGGCGCTTGTAATATCCACCATTACAGGTTTTGTGCCTCTGATTATGCTTATGTGCTGGCAATTCTACGGCAATATGGCGCAAGATTCATTATTTTATATGATACCGCAAATTTTTGCCATATCCGTAGGTTTTTTGTGGCTTCTGGCGCTTCCCTACACATACCCTATGATAGTAATATATGAAATGAAGATAGTGCAGATAATTAAAAACAGTGTACTGTTGTCTATTGCAAGGCTGCCCCATACCGTAGGCGTGCGGCTTGTAATGCTTGTGCCTACAATAATTGTTGTACTGGTTTCGCTGTATACTCCCTATGCGCTGTTTGCGCTTATGTTCCTTGGGGGCTATTATCTGCTGCTTGGCAACGCCTTGGCGCGTTTTGTATACGCCTCATATACCAATGCCGTGTTTGATAAGTACATAAATTCGCGCATACCCGGCGTAGAGGTAGACCGCGGTCTTGCGACCGAGGAAGATTTATATGACACTGAAGAATTAGATTTTGACGATACCGATATTCCTAATATCCCTGGCGGTTCTGATAAATCCGGTACTATAATATAGTGTACGCTGATTTTGCCTTGGTATATGACCGCCTTATGGCGGAGGTTGATTATGTTAGCTGGGCGGAGCTTTATAAAAACCTGCTCTTTAAAAGAAACATAAAAAATGGCGCTTCTATTGTGGAGTGCGCCTGCGGTACAGGTAATTTAAGCATACCGCTTAGTGAATATTTTTCTGTAAGCGGTGTTGATATTTCGGAAGATATGCTGTCTGTCGCGCATAGCAAGGCGCGCAGCCACGGTAAGAGGATAAATTTTATTCGGCAGGACATGAGAGAGCTTTTCTTCCATAAAAAGCAGGACGCTGTACTTGCAACCTGCGATGGGGTTAACTATTTAGACAGCAAGGGGTTTATATGCTTTTTAGAAAGTGCATACAAGCTGCTAAATTTTGACGGAGTTATAGCTTTTGATGTATCAACGCCTTATAAGCTTAAAGAAATACTTGGCAACAATACATTTACATTGGTTGAAGATGATATATGCTATATATGGCAGAATTTCTGGAATGAAGATGAAAGAAAAACGCTGCTTAGCCTTGATATATTTACAAAAACAGGCGATAAATATTTGCGTATAAAAGAGGAGCAGCAGCAGTGGGCGCATAATACTAATTTTATAGAAAAATCACTTGAAAATGCGGACTTTGCAGAGATAGAATTTTGCAACATACAGGGGGAGAAATTCTCACAATCAGATGAACGTATATTCGCTGTTGCAGTAAAGAGGAGAAACAATTATGAATGATATACCGATAGAAAAAATGGACGGTCTTATATATGATGCAAGGGACGCAATTATGCGTATGACCGTTATGGGCGGGGAGGCATCCATAATGATGTGCCGCACCACCTCTATGACCCAAAAAGCACAGGATACGCACCTTGCAAGCGACGCCGCCACCGCTGCATTTGGCAGGGTGCTTTCTGGCACTGCTATGCTAAGCACTGTTCTAAAAGAGGATAGTTCCAGCGTTACAGTTACTTTTCAAGGCGGGGGACCTGCGGGTAAAATTATATGCGTAGGCAATAAAAACACGCTTAAAATTACCGCTACCAACCCACAAGCTGAGGTTGAACCGCTTTCAAGTGGCGCTCAAGATGTAGCCGGATACATAGGGTCAGATGGTATGCTTAGCGTAGTTAAGGATTTTGGAAAAGGGGATCCATATATAGGCATAAGCCGACTAAAATCCGGCGAAGTGGCTGAGGATTTTGCTCAGTATTATATGGATTCGGAGCAAGTGAACAGCATAGTCGCGCTCGGCTGTCTAAACGCAAACGGCGTTGTGCTGTCATCAGGCGGCATTATAATTCAAGCCTTACCCGGCATAAGTGAAAAAACCCTTGATATGCTTGAAATGCGTATACCCTTTTACAGCAATATAAGCAGGGAAATATACGATAGGTCTATGGAGGAACTATGCAGCGCGTGGTTTAGGGGTATGGATTTACAAATACTAAGCCATGAGGAACTCTATTTTAACTGTGATTGCAGCAGAGATAAAATGCTTGGCGCACTACTAGCATCAGGCAAAGAAGAACTAAATGACATAATACAAAAGGGTGAGGATGTTGAAATGCAGTGCTGGTTCTGTAGAGCCCGCCGCAAGTTTACTGTAGGTGAAATACAGGAGCTGTTAATAAAATGAAATGCATAGATTTTGACGAGTATTTTTCAGAGTTTTGGCTCAATTGGCTAAAGGAACATAGGGAAGAATACACCTATACTGATGAATTTGAAAAAGCCATGCCGGAAATTTACGATGCTTTCCTTGAAACGCCTGCTGATTGGCTGGGTGGAGTAAAACCCTGCGAATATTTTAATTCATTTAATGACGCTAGTGAGCTTGTAATGCTTCTTTCAGAATATATAGATAAGGATATATCCGTACCCGATAAACTGCTTGAGCGCATAGCTTGCTTGGGACTGGCGGCAGAACAGTTTCTGCTTGAGCTGCTTTCACCTAACAACTCACTCTATAAGCGTATGCTTGCGGTTACATTGCTTAGGGAAATAGAAAGTGAAAAGCCGTACAAAACCTATATAGATTGGCTTGTTATAGGTGAAATTAAAGAGCTTAAGGATAATGCTGTTGAAAGCCTAGAGCTTATGGGAGAAAAAATACAAGAGGAGTTGCTTTTTGCCCTTGAAGCTGCTGATGATGACGGTAAGGAAGCAATATTAAGCCTGCTTAGCCGCTTTTCGTATAACAAACAGGTGTATGATGCGCTTGTGGATTTATTTACCCGCTGCCCTGAAAGGCGTGCGCAGCTTAGTGCATATATAGCCCGCCTTGGAGATGATAGAGCAATACCAATGCTAAAAAAAGCCGCTAGAGATGATAATACTCCCTATCTAGTGTATATAGAATTGCGCAGCGCAATAGAAGCGCTTGGCGGGGAGGCTCCAAAGCATGAATATACTGAAGATGACCCTGCATATCTAATATTTAAGGACGAAACATGAAGCAGTTCAAATGCCCTGTCTGCGGGAAAATTTCAAGCAGCGTAAGCCGTGTATGCCCGTACTGCGGCAGCTTTTTAGGCGAGGATAAGCGTTCTTCTGATACAGGCGATAGCGGTATAATGCAGCTTGAAAGGGAAACGGAGAGAAATACAGTAAAAGCTCCAAAAGCTAGGAGCAAAAAAAAGAGGGCGCGCAAGCAGTCCTACTACTACCGCAAGCATGTGGTGAATTGGGCTTGGGTTTTTGCTGGGTTATTGATATTGTTGTTTATTACGCTAGTTGCCGGGTATGCATATCTTAAGCTTACTCCTAAGGGGCAGGTGATACTTGCACGCGCAGGTAAAGATGCCAGTGCCGAAGCTTATTGGACTATAGGTGAAGAATATCTAAACACAGGCGCCATTCCAAAGGCGATAGAAGCCTGTGAAAAGGCGTTTGAAATGGAACCTGAAAATCCCAAGATATTTGAACACAGCTTTTTACTTGCAGAAGTATACGAAACTGCAGGTATGGAAGATGAGGCTATGGAAGTATATGCTTATATATATACAAATCTTAAGGGCGAGGGAGAAACTATTAAAGCTATGTTATCCAGCGCTTATAGAAGCCATATACGTATATTAAGCTCTCAAGGCTTTGAGGCGCAAGCGGCAGATCTTATGCAGCAGGCTTATGAGCATACCGGAGATACGCATTTTTACAAGGAGCGCAGCCAACTGGTGCCTAGTGCCCCGACAACAAACCTGTCAGGCGGTCCCTATCTGTTTAACCAGAAATTAGAATTTTATTCCGATGGGGGTTATGATATATACTATGCTACAGCTGATGAAGTGCTGCCCGAAGAAGGCACACTGTATACAGAGCCTATACTATTAACCGAGGGGGTATATAAGTTTAGAGCCATATGCGTATCTAAGGACCTTATTAGTAACGAAATGCAGGTTAAATATAACATTACCCTGCCAAGACCTACGGCGCCAAAATCTAACCGTCAGCCGGGCGAATACAATAAACCCTTTAAAGTAATGCTGCGCAATATTGGTGATGACCCCGATGTACGCATGTACTACACTGTAGACGGCTCAAGACCCACCACTAACAGCCCGGAATTTACAGACGAGGGCATACTCATTCCTGCAGGCAGGATAAGGCTTAGAGCTATAGCCATTAATAAATATGGGAAAGAAAGCAATGAATTACAGATAGAATATAAAGTAAAAGGCAAGACAGAAAAGTATTTCAGCGGCGACGATAAAGTAGCCTCTATGGCTATTATGGAGTATGATTATCAAAAGTTTGTTGAGCGCTTTGGAAGCCCCATAAACGAAGTAAAGGGCGAGGATTCTCTGGTTAAAGGAACTGCAACTCTTTTAACATATCCATGGGGAGAAGCGCGCTTTACCCAGCGCGAAGTAGGAAATGTACTCTATTACCTTGACACTGTGGATTCTTCTATGACGGGTCCTAGAAATACTGCAATAGGGCAATCCCTAAGCGAAATAACATCAAAGTTCAGGGATAAAGCTCAGCCTGCAGGCCCCTTTGGGGACAGGGGACTGTATTACGACCAGAGCGTAGGCTACGGCGCTTATACAGCTTCGCCTGATGACCCGAGCGATGGAGCGCTTGAATATTTCTACCAAGATTATAATGCCCTGCACACAGGTTCGGTGCTGCTTGTGTACCATATTAAAGAGGGCAAGGCAGAGCGCATTACATACAGCTTTACCGATTTTATGCAGCCAAATGTAAGATAGAGAGGGATTTTTATGAATCAATCAAACGACCAAAACCGCAAAATGCTGCGCTATCTTCTGATAGCGGTTATAGTAATTACTATATTGAATACTATTATAATACCTACGCTAACGCGCCCTAAGGCGATGGAGGTTACATATAGCCAGTTTAAGGCGTTTCTTGCTGATAGGCAGGTAGCGGAGGTATATATAGACGACACGGAGAATAAAATACTCTTCGCAACGGGAAGGGGTGCGGACAGCCGTTATTATGTAGCGGGCTTAGTAGATGACCCCGGTCTTGTATTTGCCCTTGAAGAAGCGGGAGTTACATACAGCGCCCCCATAAAGGAACAGCCTTCTTTGATTGCCTCGTTTATAGTAAGCTGGGTGCTGCCAATACTAATGTTTTTCCTGATTGGAAGGTTATTCAGCCGTCAGCTGCAAAAGCATATGGGTGGTGGAATGAGCGCGATGCAGCTTGGAAAATCTAATGCAAGGGTATATATACAATCAAAAACGGGCATAAAGTTTAGCGATGTCGCTGGGCAGGATGAGGCAAAGGAAGCGCTTACTGAAATCGTAGATTTTCTCCATAACCCAAAAAAGTACACCGAAATAGGCGCGCAGATGCCAAAGGGCGCGCTGCTTGTAGGTCCTCCGGGAACAGGTAAAACCCTGCTTGCTAGAGCTGTTGCCGGCGAAGCGGATGTGCCTTTCTTCTCTATATCCGGCTCTGAATTTGTGGAGATGTTTGTAGGCATGGGAGCAGCTAAGATTAGGGATTTATTTAAGCAGGCAGAAGAAAAAGCCCCCTGCATAGTTTTTATAGATGAGATAGACACCATAGGCAAAAAGCGTGAAAGCACAGGCATAGGCGGCGGCAATGATGAGCGCGAGCAGACACTAAACCAATTGCTAAGTGAAATGGACGGCTTTGACAGTAAAAAAGGTGTAGTACTTCTTGCCGCGACAAATAGACCAGAAATATTAGACCCCGCTCTACTTAGACCCGGCAGATTTGACAGGCGTATACCTGTTGAACTTCCCGACCTTAGGGGCAGGGTGGAGATATTAAAAGTACACATTAAAAAGGTAAAGACAGACCCAGGCATAAACCTTGAGCGTGTGGCTAAGGCGGCAGCCGGCACAAGCGGAGCTGACCTTGCGAATGTAATAAATGAAGCTGCGCTTCGTGCGGTTAGAGAGGGTAGGAAAAGGGTTTCACAGATTGATTTGGAAGAATCCATAGAAGTTGTGCTTGCAGGTTACCAAAAGAAAAATGCTGTGCTTAACGAAAAGGAAAAACTTATTGTAGCCTACCACGAAGTTGGGCATGCGTTAGTTGCCGCTAAGCAGAAAAACTCCGCTCCTGTGCATAAAATTACTATTATTCCCCGTACGTCAGGTGCACTTGGATTTACCATGCAGATAGATGAGGACGAGCGCTTCCTCATGAGCAAGGAGGAGCTTGAAAACAGAATCGCCACTATAACAGGCGGCAGGGCTGCTGAAGAGCTGGTGTTTAATTCAATCACAACAGGCGCCGGAAACGATATAGAAAAGGCAACGCAAATCGCACGCGCCATGATTACGCGCTTTGGCATGTCGGATGATTTCGGCATGGTTGCCTTTGAGCAGGATATTAACCCCTACCTTGGCGGGCAGATGGTTTCAAACTGTTCTGCTGAAACAAACGCTAAAATAGATAAGATGGTTGTTGAACTTATACAAACCCAGTACGATAAGGCAAAGCAGATACTAAGCGATAATATGGCTAAACTGCATGAGCTTGCAAAAAATCTGTACGAGAAAGAAACCCTTACTGGCGATGAGTTTATGGAGATATTGGCATCTCCCGTTAAGCCCGCAGCTATATCTGAAGGCACTGCCGAATAAGACCATATTATAAAAACTCACAATAAACAATTTTCCGGAGATAAACTCCGGATTTTTTTATAAAAAAACGAAAAGTTAGGTTGACAAAACTAAATATTGTAGTATTATAGTTATTAGGTGCATCTAACCTAGAGGGAGGAGGATTATGCCACTTGTATTTGCGGACATAGGGAAATCCTACATGATTAAAAGGGTGGGCGGTCAGCAGGAAGCTAAGCGCCGCCTAGAGTGTATGGGCTTCACGCCCGGTGAGTGGATATCGGTAATCAATACGGTTGATGGCAATTTAATCGTTAAGGTTAAGGAATGCCGTGTTGCTATCAGTAAAGAAATGGCTCAGAGGATAATAGTATAATTGGAGGCAAGTATGAAAACCCTAAGAGAAGTAGCTATTGGAGAAAGTGTAAAAGTAGTAAAAATTCATGGAGAAGGTGCGGTGAAACGCCGTATAATGGACATGGGGATAACAAAGGGTACGGAAATATTCGTACAAAAATCAGCCCCACTTGGCGACCCTTTGCAGGTAACTGTTAGAGGATATGAACTTTCTATACGCAAAGCTGATGCAGAGCTTATAGAGGTTGAATAAAGGCTGGCACATTTGGAGGATAGAGTAATGGAAATTAAAATCGCACTAGCAGGTAACCCGAACAGCGGAAAAACAACGCTTTTTAACGCCTTAACCGGTTCAAGACAGTATGTTGGTAACTGGCCCGGTGTTACTGTTGAAAAAAAGGAAGGTAGCCTTAAAAAGCACCCAGATGTAAAAATAGTTGACTTACCGGGTATATATTCGCTGTCGCCATATTCGCTTGAAGAGGTAATAGCAAGGGATTATTTAATAGATGAACGTCCTAATGTAATAATAAATATAATTGATGGCACTAACCTTGAACGTAACCTTTTTCTTACAACACAGCTTACGGAACTTGGAATACCCGTTGTAGTAGCCGTAAACATGATGGATGTTGTAATAAGGGAAGGCGATAAAATTAATATAGAAGCGCTATCACACGCCCTTGGCTGTAAGGTTGTGGCTATATCAGCTCTTAAAGGCAGCGGCATTGATGAACTTATAGATACTGCAATTAAACAGGCTTCAGGCGGCGAAACTGTGCCCATGCATACATTCTCCGGCGTGGTGGAGCATACCATAGCCCATATTGAAGAGGCAGCTCTTCACAATCTACCCGAAGAAAGACAGCGCTGGTATGCTATAAAAATATTCGAGAGAGATTCTAAGGTGATGGAGAAACTCTCGATTAATAAAGATATTCTAGCTCATATAGAGAAGGATATTAAAAACGCTGAAAACCAGCTCGATGATGATTCTGAGGGCATAATCACCTCCGAACGTTATGTATATATAGCAGAAGTTATAGAACGCTGCTACCAGAGAAAGCGTAGAGCTAAGCTTTCCACATCCGATAAGATAGACAAGGTACTTACAAACAAATGGCTGGGTCTACCCATATTTGCGGTTATAATGTACCTTGTGTATTACATAGCCATGGTAACCATAGGTCTATCCGCCACCGACTGGGCAAATGAGGGGCTTTTCGGAGATGGCTGGCACCTATTTGGCGATGGCAGCGCTGCATATGAAGAGCAGGCTGAAATGTACAATAACTCCATGCTTGCACTGGAAGCTTTTAACCCTGAGCTGCTTGAAGAAGAAGAATTAGACGCCGAAGTAGTTGTAAATAGTATGCGCGCATTTACTCCCGAAGAAAAGACCGCGACTGTAGATGTTGAGGACGAAGAAACCCTTGAAATCACCCAAATGACGGTATATTACGACAGCATACCGGAAGATGCCGATGAGGAAACTACTGTTCCAGTGAGCTTCCTTGAAGCCATGGCGTTTATAGAGGAAAACGGCATAGAAGAGCCGGATCCTGCGGACTACGGCACATGGGTAAGGGGCGTTCCTGTGGTTGTAGAAGATTGGCTGTCAAACGCTAATACTGCCGAATGGCTAAATAGCCTCATACTGGATGGTATAGTGGCTGGTATTGGCGCTGTACTTGGCTTTGTTCCGCAGATGCTGGTGCTGTTCTTACTGCTCGCCTTCCTTGAGGACTGCGGCTACATGGCAAGGATTGCCTTTATCTTAGACCGTATATTCAGAAAATTCGGTCTGTCCGGTAAGAGCTTCATACCCATGCTTGTTGGTACAGGTTGCAGTGTGCCCGGCATAATGGCTTCCCGTACTATAGAAAATGAGCGGGATAGGAAGATGACTATTATCACAACATCCTTTATACCTTGCTCTGCAAAAATTCCATTTATCGCAATGGTAGCGGGCGCGATATTCCAAGGCAGCGCATGGGTTGCTACATCAGCCTATTTTGTAGGTATGGCAGCTGTAGTAATTTCAGGTATAATGCTAAAGAAAACAAAGGCATTCGCTGGAGACCCCGCGCCATTTCTTATGGAGCTGCCCTCATACCACTGGCCCAGCATTTCAAATGTACTGCGCAGCACATTTGAAAGAGGTTGGAGCTTTATTCGCAAGGCGGGTACTATCATACTGCTATCCACGATATTCGTATGGTTCACAAGCTATTTCGGCGTTGTAGACGGCACATTCCGTATGCTAGAAGAGGAAGAGTTAGACCTTTCAATACTAGCCGCCATAGGCAACGCTATCGCATGGATATTCAAACCCCTTGGTTGGGGCACATGGCAGGCATCTGTTGCATCCTTTACAGGTCTTGTAGCAAAGGAAAACATAGTAGGTACTATGGGTATACTATATGGTGCAGGAGATGGCACTGTATACCAGAATATTGCGGCGGCATTCACCACCGTTTCCGGATACTCATTCCTAGCATTTAACCTATTGTGCGCCCCCTGCTTTGCTGCCATAGGCGCAATAAAGCGTGAGATGAATAATATCAAATGGACTTGGTTCGCGGTAGGCTACCAGTGCGGACTTGGCTATGTAGTAGCTCTAATGATAAATCAAATCGGCAATGCCTTCCTTGGTGATGTAAATATTCTAGGCTTAGCTGTGGCAATTGCTATATTGGCTTACATGCTGTATATGCTATTTAAGCCTTATAGGACATCCTCTGAAAGCCTTGCAGGGCATAGAGTATGATTGAATTTATACAAGCCAACCTTGGTACTATTCTAGTTTCATTGTTGCTGCTTGCTGTAGTACTCCTCATAATACGCTATATGCTAATGCAGAAAAGGAGGAATAAATCTCCTTTCTGCAGCGGCTGTAGTGGCTGCGCGCTTAGCGGAACATGCGGAGCTTCAAAAGAGAGCGAAAGAACTTAATGATAACATGCAAATAATTTGACATAGCGCATATATAGTGCTATAGTCGGGTTAAGTAAATACTTCGTATCTTCAGGGCGGGGTGCAAGTCCCCACCGGCGGTATAGTCCGCGAACCATGTGGTTGATACGGTGAAACTCCGTAACCGACAGTATAGTCTGGATGAAAGAAGATTTGGTGCTTTTGTGCATATAAGTCGTCCTGATTTACGAGGGCGACTTTTTAGGAGGAACACCATGAAAAAACGCATCAGCACCACTTATCTATGTTATGTAGCGCTTATGGTAGCATTATCCACCATACTAAGCTATTTTCCGGAAATACCGCTTGCATTCTTCGCCCCTTGGCTTAAGCTGGATTTTTCTTTCGTGCCAATGCTTTTGATAGGTTTTTCATTTGGACCGGGGGCATCTATACTTGCCCTAGTTATAACAAATATAGTGCATTTATTAGGCTCAACTACAGGTGGCGTAGGGGAGCTGGCGAACACATTTGTTGGCGCGGCTTATCTGCTGCCTCCAACCTTAATATATGTAAGGCGGAGGAATAAAAAAGCCGCGATTATAGGCACAGCTATAGGAGCGCTTTTAATGGTGGCAATAGCTATACTAACTAATAAATACCTTTTAGTGCCCGCACTTTTGGGAGAAAAAATCGCAAGCTTTGATATGACAGGCTATTTAGTCGCGGGAGTACTGCCTTTTAATCTTGTAAAGGGCTTCATGAACTCCCTAATTACATTCCTGCTTTATAAGCACCTATCAAGATTTATAAAGGAGATAAACCGTAAAGAATATGCCAGAACTGGTAATCGAAACAGCTGAAAACATGCAAGCTCTTGGCGAAGAAATCGCGGGCAAGCTTATTGATAAAGATGTAATACTGTTAACCGGTGATATGGGCGCCGGCAAGAGCGAACTTGCGCGCGGCATAGCAAGGGGGCTTGGCATTGCTGGTCCCATACCAAGCCCAAGTTTTACCATATTAAACCTTTATGATGGCGGTCGCCTTGTTTTGAATCACTTTGACTGGTATCGTATAGAGGATAGCCAAGAGCTATATTTAGCAGGTCTTGACGAATTTATAGGCAATGAAGGTGTAACTCTTATAGAATGGCATGAGAGGGCTAAGGAGCTGTTGCCTGATACCTATCTTGAGATTATAATAAAACAGCTTGATGACGGTTGCCGCACAGTAGAATTTAAGCCCTGCGGAAATTTTAGACCGTTTTCAATTTGAAAGGATTAACATGCGCGTATTATGTATAGATACCTCTGGTCCCACCTGCTCAGTTGCTATAATGCAGGAGGAAGCCCTGCTCTATGAGGCAACTGTATTAAACAAGCGTACACATTCTGTAAACTTAATGCCTATGGTGGATGATGCCATTTCAAAAAGCGGTTGTGAAATTAGCAGCATTGATGTATTTGCTGCAGTTGTAGGTCCCGGTTCATTTACAGGCATTAGAATAGGCGTTTCCGCGGTTAAGGGCTTATCTTTTGGCGCTAATAAGCCATGCATAGGCATAAACGCTCTTGAGGCGATAGCGTATGGTGTTATGCCGTCAAATAAAATAATATGTCCCCTGAGGGACGCCAGGAATAAGCAGGTATACGCAGCTGCATTTCAAAAAGGTAAACAGGTTGTAGAGCAACGAGCAATTGCTCTTTCAGATTTTTTAAATAAGTTTAAAGATTTTAATGGGGATTGCCTATTCGTAGGTGATGGGGCTAATGTAAATAAGCAGGAAATAATAGGAGAACTTAAAGAAAAGGCGCATTTCGCGCCGCCTCACTTAAATATATTAAGGGCTTCTTCCGCGGCATACATTGCGCTTAAAAATATAGAAAATGCACATGAGCCCAAAGAACTTATTCCCTTATATCTGCGTCTTCCACAGGCTGAAAGAATGAGGCTAGCAAAAAACAAGTGAGCGATTTTTCTATAAGGCGCGCCAAATCAGGCGATACAGAAGCTTTATACGCGGTGGAATGTGCAGTTTTTAATGCGCCGTGGTCGCTGGATTCATTTGAATTTGAACTAAGTACAAATCCTATTGCACATTATTTTGTCGTAGAATATGAAGGTGAAATAATAGCATACGCAGGAATACACGTAATTATAGATGAAGCCTATATTACAAATATAGCCGTGCTGCCCAAATTTAGGCAAAAGGGTGTAGGAACTAAACTGTTAAGCTACGTAATTAAGTATGCTTCAAACCTAGGAGTAACCTATATAACCCTTGAAGTTCGCACTAGCAACACCGCAGCCATATCTTTATATAAACGCTTCGGTTTTCATATAGTAAACATACGCAAAAACTATTATTATGACACAGGTGAAGATGCGTATATAATGTTGTGCGATAGGTTCTCTGCTATGGATGTAGATTTTGCAGAGTAAAAGGATTCCGTCGTAATTATCCCTTCCGCATTTTTTTCGTCAATGTTGCTATGGTAGAAATAGCTAAAACAATAATTGTTTAATTTCAGAAGTGAAAGCTGTAAACTGCTCAAGAGCCTCACGTAGATTGTTTTTTATGTCTTTATAATTTTTATTCTCTTTATTATATATTCCCAGTGTCATTGTTTTGCCACTGCCAAATCTTGCGGGTTTGTTAAAGCCGTATTTCTCCGCTCTTTGGATCCACTTGCCTGATTCATCTTGATACCAAATAAGATGCTCGCGCAGCTCCCGCGGCTTAATCTTTTTTTCTTCGTCATCAATGCTTACCTTTAAGCAAATATTCATTTTATGATTCACAAATTCCATTTGGAGATATAGTTCGTATTCAATGCCCTTATATTTATATGTATAAAGCTTTCTATTGTATATCCACATTGCATGAAATCCACCACTTTGGTTATGAACATAGTCGAAATCGGCATCGAACTCATAATTCGTTTCAAAATCAGCTCGTTTCAAATCCTCATAGAATCCATTAACTTGCCAATCGTTCCAAGCATTAATTTCCTTTGTTCTATAGGCTTTTGACTCGTTTTCCCAGTATTTGATTGCTTTAAAGTAATTATCAAATATGTCATTTTTGATTTCGGGATTAAACTGCCTTAAAATATCAAGAATTCGTTTTCTATCAAAAACCATATAATTCGCTTTTATTACTTCCGTATAATCGCTTTGAAAACCAGTTTTGTAAAACACCTTACACAACTGCAACTCCGTGTGTTCACTCTTTATTTTTTCTTCGTACCTTTCAAGTTGATTGTCGTGTTCTTTTGTATCTGTCTTGTCTTCAATAATAATTCCGTATATTTCATTAACCACAGCAAATACATCAACCGACTTATACTGACGCTTTAAGTCTGTGACCTTAATTTTAGATTTGTCTATGTCCTTCAAGACAGGTACAAATTCTTTAATCAGTTCAACCGCACAAGATCTTAGAGAGAGGTTACTGCAGTCGCACTCTTCATGTGCTGCAAAGGATAATAGCCAGCAAATAAAAGCGTCTTGAGAGAGTTCGCTTGTTGCATAGTTGAACAGGTTATTTAACAATGGATTATTTAACATATCATCATTCCTTAAGCTAAAATAAAAAAAGGACACTATACTCCATCAGAGTGTGATGTCCTATCTGGTGGAGCATAAGAGACTCGAACTCTTGACCCCCACAATGCCATTGTGGTGCGCTACCAACTGCGCTAATGCCCCGCAAGCAGTGATTATAGTATCATAAAAGTTTATTAAAGTAAAGTTTTTGCAGGGAGTTTTTTCAATGTGGGGAAATTAGATGCTTGTTACCCAAGTGGTCTGTGTTACAAATGTTTGACTTCTCTACATTTCACATCAAAAACTTTTTTCAGGTATTGACACAGACGTAAGGATATGTTATTATATTTAGGCGCCTTTGCGAGAGGGCAGCAGGAACCTTGAAAACGATACATTAGAAGAAGCGAAGAAACGACAGTTAATTCTGAGAGTAAAG
>JGI24709J26583_10001551_pt1 | contig 19366 bp, 17 predicted proteins | sample BioPla2DNA1_FD_26583 | JGI IMG/M metagenome (IMG submission 26583) | reverse complement strand
TAAACGAAATGTTTGAGAAAATCGCTTCCCCCTAGGGGGAAGCAGCTGATGGCTTAACAATATTTACAAGATTGGTTACACAAAACTATTGACACTACCAAAAAATCATAGTTAATACAATCCAAAGTAATGTTTTTAGCGTTTTTAATGTTATAATGTCGCTTATAGGAGGTGGATTATGCCGATTACTGACATGTTGACTAGAAACGCGAGGGATTTCGCGAGTGAAACCGCGCTTGTCGAAATAAACCTCGACCTACAGGACAAGCACCATGTAATATGGAGCGAGTATGAGCTTATAGAAAATAATCCCGCAGGCGAATATAGACGAGAGATGTCCTGGCAGGTATTCAATGAAAAAGCGAACCGCTTCGCTCACCTACTTTTAAAGCGGGGCATAAAAAGAGGAGAGAAAGTAGCAATACTTATGATGAACTCCCTTGAATGGCTGCCCGTTTATTTTGGCATACTCAAGGCGGGCGCAGTAGCTGTGCCGCTTAATTACCGTTATAGTGAAGAAGAGATACGTTATTGCCTTAACCTGTCTGATTCTTGTGCCCTTATATTTGGACCTGAATTTACAAGCAGGCTTGAAGATATATATCAAAATTTAGACCAGATACGCCTGCTGCTTTTCTGCGGTGAGGACAGACCCTGCTTTGCGGAAAGCTATGACAGGCTTGTGGGCAACTGCCCATCAAGCGACCCTGATATACCCATAACAGATGATGACCTTGGCGCCATATATTTTTCATCCGGCACTACCGGTTTTCCAAAGGCTATACTGCACAAACATAGAATGCTGACGCAGGCAGCCGAAATGGAGCAAAAACACCATAAGCAGGAACATGATGACATATTCCTTCTTATGCCGCCGCTATACCACACCGGCGCCAAAATGCACTGGTTCGGCAGCCTTATAAGCGGCTCCAAGGCAATAATACTGCGCGGCGTTAAGCCGGACTGGATACTGCGCACAATCTCAGAAGAAAAAGCAACCATAGTATGGCTGCTCGTGCCATGGGCACAGGACATACTCGACTATATCGAAAAAAACCCCGAAGAGGTTTCAGGCTATGAGTTCTCCCAGTGGAGGCTTATGCATATAGGCGCCCAGCCTGTACCGCCCAGCCTTATTAAAAGATGGCAGGAGTATTTCCCAGGGCAACAATATGATACCAACTACGGACTAAGCGAAACCGGCGGTCCCGGCTGCGTACACCTTGGGATAGAGAACATACACAAGGTAGGCGCGATAGGCAAGGCGGGTTATCGCTGGAAAACCAAGATAGTAGATGATAATGGCGTTGAAGTTAAAAAAGGCGATATAGGCGAACTTGCTCTATTTGGTCCCGGAGTTATGATGGAATACTTCCGCAACAAAAAAGCCACCGAGGAAACCCTTAAGGACGGCTGGCTTCTAAGCGGCGATATGGCGCGGGAAGATGAGGACGGCTTTATATACCTAGTAGACCGCAAGAAGGATGTTATTATAACCGGCGGCGAAAACCTATACCCGGTAGAGATAGAATCCTTCCTACGCAGGCACCCCGCAATTAGGGATGTTGCCGTAATAGGTTTGCCCGATGACAGGCTTGGCGAAATCGCGGCAGCTGTAGTATCCGTAAAACATGATATGTATCTTGATGAATTTGAGCTTGAGGAGTTTGCAAAAGGTCTCCCCCGTTACAAGCGCCCACGCAGATATATATTTGACGAGGTGCCTCGCAACCCCACAGGCAAAATAGAAAAACCCCTGCTACGTAAGCGCTATGGCGTGCTGCGCCTTGTTGAAGAGCAAACAGAAAGATAAACAGCTTATTAAACAAGTAATTAAGTTGTTTATTACAACAAATTAAAAGTGGCACTAATACTATGTTGCTTTTAGAACAGCGATTTTATTGTAGCAGTTTTTTCGGTTTGGTTAAGCATTGTGAAGGAGACATAACGGGTCCTATACTGACTGAGCAAGGCAAAGCCAAAATGGAAAAGACGCACAAGAAAACGCTGGATTAAAGGCAACATAGTATTAAATATCAGGTGTTGCTTTTTTTATGCGCAAGTGATACATTCCATTCATTGCATTATGGAGGAAAACCTTGAAAGACGATAAGCACTCAAAAAACAAGCTATACTCAACCATATTCTTTTCAACGCTAAAACTTAGCGCATTCACATTCGGCGGCGGCTATGTAATAGTACCCCTTATGAGAAAACGCTTTGTTGAAGAACTCGGTTGGATTAATGAAGAAGAAATGCTGGATTTAATTAGCATAGCCCAAACTTCGCCAGGACCCATAGCAGTAAACGGCTCGCTACTTGTAGGGTATAGGTTAGCCGGCTTTAAGGGCGCCGCAATTGCAACACTTGGCTCAATACTGCCGCCATTTTTTATAATAGCGCTTGTTTCATACTTTTACGATTTGTTTAGGCAAAACACATATATTTCCGCAGCCATGCAGGGTATGCAGGCTGGCGTTGCGGCTGTTGTTTCATGCACAGTTGTGGATTTAGCACTTGGCGAAGGCAGGCGCGGCAACGCACTCTCAATATTTCTTATGGCCGCATCGTTTGTATGCGTATATTTTTTTAAATGGCATGTTTTGTTAATATTTCTAATAAGTGCTGTGATTTCCTTTATACATTCCCGCATTAACGGGAGCAAAAAACCATGATATACCTGCAACTTTTCTTGAGCATGGCAAAGATAGGCGTTATGAGCATTGGTGGCGGTTATGTAGCCCTGCCCCTTATACAAGAAGAAATAGTAAACTACCGCGGCTGGCTTACGCAAGCAAGCTTTAGCGACCTTGTTACCATATCCGAAATGACCCCCGGACCCATAGCTATAAACGCATCTACATTCGTAGGTTTGCAGGTGGGCGAATTTTTGGGTGCTGTAATAGCTACGCTTGGCTGTATACTCCCCTCAAGCATAATAATAAGCATACTCGCGCATATATACAAGAAATACAGAAAACTAGATACATTTAGTGAAATCATGTGCGGTTTAAGACCTGCAGTAATAGGCATGATAGCATCCGCGGCTCTATCCCTTGTACTTTTTGCTATATTCAATAGCGGAGTGCCATCGCTTAACATATCAGATATAAACATATACGGCATAATAATATTTGTTATTGCAGTGCTGCTTATGCGGGTATTTAAGCTAAGCCCTATAAAAACCATGCTTATAAGCGGTGTACTGGGTGTGATAGTATATGCTTTTATTTGATGTATAACACGCCTTTATTTTAGCTTATAGTACAATAAACTTTAAGTTTCAAAATGCTTTCAATAAAAACTTCCGAATACAATTGTTTACTTCCTGCGGTTTATCCACATTAGCATTGTGAGCAGCGTCCCTTATTATTACCAAAGGGTAACCGGTTTGTTTTGCCCACTCTCTATTGTATNGCTTAACCTTTCCGGTTTTATCTTTTTCTCCCAGAATCAACAGCACTGGGCAGTTAATTTCCAAATTGCAGTTATCTTTAAGAAAACCAGCATAACCAAGCCCCATCAAATGGCACATTTCACGCTTAGTATAGGGAATCAACATCTGCAACATGTTGTCATATGCCTTTTGAGTTGAGGATACTTGTTTCGCCATCGCCTTTTTCATCCACTCAAAAGGATAAAAACGAGCCATCCATTCAACTTGTTTTAAAATCCAAACATCAAATTTAGAATAATATTCATATCCGTAAGGCGTACTGCTTATTGAAACAAAAGTTTTTGCATAGCCTGGATATCGTTTTATAAAGGATTGAGCAAAATATCCTCCTAAAGATTGCCCCACAAGAACAACCTTACTTACAGCGCATTCTTCCAAAATCTCTTTTATATATATGGCGGTATCATTAAAACCAAATGATTCGAATGGTCTGGATTTTCCATGTGCAGGCGCATCCCAAGTCAAAACATTATATTCTTTTTTGAAATATGCTATTTGCTCATCAAACATGCTGTGGTCTGCAGTAAGCCCATGCAGAAAAAACAGCGTATCTGCATGAACATTCCAATTATTAGATTGCCAATAGTAAACCCTGCCTTTATCTGTTTGTAGCAGCTTTTCTTTCATACGGTTCCCCTCTATACTTTGTTTTCAGCAAATTTTAACCTGGAAATTCTAACTCGAACTATATGCCATAAAGGCTCATAGTGCATATTCACTTTGTTTTACATGATAGATACTGCACACTCTTAAAACCTATGACTCCCCTAATAAGCCGCTTTTATCAATAGTTAGTTTTTCAATCACGGTTTATTATTTTCAATAAAGCAGCTCTCTATACACTATATCTACAACAAACATAAAGCGCATTTTCTACTGAAATTTTAGCATGATTAACCCTAATCTTCAACTGTAATATTTGATATTAACTACTCAAAAAAACCGACGCCTTTTATTGCGTCGGTGTTTATTTAAGCTATTATATATTTGCTTTAGCCTAATTTATTAATACATTCCGGGGTTTCCGCCGGGCATGGGTGCGGGTTCGGGCTCGGGTACATCTGTTACTAGACTTTCGGTGGTTAGCACCATAGCGCCTATGCTAGCTGCGTTCTGAAGGGCTGAGCGGCTTACCTTTGTGGGGTCTATTATGCCGCGCTCCATCATGTCTACATATTCGCCCCTTGTTACGTCGTATCCGTAACCGGATTTCTTTGTGCGGCGAATTGTATCTACAATTACGCTGCCTTCTATGCCGGCGTTTGTAGCTATCTGACGGATGGGCTCTTCAACCGCGCGCAGTACAATCTGTACGCCTGTCTTTACATCGCCCGTAGTAGTGGTTAGCAGGTCGCGAATCTTATCGGAAGCATTCAGCAGCGATACTCCGCCACCGGGTACTATGCCTTCTTCAACCGCTGCGCGGGTTGCTGCAAGCGCGTCCTCTATACGGGTCTTGCGCTCTTTCATCTCTACCTCTGTTGCAGCGCCTACGTTTATAACCGCTACGCCGCCTGCAAGCTTAGCAAGTCTTTCCTGAAGCTTCTCACGGTCATAATCGCTGGTGGTTTCTTCAATCTGCGCCTTAATTTGGCTTACCCTACCTTCGATGTCGCTCTTTTCGCCTGCGCCATCGATAATGGTGGTGTTCTCTTTATCTATCCTTACGGAATGTGCTTGACCTAGCTGACTGAGCTCAGTTTCTTTAAGGTCTAGACCCAATTCATCGCTTATAACTTCGCCGCCTGTAAGTATGGCTATGTCACGCAGCATTTCCTTGCGCCTATCGCCAAAGCCGGGAGCCTTTACGCCAACACAGGTAAATGTGCCGCGCAGCTTGTTTACAACCAGTGTTGCAAGGGCTTCGCCTTCAATATCTTCGGCGATTATTAGAAGCTGTCTTCCGGACTGTACTACCTTTTCAAGTACGGGGAGTATTTCCTGTATATTGCTTATCTTCTTATCGGTGATAAGTATATAGGGGTTCTCAAGCGAAGCTTCCATCTTTTCGGTATCGGTTACCATGTAGCTGCTTACGTAGCCGCGGTCAAACTGCATACCTTCAACTGTGCTAAGATCGGTCTTGAGCGTCTTGCTCTCCTCTACCGTGATAACGCCGTCCTTGCCTACAACATCCATTGCATCGGATATTAGCTTGCCGATTTCTTCGTCATCTGCAGATATTGCTGCAACTTGAGCGATAGAAGTCTTGCTCTTAATCGGCTGGGACATTTCGCGCAGACCTTCAACTGCAGCTGCGGTAGCCTTTTCAATACCTTGCCTTAAACCCATGGGGTTTGCACCCGCGGCTAAGTTCTTAAGACCTTCGCGCACTATTGCCTGTGCGAGAAGCGTTGCGGTTGTGGTGCCATCGCCCGCTACGTCGTTAGTTTTGGTGGCGACTTCTTTTATAAGCTGAGCGCCCATGTTCTCAAAGGGATCTTCAAGATCAATTTCCTTTGCTATGGTAACACCGTCATTAGTGATAGTGGGTGCGCCGTATTTCTTATCCAGAACTACATTGCGGCCTTTAGGACCAAGTGTTATTTTTACAGTATCAGCGAGCTGGTTAATTCCACTTTCCAGTGCTCTGCGCGCTTCCTCGCCGTATTTTAATTGCTTTGCCATTTATTTCTCTCCTTTTATATTATTCTACTACCGCCAAAATATCGCTCTGGCGGACAATTATATACTCTACATCATCGAGTTTTACTTCGGTACCGGCATATTTGGAATAAATAACCTTCTGCCCTACACTAACATGCATAGTTATTTCTTTACCATCTACATTGCCGCCGGGACCTACTGCTACTACTTCCGCCATCTGCGGCTTTTCTTTTGCAGCGCCGGTAAGTATGATACCGCTCTTAGTGGTCTCTTCCACTTCTACATTCCTGATGACCACGCGGTCTGCCAAGGGTTTGATTGTCATATAGTAACCTCCTATTGTTTGTCAATTTGTTAGCACTCTTTGCTATCGAGTGCTAATCTACAATGCATAATATATACTAAAATCATAAAAATGGCAAGTCCGATATTTATGTAAAACAATACTATTTTGCGCTTTATCTGTGTTAATCTAATCTATTCTCAATTATTCTCTATATTTATTATTTCATCTAAAATTAAAAGGGAGCCGCCTAAGCAGCCCCCTTAAAATGCGTTTATTACTTGTTATCTTTCCTGAAACACAGATACCAGTCTAGGCAGTACATGTCCTCATCCTTGGTTTCCATACGCTCTTTTGCGTCTACACAGGTGCCGGGCGGTGGAATAATTACATCCTTGCCTTCTTCCCAGTTAGCGGGTGTGGCGATGCCTTCCCTGTCTGACTTCTGAAGCGCGACTACTATACGCTTAATTTCCTGGAAGTTTCTGCCGGTTGATGAGGGGTAGTATAGTATTGTGCGAATTACGCCCTCGGGGTCTATGATAAACACTGCACGCACGGCGCTTGTTGTGCTGCCGGAGTTGGGATGTACCATACCATACTTGGTGGATACATTCATGTCAATGTCTACAATCAGCGGGAACTTAACTTCGGGGTTTACTATACCGTTCCACTCCAGCTTCTGAATTCCGCGTAGCCACGCTATGTGGGAATGAAGAGAGTCTATAGAAAGCCCTACAAGTGCGGTGTTGAGCTCTTCAAACTCTTTTGCCATGGAAGCGAATGTCATAAATTCTGTCGTACATACGGGAGTAAAGTCTGCCGGGTGAGAGAAGAGTATTACCCATTTGCCACTAAAATCCTGCGGAAAATTTATTTCACCTTGAGTAGTAACTGCCTTAAAAGCAGGTGCTTTATCGCCTATAAGAGGTAGCCTTGTTGTTTCGTTTACATTTACATTGTTATCCATAATGATTAATCCTCCTTAATTTTTACCGGTGCTTTGCACCCTTTCAATATATGTTTACCCCTTAAAACAGAAACTAAACAAACAAAATAATTATTTTATTTTTAGCACTCAAAATAAGAGAGTGCTAAAAATTGCTTGTATTTGTGAGTTTCTTCTGATATAATGGTGGTGTTATTTACTGACTTAAGGAGGAATTGTATGGATAAGATAAAATCGGGCAACATTTCGGTTGAAGCTAAAAATATAATGCCCGTGATTAAAAAATGGCTATATTCTGATAAGGATATATTCATAAGGGAGATGGTATCAAACGCCAGCGATGCCATAACAAAATATAAGGTAATGGGTCTTGGCGGCGATGAGGACCTTAACATTACCGTTACGCTGGATAAGGAAAACGGCAATTTAATATTTGAGGATAACGGCATAGGCATGACCGCCGAGGAACTTGATAAATACATAAACCAAGTAGCCTTTTCAGGCGCGCAGGAGTTTGTTAAATCCTACGCGGGCAGTGAAGACGCAGGCATTATAGGGCATTTCGGCCTTGGCTTTTATTCCGCATTTATGGCAGCGGATAAAGTAAGCATAGACACGCTTTCCCATACAGAAGGCGCTGAGCCCGTATACTGGGAGAGCGAAGACGGCATGAGCTACACCATGCAGGACGGTACAAGACAGCAGCACGGCACCACGATTACACTTCACATAATGGAGGAAGAGCAGGAATTTCTAAACGCCTACCGTGTACGCGAAACGCTGGACAAATACTGCGCCTACATGCCAATACCTATATACTTTGTAGATATAGATGGCAAAAAAGAAGCGCTTAAAGCATATGAAAAGCGCAAGGAAGAGCATAATAAAAAGCTTGAAGAAGCAGTAAAGAAAGACGAAACACCGCCTGAATTTACAGAGGAATCCCCCGATACAAAGGAAAGGAAACCCATAAACGAGATAAACCCCCTGTGGTTTAAAGCTCCCAAAGATTGCACAGATGAAGAATATATAGAAACCTACCGCAAGCTATTTAGAACCCCTGAAAAGCCCCTGTTCTGGATACACCTAAATGTGGACTATCCTTTCAACTTAAAGGGCATACTGTATTTCCCCCATATACGCAGGGATTTTGCGGGTCAAGAAGGCGAAATTAAGCTATACAACAGGCAGGTATTCGTTGCAGACAATATAAAAGAGATAGTACCCGAATTTTTGATGGTATTAAAGGGCGTTATAGACTGCCCCGATTTACCGCTTAATGTAAGCCGCAGCTTCCTGCAAAACGATAGACAGGTTAGACAGATAAGCCGCCATATAGCAAAGAAGGTCGCGGATAAGCTTAACGATATGTTTAAGAACGACAGAAAAACATACGAAAGCTATTGGGACGATATACACCCCTTCATAAAGTACGGCTGCATGAGAGATGATAGCTTTAACACCGCAATAAAGGATTCTATTATACTTAAGACCACTTCCGGCGATTATTATACATACGAAGAGTATTTTTCAAGGAACGAAGGCAAAGTAGGCAAAAAAATATACTACACAATAGACCCTGCAAGGCAGGCTGCAAGCGTTGAGCTATACACAAGCCAAGGGGTGGATGTAGTGGTAGTGGATTCGCTAATAGATAACAACTATATGTCTTTCGTTGAATATTCGGGCGAAGAGGCGCCTAAATTCCTAAGAGTAGATGCCGATATAGAGGGTATAAAGCACGATGGCGATGAAGAAAGCTCATTATCTCAAGAGGATATGCAGACGTTGTTTAGAAACTCCCTCGGCATTGAGGATTTGGAAGTAAAACTTAGCCCGCTTGCAGATGAGAGCCTGTGTGCATTTATTACAGAGGACGAACATATGCGCCGCTTTAAGGAGCTAAGCGTACTATATGGACAAAATGCTACATTCCCGGATAAATTCAGCTTAGTTTTAAACAGCAGAAACTCCTCTATTAAAGCAATAGCCGCAATGGAAGATAAAAAAATGCAGGATTTACTTATAGGGCAAGTATACGATTTAGCGCGCATGTCTTCAAAGCCGCTAGAGAACGAGGATTTACAGAACTTCCTTGCAAGGAGCAGGGATATGGTATCCATGCTTGCGGGTGTTAAGGTAGAACCTAAAGAGCAAAAAGAAGAAGAAAGCGCCTCTGATGATAAAAGCGAAGAGAACAGTGTAGAATAGTTTTATTTATACACTATAAAACCTTGGAATTATCTTAGGTTTAGGCTTAAAAAATGCCAGACACACAAAAAAAGCTGCCCCATAAAAGGACAGCTTTTTTGCTTGATCGCTTATTCCGCTGTGTAATTTACATTAAGTTCGGGATAACCATATGATACTATTGTTATTTCGTAGGTCTTTCCCTTTTCAAAAATAGGCGTTTCTGTCCTATCCTTTTTGTTGTACAGTGTAGCGTCAGGGTTAAGCTCTCCATTTTCTGTAAGAATATTAAAGCGTTCATTAACCGTTCCGTGATGACTGACAGGCTCCTGCTCTATGGGCTTTTCTGCGCCTTCAGCCAGAACTATAACATGCTGAAGGTTTTTCATGAAATTTGCCAAATCGCCATTTTCTAAAACTATCTGTCTACCATCCATACGGATATCCTCTGCCTTAAGACCGCTTTCAACTACAAAGCGGGGTGCCTGCGCCTCGTCCTCTTCGCCGTGTCCGCTTTCAAAATGGGGCGCGCGGTAGGTTTTAGATGCATCAACCACATTTACAAAATACTTGCCGGGGGCAAGATCATTTTCAAAATACAGTGAAAGCAGACCATCTTTTATTTCTGCCGTATAGGATTTAGCATCCAGCACATCTTCGTTTCGCACGCCATGGCGCACATCAACAAGTTCCACCTTAAATCCTTCGGGCAGCTTGCTTTCAAGCACCACATCACAGCCATTGATTTTTTTAACAGGCATCACGCTGCCTTTTCCGGGCAGGAATGTTAGACCCTTCTTGCCATCAAATGCGTTAAGCACAGCTTCCTGCGCGGCAAGCCCAACCATTGTTGCGCCTGTAACTGCGTCGGCTTCGCCGGTGTTTAACGCCATTTCAGCAATTTCATCCCTTGTTTTGCCTACAAACTTTTCAAGAAAACCGGATTTTAGCATCATGTCAAAGAAGGGTTTGTTTTTTGCTACCCACAATTCCTCCATGTCCTTGCTCTCAAGGGAACCCTCAAGCCCCGTGCCGTTGTCCTTAACTGCGGTAATCTTTCCGCTGTCGTCCGTTTCTACAGCCAAGCAGATGTTGTAAAACGGCGGGTGGACAAACGGCACAGTAGATGGGTATGTGCGCCCGTCCACATTAGCGTCGCCCTGCAGTGTAGCAGCTGATACGCCCAGTGATAAAGCCAAAGCCATCACAAGCGCCATAACCATAAAAAGAGATTTTTTATGCATATGTTCCTCCTGAAAAAAATTACTAGTTAGTATACCCTAACTAATTTGCATTTTATCACAGTCGCATTTTTCTTGTCAAGAATAAAATTTTTTTGAGACTTTTTTGCCACATATACTATACAAAATATTTTTATCCACTTATAAAAGCATGCCTATACTGCATATCATTGCTTAGCGCATATCTCATAGCATCTATGCCGTGGTCGCCTGCGGAGGCTTTTGTGCAGCCATCTGCATTATACACCCAAGAACTTAACTCCTTTTGTATTTCGGAAAGCTTTTCATCAACAATAATAGTATGCTGCATAAGCCATTGTATGCTGTGGCGTATAGCATCCCTATGCTTTTTAACGCCCTTTGCCCTAATGCCCATGCGCCTTATTTCGGCTATACTCTTAGGCTCTGCGCTGTCGCAGTACACCATACAGCCCTTAGCAAATATGCTAAGCTTTTGAGCGAGCATATCATTAGTATGCCCATACAGCTTTAATTCATCTATTATATATATGCGCTTTGTGCTTTCATCATAGCTTAGTAGTATTGCAAAAGAAGGGTCACGGGTAAAGCCGAAATCAAGCCCGCACCTGAGTGTACTTTTATTTATTTCAAGCCCCGCAAGGTTTTCTATTATTATATTTTGAAGTACCCTTCCCCTCTGCTCCTCCCACATACCCTTGGTGTATACGGTATACATGTATTCATCATTTTCGTTTTCAAGGGATAGGCTGTCATCTTGTGATAAAAAGGCATTATCCTTATATGTACTGTGCAGCATAAGTATATCTCTATCCCTATGCAAAGGAATATTAATATCCCTGCCCTTAAAAAAATGCGTGTACAGCCAATGGTTTTTATCCGTCGGGTTAAAGCTTAGAGTAATGCGCTTCTTATGCGGGCTTATGCCCCTTAGGCGTTTATCCAGCTGATTAAACGACATATATGTAGTTTCTGTCGCTTCCTCTATCCAAATATCCGTAAGCACTCCCTTTTTAGGGGTTATTGATTTAAGCTTTTCAACATCATCAAGCCCTGAAAAAAGTATTTGGCTGCCGGAATAAAGGCAGTTTATTTCGCCGCCTTTTGTGCTGAAAAACTTTCCCGCACCGAACCTATTTATAGCCTTTAATATTTCATTATAGCAGGAGTTTGCTATCCTAGACGCCACCTGCCTTGTAACAAGCGTATTTCTGCCTATAAAACAGTCTACAACTATTCTGCTTGCAACAAATGCGGATTTGCCGCTGCCCGCCCCTCCGTAAAAAAGCTGGTATCTTTCTTCCGCAGTAGCATGTGGAATATACAATCTGTTGAAAGTACTAGATGGAACTAACAATAATTTGCTCATGTTATTATGCTAGTGCATGTTTAACAGACAGATAATGACATATTACCCCATATTAAAAAGCCCCGAATAAACAGGGTTTTTATTGTTTATATTGTTTTTGCGCTAATCTAAAGCAAATATAGTATCGTTCTTTTCTCTAGGCAGCGTCCATCTGCCGTTAGTAAAATCGGGAACCGCTACCGACATACTCCCCATAGCTATGCTCTGCTCGCTAAGGCAGGTTATAGCCATCCAGCTTGCAGTATCGTACACATCTATAGGCATGGGTTTTCCCTCTTGCAGGCTTTCAAAGAATGCCCTTAGCACAAGGTAGTCCATGCCGTCGTGCCCTCCGCGCATACCGAAACGCTCATACTCTTGCCAGAGTGGGTGTATGTATTTTTCCATATAAGCGCTGTCGCTTTCCCATTTGTGCATACCGCTATCTCCGCTACCGGGCGACATACCTTCTATGTATATGCCCCTATTATCCTCCTGCCATATGCCTTTTGTGCCCTGCACACGCCCGCCACGGGAATAGGGTCTTGGAAGGGTGCAGTCATGCGTTAGCAGTATAGTTTCGCCGCCTGCACATTTAATTAGAGTACTTACTATATCCCCCTGCGCAAAATGTGCGTTTACAAGCGGGCTATCGGGGCGGTTTTTCTTAAGCCATGCGCTCTGACCTCTAGCCTTTGAAGCCATGCTTACAAGCGAAAGCATACGGTTTCCACGGTTAAGGTTTAAGTATTTAGCTATGGGACCAAGCTCATGCGTGGGATATAGTTCTCCGTTGCGCCTTAGGAAATTATCCTGCCTATAATGGCGGTTTATGTCCCCCATGCCTATTTCATACCTTAAATCGTGCTGATAACCACCCTGCACATGCACAAGTTCTCCGAATATACCCTGCCTTATCATGGAGAGCAGTGTCATCTCTTCCTTGCCATAGCAGCAGTTTTCAAGCATCATGCAGGGTTTACCTGTGCTTTCGCTAGTGCGCACTAAATCCCAGCATTCTTTAATTGATGAGGCACCGCCAACTTCAAGCCCAACAGCCTTGCCGCATTTCATAGCCTCAATTGCTATTGTAATATGGCTTTGCCAGCCGGTCATTATAATTACGGCTTCTATATCCTTATGCGATATAACTTCATGCCAATTCTGCGTGAGTATCGGCACATAGTCTTTAGCTTTTTTTACAATTTCTCTGCCTTTTTGAAGGCGGTCCAAATACACATCGCATATAGCAACTATGCGTATATCCTCCATTTGGCATATGAGTTCAAGCTCCGGCTGCCCTCTAAAACCCAGACCTATAAAGCCTATGTTTATTTCCCTGCCTATCCTACCAAGTTCCATACCCATCTCCTGCGCTTTTTGTTTATACTAACAACAAGATATGCTAATGTCAATCAAAGTAGAAAATTATTAAAGCTGCTGATAAAATAAGCGGTAGGGTTACAAAATACCCATTTTTTGAAAAATCCCCCTGCGTTAGGTATTGCTCGTTACGCTGCGTTATGTTGTAACATGGCAAGTAGAAAGGAGGTAAAAGCTACGCCAAAATACACTACGGGAGAAATAGCCAAGCTCTGCGGAGTAACAGTAAGAACCGTCCAGTACTACGATACCCGCGGTATACTTATACCAACTGAGCTTAGCGAAGGCGGAAGGCGGCTATATTCTGAAGAAGATTTACAGCGCATGAAGGTGATCTGTTTTCTAAGGGATTTGGGGCTGCCTATAAATTCTATATCCCAACTGCTTTCGGAAGACGACCCGGGAAGCGTAATATTCCTACTTCTTGAGCAGCAGGAACAGCTACTAAACGAAGAAATTCAGGATAAGCAGGATAAGCTAAGCAAGCTTGAAACGCTAAAAAAGGGTCTTAAAGCAGTTGAGAATTTCTCCGTAGAATCCATAGGCGGCATAGCTTATACAATGTCTAACAAAGAAAAATTAAAAAGGGTACGTTTAACAATGCTTATAAGCGGCATACCTCTAAGTTTACTGCAATGGTTGTCCATAATACTATGGATAACAAAAGGTATATGGTGGCTGTTTGTTGTGTGGATTGTAATTACAGTTCCCAGCGGCATAATGCTATCCCGCTACTATTTTACCAATGTAGCGTACATATGCCCACAATGCCATACTATATTTAAGCCTAAGTTTAAAGAGGCTTTTTGGGCAAGGCATACGCCATCAACCAGAAAGCTAACCTGCACAGCCTGCGGGCACCACGGCTTCTGCGTTGAAACATACGGAAAGGATATATAAAATGGATAATATAAAAGAATTTCTGCCCTTTCTAATACCGCTCATAATTGCTCAATTAGCTCTGCTTGCATATACATTGCGCCATATACTAACACATGATAATTACAAGAGAGGCAACCGCAAAACATGGCTTATAATTACCATAGTTTTGATGAACTTCGTAGGTCCCATACTGTACTTCATATTCGGCAAAGAGGACGAGTAATATATGCTTAATATCCATAATTTGCATAAAAGCTTTGGAGATAAAAAGGTATTAAAGAGGCTAGAACTTTCTGTACCAAAACACAGCGTATTCGGCTTTATAGGCAAAAACGGAGCAGGTAAAACAACAACTATGAGAACCATAATGGGGTTACTTATGGCGGACGAGGGAGAGATATTTGTCGCTGGCGAAAAGGTCGTATACGGGAACACAAAAACCAACAGGCACATAGGATATCTGCCTGATGTACCGGAGTTCTATTCTTTTATGACCGCAAGTGAATACCTGCGCTTCTGCGGAGAAATAAGCAGTATGGATAGAAGTGATATTAAATCAAGGAGCGAAGAACTGCTTAAACTTGTAGGGTTAGAGGACGAAAAACACCGTATAAAGGGCTATTCAAGGGGTATGAAACAGCGCCTCGGAATCGCCCAATCCCTGCTTAACCGCCCCAAGCTGGTTATATGCGATGAGCCTACTTCTGCACTTGACCCTTTAGGCAGAAAAGAGATATTAAATATACTAAGTATGGTTAAAGAGAATACTACAGTGCTTTTTTCTACGCATATACTATCTGATGTAGAGCGCATTTGCACCGATGTAGCCTTTCTAAATGATGGAATAATCAGTATGCAAGGAAAACTTTCCGACATTAAATCAAAATACCGCAGCGAAGAATATATTATTGAAATAGAAAAACACAAGGATACGCATAAACTTATGCGGACATTTCCAAAACTAAAAGCATCGGACAACAACACACTTCGATTTAATCAAAAGGACTATTCCCCCTTTGAAATAATACAGTTTATGGCAAGTAACGATATGGCTTTCACAAAAATCGAAAAGCTAGAGCCTACGCTTGAAACGCTTTTTATGGAGGTAATAAGATGAAAACAATGCTTGCCTTCATTAAAAAAGAGCTTATAGAACAGTTACGCACAGGAAAGTTAGTTATACTGTCTATAATATCCATATTTATTGGCATACTTAATCCATTAACAGCAAAGCTTACGCCTTGGCTTTTTGAAATGCTGGCAGACACTCTAGCTGAAAGTGGAATAAGCTTTGCAGGCTTTACAATAAGCGCAATGGATTCTTGGATGCAGTTCTTCAAAAACGCACCCATGGCACTCATTGCTTTTGTACTTATTGAGAGCAGTATATTTGTAAAGGAATATCAGTCGGGTACATTGGTATTGGCAGTTACTAGGGGCCTTGAGCGCCACAAGATAGTGTTTTCTAAAGCGACACTGCTCACATTACTTTGGACTATATATTATTGGCTTAGCTTTATAATAACCTACGCTTATAGCGCATACTTTTGGGATAATTCTGTTGCGAATAATTTGTTATTTGCCGCAATATGCTGGTGGGTTTTCGGCGTTTTTGCAATTATGCTCATAGTACTGTTTTCAACTATTTCAAACTCAAACGGTACTGTACTTGGCGGAATATTTAGTGTACTGCTTATATCTTATTTAGTAAGCCTATTACCTAATACTAACAAATACACACCCACGCTTTTAACAGACGGCTATTCTCTAATTTACGGCATAAAGGCTGTGCATGAATACACCGACGCATTAATTACCACTATAACACTATCCTTATTGTGTTTTGTATTGAGCATCCCTATATTCAACAAAAAGCAACTATAATAAAGACTCAAAATACTTATTCCCAAAAATCTCCAAGTAAAAAGGCAAGCACTTCATACGCTTGCCTTTTTATATACGCTTTAGCATATCAGCTAAATATGCTCTTTACTTTATCTAAAAAGCTTTCGCTCTGTTGATATTCCTTGCCTGAAAGGCTTTTTTCAAATTCCCGTAAAAGCTCTTTCTGCTTTTCGTTTAGGCGTTTTGGCGTTTCAACTGTAACGGTAAGTATAAGGTCTCCCTTGATTTTTGAGTTGAGCCTTTGTATGCCCTCGCCCTTTATACGGAATTTAGCGCCCGACTGAGTGCCCTCGGGTATATTATACTTAATGCTTCCCTTAAGCAGAGGCACATCTATATTTGCACCTAGCGCCGCTTGGGTAAATGAAATAGGCATATTAAGCAGCAAATCCGCGCCGTTTCGCTTAAACAGCTTGTGGGGCATTACATTTACTACTATCTGAAGGTCGCCGGGAGGACCGCCTCTAAAACCCGATTCCCCCTGCCCTTGCATTACAACAACCTGTCCGTTGTCTATGCCTGCGGGTATGTTTACAGTTGCGGTACGCTTTTTCTGCACCCTGCCTGTGCCGGAACAATCCTTACAGCGGTGTTTTATTACCTGCCCTGTTCCGCCGCAGTTAGTACATGTGCGCACAGTTACCATGAAACCACCGGAAGACCTAACCTGCCCTGTACCGTTACATACATGACAGGCTTCAGACTTAGTTCCGGGCTCAGCTCCCGTGCCTGTACATGTGGCGCAGTTTTCCTCACGGGTAAAATCAAAAGATTTTTTAGCTCCGAAAGCCGCTTCCTCAAAGCTAACCTTAAGGCTGAATCTTAAACTATTGCCTGCCATAGGGCGGCTAGCTCTTCTTGAGCCGCCTGCTCCGGCTCCGCCAAAGAGCTCATCAAATATGCTGCCAAAGCCGCCAAAGCCACCGAAACCGCCAAAGCCGTCCATATCAAAGCCGCCCGTATTAAGACCGTCTTTGCCAAACCTATCGTATTTTTCGCGTTTTTCAGGGTCGGAAAGTACGGCATTAGCCTCATTAAGCTCCTTAAAACGCTCCTCCGCTGTTTTATCATCGGGGTTAAGGTCGGGGTGGCATTCCTTTGCTAATTTTCGGTAAGCCGTTTTTATATCATCCTGTGAAGCGTTTCTATCAACGCCAAGCACTTCATAATAATCTCGCTTTGTTGCCATATCGTTATCCTTTAGCGAAGGGGCTTATTTTTTTAAGCCCCTTCCGCCAAAATTATTGCACATCTCCGTCGGCGTTTACCGTACCGTCCGGGTTTTCAGCAGGCTGAGCATCTACTTCAGGCGGCATCTGTCCGCCGGCTTGGTCTTGATATATCTTTCCAAATATATTGTATACTTTCTGGGTGATGTTATCCATCTCCGCCTTAATTGCGGCAGGGTCGTTACCCTCGCGAAGCTTCTTAAAGTTATCAAGCTCGTTTTGCACGGTTGCTTTATCCTCAGCAGAGAGCTTATCGCCATTATCCTTGAGCTGTTTTTCCATCTCATAGATTAGGCTATCTGCACGGTTGAGTGTTTCTACCTCTTCCTTGCGCTTGTTGTCCTCTGCTGCATATTGCTCCGCTTCTTTTACGCGGGCTTGGATTTCTTCCTCGCTCATATTGGTGGAAGCGGTAATAGTTACATTCTGTTCCTTTCCGGTGCCAAGGTCCTTAGCGCTTACATTTACTATGCCGTTTTTATCTATAGTAAACTTAACTTCAATCTGAGGCACTCCGCGGGGCGCGGGAGCTATGCCTGTAAGCTGGAAGCGGCCTAGGGATTTATTGTCGTACGCCATGGGTCTTTCGCCTTGCAGTACATTTATTTCTACCGTGGTCTGCCCATCGGCAGCGGTTGAGAATATCTGCGATTTTTCCGTAGGTATAGTGGTATTACGCTCAATGAGCTTTGTGAATATATGCCCCTCGGTTTCAAGACCGAGTGAAAGCGGCGTTACGTCAAGCAGCAGTACATCCTTTACATCTCCGCCAAGAACGCCCGCTTGTATAGCGGCGCCAAGCGCAACGCACTCATCAGGGTTGATACCCTTGAAAGGTTCTTGCCCAGCTATGTTCTTTACCGCATTCTGCACGGCAGGTATACGGGTTGAACCGCCAACAAGTATTACCTTGTCTATATCGTTTGAAGTAAGGTCTGCATCCCTAAGGGCTGTCTGCATAGGACCTATAGTGCGCTCAACCAGGTCGTGCGTCAGTTCTTCAAACTTAGCGCGTGTAAGCATAACATCAAGGTGCTTAGGTCCGTTTGCATCTGCGGTAATAAACGGCAGGTTGATGTTTGTAGTCATAGCGGTTGAAAGCTCTATCTTGGCTTTTTCTGCAGCTTCCTTAAGGCGCTGCTCGGCCATACGGTCCTGCCTTAAGTCTATTCCGTTTTCATTTTTGAACTGATCGGCTACATAATCGATTATGCGGTTATCAAAGTCATCTCCGCCGAGCCTAGTATCGCCGTTTGTGGCAAGCACTTCAAACACGCCATCGCCAATTTCAAGCAGTGATACGTCAAAGGTACCGCCTCCAAGGTCAAACACGAGTATTTTGTGTGAATGCTCTTTATCAAGCCCGTATGCAAGCGAAGCTGCGGTAGGCTCGTTTATAATGCGCAGTACTTCAAGCCCTGCAATACGCCCTGCGTCCTTAGTTGCCTGGCGCTGGCTGTCTGAAAAGTATGCGGGTACGGTAATAACCGCCTGGGTTACCTTTTCGCCTATATAGCTTTCCGCATCGCTCTTAAGCTTTTGAAGTATCATAGCGCTTATTTCCTGTGGGTTATAGGTTTTTCCGTCTATATTGACGCTGTAATTGCTGCCCATCTCACGCTTTACAGATGTAATAGTGCGCTCGGGGTTGGTTATTGCCTGGCGCTTTGCAATTTCGCCTACAAGACGCTCGCCATCTTTTGTGAATGCAACAACCGACGGAGTTGTGCGGGAACCTTCCGCATTGGGTATTATTACGGGCTCTCCGCCCTCCATTACAGCAACGACGCTGTTTGTTGTACCAAGGTCAATTCCGATAATTTTACTCATAATTAGTTTCCTCCAATTTATATAATATTAGTTGTATTTATGTTATTGTTCTGCGACTACTTTTACCATCGCATGGCGCAAAA
>JGI24709J26583_10001549_pt1 | contig 19388 bp, 19 predicted proteins | sample BioPla2DNA1_FD_26583 | JGI IMG/M metagenome (IMG submission 26583) | reverse complement strand
GGTAGTAGGCCAATATCCCGAGGGCCGCACTGATTATGAGCACCAAAACTCCCACAAACGCACCTATTCTCAAGGCAATGCCTTTTCTCAATTTATGCACCCGCCTCTATTTAGAATGTCAGCACTTAGCGATCGGCTATTGCTGTTCTTCTCACTTCCACCACCGCGGCGAATCCACGCCAATCGAGTGATGTCAGCCTTGGAGACTTATCTTTCCCCGACTTAAGGCGTCAACGAACACTTTCACAATCTCAGGATCAAACTGTGTTCCGGCCCCCTTCTGCAACTCTTCCAGTGCTTGCCTTTCTGAAAGCGCGTTCTTGTAAGGTCTCTTGCTGACCATAGCATCGTAAGCATCAGCAACGGCAGCGATCCTCGATTGGATTGGTATGTCATCTCCGCGCAGTCCGTGGGGATAGCCGAAACCATCCCACCTTTCGTGGTGTCCTAATATATAGGCCGCTATGTCCGCCAAACCTGGCACGGCGCTCAACAGCCTAAATCCAACCACCGGGTGGCGCATGATCTCCTGCCACTCGATATCTGTTAGTGGCCCAGCTTTGTTTAGAACTTGCTTACATATGGCTATTTTCCCTATATCATGAAATAATCCAGCCTGCCCTAACCTGTCTAATTCGCACTTAGGGAATCCTAACTCACGACCAATCTGTTGACATAGAAGGCTTGTCCGCTTAGCATGTGCTTCTTCCCAGGGTATGACCCGCCACAAGGCCGACATCAGATCCTGAATGGTGTTTTGACTGATTCGGAGATCTTGGAACAGCTTCTGGCGGCTCAAGTGGTCTTCTGCCCGTTGAAGCACCTCTTCAGTCTTTTCATCAGGCCGCCTCTTAGCCGCCCAACCTATAGTCACGACAATGGGCAGGCAGCCTATATAATTCACCTGTACAGTCCTCTTGAGCTGCCATGACCATTCTTCCGCGCCACGCTCGTCGCTGTTAGGAAAGACACCGAGAAACCCACGTTCTCCCCACCGCAACAGCAGCGCATCATCTGGGAAAAGGCCTTTCAGCATCAGAACAACTTCTTGAAAGGCCTGATCGCTGACCACAGACCCAAACACGTCCCTAGTAAGCTCAATGCCACACACGTCTATGCGCACAATGGAAAGCAAACGATAGGCTTCAAACTCACCTTGTCTCCGCTCCCAATACAGTCTATTGGGCAGGTTTGTCATTTCATCACAGTAGGCTGATTGCTTTGTTTCAGGCAACTGCTTGTTCTGATGGGAGTTATCGCGGAACATAAAGACGGCTCCCGTGATCTTGCCAGCCCGATCCTTAAGTGGCGCCACCCTACCTAACACAGTTATTTGGTTGCCGTGTCTTGTTACCAACGTACAGGCGGGGAGCTCGATGGTCCTACCTGAGCTGATCGCTCCTTCTAGGCAGTCAGCAAATGATTCCCTGTTCTCCCCAGGTATGAAGTCTAGCAGCCGGGCAGCGTTTTTCCCTAAGGCTTCTGTACGGGACCAACCGATCATCTCTTGAGCGGCCGTGTTCACTACTTCTATGCGCCCCCCCAGATCCGTTGCTATTACTCCTTCAGGTAATGATGACAACGTTGATTTCAGGCGTTCAACTGCATGAACGTACCGTCTAGCCCTCAAGTGTCTTTTCAGACCTCGCAGTTGATGGGAAAACCTGCCCCTGAAGCCATGCTTATGACCAATATTCAGCACCAGAGCCGCTGCCAGTACCCCGACAGTCGGCAGCAGCAAGAAGGTTCGAACCCCAAACCCCCACGTCATTGCACTGGTTCCTCCACTTGTGTCACAATGTTTTTCTGGTGCCACATGCACCAGTAGGAGTGAACTCACTCTCCTCGTCTACAGTTTAACTTCAGCCCTCTTTGCAGTACTTCCGGCCTCTTGCCCAATGTTCGCTTGGCCAAGACATCTCTCACCCTCCACTGGGTTGTTGTTGCAACCGTTGCACAGGCAACTAAATCGCAAAAAAAGACGGCTATTTGGGTTCAGTCCTCGANTTGGCAATANGGCCACAAGAACCTTGTCTCTTGAGCTCAAANACCACCTCCCGAGCCACTTCCAGCAGGTTCTTAACNGAATCGCGCTCACTCCTCAACACACATCGGCACTTACTCGGCCTGTTAAAGAGCCGCCCCAGGACGTCCTGCCCCCGATTCGTAGGNTGAAAGCAGACATAATACGACTCTTTGGATCCAATTTCTTCCACCAAGCCATCCTGTTCTAGACACTTGACGACCCTCTCTAACTCCTTTTTGCTGTGAGTTGTTACGCTGGCCAAATCAGCGAGGGTCACCGAATTTGATGTACTAGTCAGCCACAGCACCTGCAGTTCAAGGGGTGACAGGCCTGCAAACGATGCGCAGCGGCAGAAACAGCGTTCCAACTCATGATGCAAAAGGTTGTGCCAGAAGAACAACTCGAAAATATCCTCACAGGGCACCTCGACAGATCCTCCCACCATCAGCGGCTTGTTTGCTCCCTAAGGTCATCGATCAACTTAACTGCACAAGCAGGCAAATTTCCCATTTGCTGGACCTTGNTTACATAGTCATCGCCATACACATACTTCACCAGTTTAAAAGCGGTGCGGGCGAAAGCGGTTCGCTCGTCTTCGTTCAGCGCTAAGAAGCCTTGAGCAAACGCCAAACCATGGCCTCGAATGTGAACCTCTTTTAGTTCTTGAAGCACTGCGGCCCCTCTCTCAGTGAGGGTAAACCCAGAATAACGCCGATCTAGGTAGGTCCTNCGCGCTACTAATCCGTTCTTCTCCAAGGAATAGAGACTTTTGGAAACGGTGCCCTTATCTCTCTGAAGAATGAAGGCTACCTCTGTAACAGTGCTTTCCGGCGCAAATGAGACTACAAAGAGTATCTGTTCTTCCGTCACCGTAAGTCCCGCATCTTGAGCAACTTCCACCCAATTGTCATAGATCTCATCCCAAAGAAGACGCAAACAGCAAACGGTAGCGAAATCAAGGCTTCCACGGGCGTTACCCATGTCTTACCTCCCTCCTGAAAAGAGCCACTGAAAGGCCACAAATCGCCCCTGCTTGTTTTCATAGCCCACCACTTGCGGACTCACCCAGACTCCCTTCCAGGCCCTCGATCGCCATAGACAATACAAACATTATGGATTATCGCGCTGTTTGTTAAGATCGTCAAGTTTTCGGGCAGATGGAGAGTGCCCGTTTACGGCACGCTCGAAAAGCCGTTATACAACCAATTTGGTGTCATACACTGCCCTTCGCATCTAAACTGAACTGAAGTTTGGTCAAAATCCGGTTGTGAAAAAACGCCAGCTAAGAGGGGCCCTTGTCAGGTATTGCTTATTTTGTGTTAATTGTTTCCAAAGATTGACCCTAGGGACTGCCTGACCCGACCGAGCTGGTTCTCGTCTACCACGCCCTCCCTGCCCTGTGTTATAATTAAGCAGCAAGGTGGTGACCGCTGTGCATTTCCAGGCTGACTCTCTGTTTGGTCCTGAGGGCTTACTCGCCCAGGCCCTGGAGTCCTACGAATACCGTCCAGAGCAAATCCGCATGGCCGAACACATCTGGGCCGTGCTGCAGAATGAGGAGCACGGCATGATCGAAGCAGGTACAGGGGTGGGCAAAAGCTTGGCTTATCTTTTACCTCTGATCTATTATGCCGTGGAGGAAAACAAGCTGGCCGTGGTGGCCACCAACACCCTCACCCTGCAAGAGCAGCTTTTTCACAAAGACATCCCCTTCCTCCAGAAGGCGCTGCCCCTGGAGTTCAAGGTGGAAGTGTTTAAGGGCCGCTCCAACTACCTCTGCCTCCGCCGCTTCCAGGAGTACCTCCACGGCCGCGGCAGCCAGCTGAACCTCCTACATAACATAGAAGCACTGCAGCGCTGGGCAGAAGAGACTGAAACGGGAGACTACAGCGAAGTCCCCTTCCCCATCCCCTGGGAACTGTGGTCCGAAATCTGCTGCGAAAAAGAAAGCTGTCCAGAGGAGCGCTGTTCCCATTTCCAGGGCTGTTTCTACTGGAGCCTGCGCCACCGCTTGTCCAAGGCCCATATTGTCATCACTAACCAGGCCATGCTGCTGGCCGATGCCCGCACGGAAGGACGCGTTTTGCCCAACTTCCACGCCGTGGTGATTGATGAAGCTCACAATCTGGAAGATGTTGCCACAGGCTCCTTCAGCCATGAGCTCAACCGCAAGGGTTTCCTTGCCCATTACCGCACGGGGGTTCAGCTCCAGGCTGTACTGCGGGATCATGTGCCAGAATACCTGGTTCAGGACATCAATCTCACCCTGGATCAGCTAGTTAGGGAAGCGGGACAGTATTTCAACCAAATCGAAGGCTTGATCACCAGCCCCACGGTGCCCATCGGCCCGGAAAACCGCGCCGCTTTTGCCCACACCACCTTGGACAAGCACCTCAAAGACCTGCAGGGCCTGCTCAAGGAGTGTGAGCTGGACGAAGAAGGGGAAGCCTTCGGCCTGGTGGAGCAGTTCGCTTCCTTTACCGCGAGGCTCCTTGATACCCTGGAGCTGATCCTGTCAGCCAGCGACGAGAACTTTGCTTATTGGGCGGAAATGCAAAACGGGGAGCCCTGCCTCACGGCTGCTCCCATCCAGATCGGGCCCCTGCTGGAAGAGACACTCTTCAGCAGGACTCCCTCGGTGATCTTAACTTCCGCCACCCTCAGTACCAACCAGTCCTTCGCCTACATTCAAAACCAGCTGGGCCTGCAGGATGCTTCCGGCCTCATTTTGGGCTCGCCCTTTGCCTACGAACGACAGGCCATCCTCTGCGTGCCCACGGAAGCAAAGAACCCTAAGCATCCCCGTTATGCCCATTACACCGCTTACCTGATCCTGCGCACCCTGGCGGCAACTCGGGGCGGCGTTCTTGCCCTGTTCACCAGCTACAGCCTGATGGATCAGGTGGCCGAGGCCATCTGGCCCAAGCTGGCCGCCGAGGGCTATGACCTGTACAAACAAGGAGACGGTCCGCGCCTAGGTCTAATTCAAAGCTTCCAAGACAACCCCCGTTCTCTGCTTTTCGGCACCAACAGCTTCTGGGAGGGCATTGACCTGCCCGGGGAAGCTTTGAAGGCGGTGGTCATTACCCGCCTACCCTTCACTGTGCCGGACCGCCCGGTAACCGCGGCGCGCCTCAAGGTCATTGCGGAAGCGGGGGGCAACCCATTTCTGGAGTACAGCGTGCCCCAGGCCATCCTACGCCTGAAGCAGGGCTTCGGACGGCTGATCCGCAGCAAGCAGGACATGGGCGGCGTAGTGATCCTAGACGAGCGCATCCTCACCGCCGCCTACGGCTCCAGCTTCTTGGAGTCTTTGCCTCCGGCACGCTTTACCCGCGATCTAGAGGAGCTCCGCACTCTCTTCGGCAACTAGCTGCACATCATATAGCGGGCCGTTTTTCACCACCCGCACCTTTTCCACCCCATCTCCCACCATAATCTCAGTGGGGCGCATTTTGCGGGTCACCTGGTACAAGGTGGAGCGGATGGTGGACTCATTCACATCATCGCGGATCTGTGTGAATTTTTGGACCACAGCCCTGGCGGGAACCCCGTCAGGGTTTTCCTGTGCCAGTATGTACANGGTCTCCACGATCTGACTGGTGAGCGAAGGTCGTGAGCCTCGGGGGCTTCCTGATTNTTTCAAGAGACTGTCCAGTTTGCGCAGATCCTGTTCTTTGGCTTCCAGTTTACGCTGCAGCTCGGCGATTTCGCTCTGTAAAATCTCCCGGGCCTGCCGGAGCTGTTCCCGATACCCCATGGTCATCACCTCTCCAAGTAGCAGCCGGCGGGAAAAAGCCCGCCCTTGCTTCTTGGTTAGTATGAACCTCTTCGCCCCTTAATATTACCCCCCGAGGCCCAGCGCATGACCAAAACCACGAAGATGGTACCGCCTAATAAGATGGGGATATAAAAGACCACGGNNCGCCAGAGCAGAATAAAGCTGGCCAGCTCATCGGGCTGCAGTACCCCATCCAAAACAGCCCAGGAGATCCCTTCGGAAAGTCCCGCTCCACCGGGAATAGGGGAAAACACGGGTGCCACGCCAAAGAGGACCGCCAGGGCAAAGCGCAGTAAAGGGTAAAAGATGCCGAAGCCGCCCAACAGCAGAAAAGTACCGGTGTAGTAGACCACGTAATAGGAGAACGCGATGGCCACACACGTGAGATAGTGGCCGGTCCGCTTGGTGAGCAGGAACTCGTAGGTGGAACGGAAATCCGCCAGCCAAGCCGCGGAACGGGACTGGCGTCCGAACTTGCGGAAAACCCATTGAAAAAGGCGCTCACTCTTGACAATACCAACCTGGAGCGCGGCTATGATGGACAGGTAAACCAGCGCACCGATCTTTACGGTGGTGAAATATGCCGCCAAATCCGGCGGTACACTGGGAAGCAGCGAAGATGTTGACAAGCCCAGCAGAGCCAGGGCCGACTGCCCCGCCAGCCCTCCGCCCAGGACCACCGCAGTTGCCCGAGATGCCTTCAGTCCCCGGCGGTAGAGATAGTAGACGATGAGTGCACCTCCGCCACCTGCAAAGGGGGTAACCAGGGTGAGAAAGTTAGCTGCGCCCAGGACGATGGTCAGTTCCCACCAGGGGATGCTCTGGCCCAACGCCCGAGCAAGNGTGCCAATGCGCTGCCCGTCCACGATCCAAGCGGCCAGCACAAAGAAAAGGGCGCCAAAGAAGTGGCGCAGAGGGTATTCCCTCAGCTCCTGAAGCACCTCNCGGGGGCTGCTGATCTGCCAAAAGATCACGGCCAGTGCGCCGGCACTTACGAGCAGGGCAACAACCATTCCCTTCCAAGGTACCTTCCATTCCGGCTTGCTTGTTTTGTCCATGGCCTAGTACCTCAACTGTTCTGAATGTGTTATCAAGCGGGATTCCGCGTAATAGGTGCTTAAGATGGTCAAATAGTCATGGCCGGCTTCGGCCATACCCTTGGCTCCCCACTGGCTCATGCCCAGTTGATGCCCTGCCCCACCACCATAAACTTGTACCGCCTGCACCATGCCGTTTCCATCCAGCTGGCACTCTAGGAAAAAGTGGGCGCTGGGCAGCAGGGACTGCCTGCCTATGCTGTCCCTCACCCGCTGCAGAGAGGTGGGCTGCAGGGTGCGGCGCACGTTCAGCTCACCGGAAACGGAGATCTCGCCCTGCGTACCGATGATGCGCAGGTTGACTACCCTGCCCCTGGCATCCCTTTCGGCCACATCCAGGGTGACCAAATCTCCGAAACCGTCTGGGATCAGAGGCGCCAGCTGCCTGATGAGCTCCTCCCGGGTAAAAGAGCATTTCCAGCGAAACCAAGGTGAGTCCCCTTCCAAGGGCAGCTGACTCAGATCCTGCCAACCTCGCGCATCTGTGAGCGGATTCCGGGGCGAGGTGGAGTAGAAGTATGTAGAAGTCACGGTGCCCTCGGGATTGACCAGAATCTGCCCGTCCGTTTCCCAAATGGCTTGAGTGGCCCTTGCGGACTCGGGCGCGTTATTATACACCTGCGAGTTAGTGCTGTCCGTGACGTGGAAGCCCAAGTGGCCCTGGCGGGAGTACACAGCCTGGGCCACGGCATAGGTCCTGGCGGCCACCGCTTGGGCCTTCAGCGCCTCCATGGGCCAGGTTACGGGCATTTCGCTGGGCACCACCTGGATCAGGTAGTCTTCCAGACTTACTTCGTTGATAACCAAAAACGTATCCTCGCCGGCAACCGTAAGCTCAAAACGGCCCCGGTAACAGGGGAAAAAGCGGGTGCTCTCTCCCCGTTGAAAAGAGTTAATCTGGAGGAGTCCCCCGGCCTCCGCTTCTATGTAGATGCGCGGACCGAACTCCCAGATACTTCCCCGGCCATCCTCCACCTGGAACCTCCCGTCCGTTACTGATACCACGGTTTCCTCTCCAGCCTGAAGCTGAAAGCCGCGCCCGGTGCCCTTTTCTTCCACATAGAGCCTGGAAGTGGGAGAAACCCTAAGCTCGCTGTGTTCAATGCTCCTGAACTGCTCCGTGCTGATGGCCACTCGGATCGTGCGAATGTACAGCGGATCATAGACATCAAAGCGGACTACTTCACCCGCGTAGATGGTGGGCACTACCTGCTCAAAGCCCACCTTTACCGCGTCCAAGGGTATGGGCACCATCTCTGCCTCCCAGTGCTGATAGCACTGCACATCCTGGCCGATGGGCAGATACCCATGGTGCTCAAACTCAACCAATGTTGGGGAGATGCGTAAAATCTTGTCAGCTGGCAGCGCCAGGGGCGCCTGGGAGCCGGGAGCCACATGGGGTAACTCCCCCTCGGCGGCCAGAACAGCCCCGCACAGCAGCACAAGCAGGAACCAAGCTGCCATCAGTTTCTTCATCTAAGGGATGCTCCTTATGCTTTCTGGAGCCTGCGGTGTTCTTTGAAAGTGCACTTGTCCTGCACAAAGATGAGGCCCCGTTCCTTGGCTAAAGATTCCACCTGGGAGTTGACGATCCCTTCTTGCAGCCAGATCGCCTGCAGATCTTCCCGCTGCAGGGCATCTTCCACCACTGCCAGGGCTTCTTCCGAAGGCCGGAAGACAACAACCATGTCCACTTGCCCTTCAATCTCGCTCACCTTGTTGTACACCTTTTCGCCTAGAAGCTCAGGGCCGGCAAAGGGATTGACGGGGTAGATCTTGTAACCAACACGCTGCAGATAAGCGGGCACTGTGTGAGCCGCCTTGGATGGATCTCTGCTTAAGCCAACCACGGCAATATTCTGCAAACTAAGGGCTTGCTCAACCGCGTTCTGCATGGAATTCCGCTCCTTTCTCAGCCCAAGCAGGAAAGGTATGTTATAATAAATACTAAATGCCGTTCAAAGGAGTCTGCGCTTTGTCTACCTGTTTGATCTTGGACTGTTTTTCTCTAGTATACCGCTCTTTCTTTGGATTACCAACAACTATTAGGCGGCAGGACGGGCAAATAATCAACGCCGTCCTCGGCTTTTATAACACCCTGACAGGGTTGATGAAGCAGTTCCAGCCTGATTACCTCTTCGTGGCTTCTGATCATCCCAGCCCCACTTTTCGGCACGGTCTGTTCCCTGATTACAAAGGCCACAGACCCCCCATGCCCCAGGAGCTCCGGGGCCAGATCGAACTCATCGAAGAAGTGATCGCCAGTTTCCAGGTCCCCTTGATCAGCTTTGCCGGCTATGAAGCCGATGACATCATGGGCACCATGACCAGATACGCTCCGGAAGGCACCCACTGCTACGTGATCACCACAGACCGGGACGCCCTGCAGCTCGTGTCTGAACACGTGACCGTTGTGGTTCCCAACAGCCGGGCCAACAAGATGTTCACCCCCGAGCTGGTGAGATACGAAATGGGTGTAGCGCCAGAACTGGTCCCCGATTACAAAGCCCTGGTGGGTGATGCCAGCGACAACATACCCGGCATTCCCCTGGTGGGTCCCAAAACGGCGGTACGCTGGCTGGATATGTTCGGCTCCCTGGATGAACTCATCGCAAGTGCGCATCTATTGCCAGGCAAGGCTGGCAGGAACCTGGAGGAAAACAAAGAAAACGCCCGCCTCTACCGGGAACTAGCCACGATTGAACGCAGCGTGCCCACTTACTGCTGCTGGCAGGCGGGGCGTCTAGCCTTCGAAGAGCAAGAAGTGCGCCGTACCCTGGATTCCCTGGGTATCCGGGCATCCATACCTGAAATAAGCTGATTTGCGGCAGCCCCTGGGCTGCCGCTTTTATCCCGACCCCTGGCGGCGTTGGGATAGGATCTCCTCTGTTTTTTCCATGGCCTTCTGGGCCTGGGGATGGTTCTCCAGCGCCACGGCGATGAACAGGGTGTCCACCGTGCCGAGTTGGGTAAGCCTAGAAGCGATGGCAGCACTCCTAAAGAGATTCTCCTGCGTGGAAGTGAGCAGCAGGATATCCGCCTCCCTGGCCAGGGCAGAACCTGAAAAACTGGTGATGGCAATGGTTGTGGCCCCAGCCTGCTTAGCTGTGCGCAGGGCCTCCACAATCTCCACCGTCTCCCCGGAAAAGGACAAGCACACCGCCACATCACCGGCGCGCAGGTGCACTGCCCGGGCGATCTGCAAATGGGTATCGAGGAAAGCACTGGCCCGCATACCGATGCGGGAAAACTTCTGCTCCGCATCGAGCGCCACTATCCCCGAAGCCCCCACACCGTAAAAATGGATCTCGCCAGCCTTAGCCAAGGCATGCACAGCCCTTTCTAAAGCCTCCGTGTCTAAAGCTTGGGCCGTTTCCTGCAGTGCACTGATATTGGCCTGGAAGATCTTCTCCTTGATCGTCCGGACATCGTTTCCGAGTTCCACTTCCCCATGGATAAGCACGGGTTTTACCGCCACATCTTGAGCCAGCAAAATCCTGAACTCCTGGTATCCTTTGTATCCCAAGCGCTTACAGAACTTGACCACCGTTGCGTCGCTTACTTCAGCCTTCTTCGCTAGTTCCGTAATGGAGTAGTGGACGGCTTCGCGGGGATTGTTGAGGATCACCTTTGCCACACGTTTCTCAGCAGGCCTGAGTGCCGGATACGTCCCGCGGATGTGCAGTAAAGCATTGGCCATTCGACTCACCACAAGACCCTCCTCCTGTAAAGTCCTGTGCTGCAGATCTATCTCCATGACCCCCGCAGCGAGAAAACGTTTGCTTTTGGGAATAATAACTAATTCCCCACAGCGGGTGCGTTGCCCTGCCAACCTCGCGTTTTATCCTCCAAAACCCCTTTTTATTTCCTTTTTCTAAATTGTGTTGACAATTCAAACAAAAAGTCCTAAACTAGGAGCAAAAAGAGGTGATGGCCATCTGGCTCGTGCTGTTCTTTCATCTCGTGAGTGCCCTCCAGCCCTACCAAACCACTAAGTATCAAGGACTCGTGGGCCAAGATACCCCCTGGGACTGCGGCCCCACGGCCTGCGCCATCCTCTTTCTCCTGGCCGGTGAAAGCACCGAACCCCGCCTGGAGGCGGTGGAAGGACGGGGCGTTTCCCTGGCGGAGATGGCCCGCTACTTCCAAGACAGAGGCTGGGCCGTGGAGGGCTACAAGCTCACCTGGGAACAGCTGCTCTACTTCTTCCAGCACTCCCCCCACCGCCCCCTGCTGGCCCACCGAGAACTGGAACTCGGACACTACGTAGTCCTCCTGGGCCTGGTGCGGGATCTTTTGGTGGTGGCCGACCCCGCTAGCGGAGTGCGGGCCCTGCCTCCGGAGGTTTTCCTCGAAGACTTCAGCGGGCTGGTCCTCCATTTCCCCGACTTACCCCCCTTAGCCAGTGTGGAAAGAATCCTAATATCTGTGGAACGCCGGCTGCGGCTTTTGAACCAGGCGGTGGCCGAGTTTTGAAGGAGGGATGTCCATGACGCAGCTGCGTAAAGTACTGTTAGTGATACTCCTGGTCCTCAACTGGGGACAAAAGGCCCAAGGAGCATGGATCTGGGAAACTCAGGTGGTGAACTCCCCCTACCATAGCCTGCGGGTTTATCTCTCCCAAGTGGGCTACGCTTGGCAGCCCAAGGAGGAACTGCAGCTGGCCCTGTACCTTCCCGTGCAGTACGGAGCAGAGCCCAACGCACCCAGCTTGCAGGTCTTGGCACCGCGGGCCCGCCTGAATTGGTCTCAGCCCATAGACTCCGCACTCAGTGGAGAGCTGGCGCTGCAGCTGAGCCCCAAGAAGGAGTTTTTGAGCCTGCGCAGCGGCGTGAAGCTGCTTTCAGATCCGCTGGCCGTGAAGTTCAGCCTGCTCTATGAGGATGGGCTTGCCCTGCAGACGGACTTGGCTTTCGCAGTAAATGAAAGGTGGGCCCTGGCAGCCCACCTCCGATACCGCAGAAACTCTCTACTCACCTACGAACTTCACCACTTTAGTCGCGGGGACAGGCAACTCAGTCTGAGCTACACCCACTCCTTGGATGGAAGCATCCAGAGCCTAGGTTTGAAAATCAGCTTCTAGGCCAGGGCTTCCCCTAACTTCTCCAACTCGTCCAGGAGCTCAGCGAAGACCTGCATGGCCTGGACGATGGGCTCTGGTTTGCTCAGATCCACCCCAGCCCGACGCAGTAGGTTCAGGGGATAGTCGGAACCTCCGCTGCCCAAGAAAGTCAGGTAGCGCTCCCTTGCCGGCTCGCCTTCGTCCAGAATCTGCCTGGCCAGGGCCGCGGCTGCGGAAAAGCCCGTGGCGTATTTGTACACGTAAAACGGTCTGTAGAAGTGAGGGATCCTGGCCCACTCCATGGCGATCAGCTCGTCAACTACAATGNCATCGCCGAAGTACTTTTTGTTCAAATCGTNATAGATCTCCATGAGCTGCTCGCAGGTGACCGCTTCGCCCCTGCCCACTTTGTCGTGGACAATCATCTCGAATTCGGCAAACATGGTCTGCCTGAACACGGTGCCCCTAAACTCGTCCAAATAGTGGTTGAGCAGGTAGGCCCGCCGCTGGGGATCCGTGGTCTTCTTGAGCAGATCATCGTTGAGCAGAGCCTCGTTCAAAGTGGAGGCCACCTCGGCCACAAAGATGGTGTAATCCGCGTTGGGAAACTCCTGATTCTTGTTGGAGTAATAGGTGTGCATGGCATGGCCCAGCTCATGGGCGAGGGTGAACACATCTTTGAGGTTCCCCTGGTAGTTCATGAGCACGAAGGGATGAACGCCATAGGTGCCCCAGGAATAGGCACCGCTGGTCTTGCCCCGGTTTTCCATCCAGTCAATCCACCCGCCGCCGAAAGCCTGGTCCAGATCGCCCAGGTACTGCTCGCCTAGGGGCTGCAGACCCTGCCGCACCATGTCCACAGCCTGCTCCCTGGGAAGCTGCTCTTCCTCCAGGTCAACCATGGGTACGTAGAGATCCCACATGTGCAGCTCATCCAGGCCCAACAGCTTCTTGCGCACCCGCACGTAGCGGTGGAGCAGATGCAGGTGGTCGTGGATGGTCTTGATCAGATTGGTGTAAACTTGAGCATCTACGTTATCCTCGAAAAGGGCTGCCTCCAGTGAAGAATTGTACTTCCTGGCCCGGGAGAAATAGAGTTCCTTCTTTACCGCGGAAATGTAGGTCACGGCCATGGTGTTTTTCCAGGCGGAATAGGTTTCATACATGGCCTTGAAGGCCGCTTCCCTGACCCGAGGATCCCGGGATTCCAAAAACTTAATGTAGCGCCCGTGGGTCAGTTCCACCATGTCCCCTGCTTCGTTTTGAATGTCGGGAAAGCGCAGGTCCGCATCGCTGAACATGCGGTAGATGTTCCCCGGCGCACTGGCCAATTCGCCAGCGGCAGCCAGGAGTTCTTCCTGTTCTGCCGGGAGAATGTGGGGCTTTGTGCGCAGCAGGTCCTCCAGATAATGGCGGTACACTTCAAGCCCAGGTATGGCCTCAATCCAGCCCCTCACCACATCGGGCTGGAGACTTAGGATCTCCGGCTCCAGGAAGGCCGCGGCGCTGTTCAGCTCCACCGCCATAGCTGCCGCCTGGTCGGCAAAACCCTGATACTTCGTGTTGGCGTTGTCCTCGTCCTTGCGCATGAAGGAGTAGGTGATGGTGCGATCCACCAGCAGCCTAAGCTCATCGCGCACCTTGAGGGCGTGCAGCAGAGCCTCACCCGAGGTAATAGTGCCCCGCAGATCCAGGATCCGCTGTTTCCCATCCTTAAGCTCCTGGAGAGTCTGCAGAAAAGCTTCGTCCGTGGCAAAGATGTCTTCCAGTTTCCATTTCAGTTCCGCCGGAATCTCGGCGCGCGTTGGCAGCTTGCCCATTTGCTTCACTCCTGTTCTTCGTCTTTCTCACACAACTTCTCCACACCCCGAATCTCTCCTCCCATGGACAACCCAAAAACAGGATCAGCACCGTTTGTGGCGAAATACAAGGGGTGAGGTGACGCCCATGAGTATGGCTGAGGTACTTGCCCTGGATATCGGTACCCGCAAGATCGCTGGGCTGCTCGTGGCAGCAGCGGAGGAAGGCTTCGAACTCAAGGAAGCCATTGTGGAACAGCAGCTGCCCGGAGCCATGGCCGACGGACAGATCCACCATATCGATGCCGTGGCCAAAGTGATCAAAAGGATCAAGCAGAAGCTGGAAGAATCCCACGGCCGCACTTTCCACAAAGCGGCGGTTGCAGCTGCCGGGCGCTCCCTGCGCACCCAGACGGGCAGCAGCAAGATGAGCTTTGCCGCCAACCATCGCTTAAGCGCAGATGAAGTGAGGGCGCTGGAACTGGATGGGGTGCGCGACGCCGTGGAAAAGCTCGCGCCGGAAAGCGCGGACGGGGTGATGCACAGCTACCTCTGTGTGGGCTACAGCGTCATCCAGTATTACCTGGACGGCGAGCCCATCGGCGCCCTGGAAGGCCATCAGGGCAGCACCGCGCAGGTGGACGTAATCGCCACCTTTTTGCCCCGCATAGTCATCGACTCCCTGGGTACAGCCCTGGAGCGGGCGGGGCTGGACATGCTCTCACTAACCTTGGAACCCATAGCGGCCATGCATGTGGTTGTGCCGCCCACCATGCGTCTGCTCAATGTCGCCCTGGTGGATGTGGGCGCAGGCACCTCAGACCTGGCCATTTCCGCTGATGGAACCATCAAAGCCTACGGCATGATTTCCTATGCCGGGGATGCCATGACTACGGGGCTCGCTGAGCATTTCCTGCTGGACTTCAAGGTGGCAGAAAAGCTGAAGGTGGAGCTAAAACCCCAGGAGCTCTCGGTGTGCCACGATGTTTTCGGCAACGAGCTCAGCCTCACTTACGAGGAGGTCGTGGAAGTTCTGCGGCCCCGCGTGGAGACACTCGCCGAGAAGATTGCCCAAGAGATCATCGCCTTAAACGGTTCAGCTCCCAAAGGTGTGATCCTGATCGGCGGCGGCAGCCGCATACCGGGACTGGCCGAACTGGTGGCCCAAAAGCTCAACCTCCCGGAAAATTTAGTGCGCATGCGGGATAGGGACAGTCTCAGCATCGTACAGGGCAGCCCCCATTTCAGCGGCCCTGAGGCCATCACGCCCATAGGTATTGGCTGCACTCACCTGGACCGCAAGGCCATGGAACTGATCCACGTTACCGTAAACGATCGGCGCCTGCAGCTGCTGCAGATGCCAACCACCACCGTGGCTGAAGCCTGCTCCATGCCGGCTTGGTCCCTTCTGAGCTGGTGGGCAGGCCGGGAAGCGCCTACACGGTGGAGCTAAACGGCCGCTGCATCACCCTGCCCGGTTCCAGGGGCAAACCAGCGGTGTTGACCAGAAACGGCGAGCCCTGCGATCTCGCCGCACCCTTGGCCGATGGAGACCATCTGCACGTGGAGGCTGGCCAATCAGGGGGACCCCCCCAGATCACCCTGGGGGAGCTCGTCGATGCCCAGGCCCTGGTGGTCACCATCAACTGCAACGGCTCACCAATGGAAATCAAGCCCCTCGTCTCGGTCAACGGGCAAGAGCAGTCCTTCGACTACGTGCTGCGGGACCGCGATAGGATCGCCCTCCAGCCCATCACCAGCTTCCGGGAGCTCTTTGCAGTTCTAGGCATACCGCCAGAGCGGGAGCTGGCCTTCCACCTCAACGGAGAAGAGAAAACTGTCCGGGTGACGCTAGAGCTGTACGTGGATGGCGTTAAAAGCCCGCTGGAAACAGCCATCGCTCCAGGGCAGGAAGTGGAATACTACCACAGGCCTTACACCGTTAAGGATCTCTTTCCAGGCAGCGCCCAGTACCCCGTCCCGGGGATCGTGGTGGAGGTTAACGGACGGAAGGTGGGAACTCTCCCACAAGGAGCCCGCGCCCGTGGTGAACGGCGTAGAGGTGACACTTGATTACGAAATAAAGCCCCAGGACCGGGTGGAGTATAAACCCAGCCTCACTGGGGCCCTCGGTGCCTATATTGTCACCGACATTTTCCGTTGTTATGAGCCGGACGAGGTGTTCACCACCAGGGGTGGAGACATCCTGGTGAACGGAGTAAAATCAGGCTTCACAACGCCCATCAAGCATGGCGATGTGGTGGAGCTGATCCCTTACGGGGCTGAAACCGGGAATTCCTGAATGCCGGCCGCGTACGGCGCCAGCTCGTAAAGGCCGAAACACACTACCACATGGCTGTCTGTCATGTAGAACCCTTGATCAGCTGTGAACAGCCCAGGCGTGAATTGGTCGATAAAGTACCAATCAGGCTCCTGGGCGATTTTTTCGTCAATGGCCTGGGCAGCCCGTTGAATCTCCGCTTCTGTGTTGAAGAAATCATAGAAAGTAAGTTCGGCACCGGTGGTGAGATCCACATTTACATAATCATAATAGGTCATACCGTGAGCCCCGCCTGTAAAGGTGTAGGTGACGATGGCGATGCTCAGCAGGCCCCCTTGGTTAAGCTTGACCTCGAAATCCACGATACCCTGGTAGGGGTACCACCTAAACTCCTGATCCAGCTCTTGAGCCTCAAGGGCTGCTTCCTGCAGGGCTGCCTCCAGCTCCATCACCTTCTGGATCATCCTCCAGTTGAACTCTGCCTGCCACTGGGTATCTGAGAGTCCCACTAACTGCGGCACTCTGGCGGTGAGCTCCAGTTCAGGGGAACGGTACTCGTAGGTATACTGATAGACCACTGCATGGTTGGGATAACCTCCAGCCATGCGCTGCCATAGGCTGTCTGCCGCTTCGGCACCGCCCAGCGAGCACAGAACGACCACCAGCGTTACAGCCACCACATGCAGCTTTCTCATGCTCAACACCCCTATTTTTGGATTACCTAGTTATTCCACTCTGTTGAACCGATTCCTTGTGGCCAGAAAAAAACCCAGGCCGCGGTCTGGGGAGGCCGCGGCCTGGGGTGATCGTTGGCATTGATTCTATTTGAAGATGATATCGGCAGTATCCTCGGTGGGGTTCTTGCCGGTCAAGGTGATCTTCAATTTGTAGGTTTTGCCCAGGAGCTTCTCGTTGTAGATGGCTTCCGTAAAAGCCGGATCGATCTCCGCGTAGATTTCGCTCAGGCTGACGTCTGGCAGATCGATGGTTTCACCAATGCCACTCACTACTGGGATAGTTATGTCAATCTCCTCAGTTGTCGTGAAGACCAACTCTCCTTCATCATCATACAGCTCCACCACGGCGGCTTCCACTGTGTATGCAAGACTAAAACCTGAAAGCGTTACTTTAAGCTTGATGCCTGTTAATGCCGTCTGGTTCACAGTGACCTCGATGGGATTCGGCTCAATCTTAAAATTGACCTTCGGCGACAAGCAGCCTGTAAAGAGTACAGCAGCCAACAACAGGGCGAGTAGGGCAAACCGTTTCACAATTATGACCTCCTAGTCAGGTTGAGATAATCATAGAGTTTCTCCGTTTTCCTTTATTTCCCTGCCTTTTGTGGCAATTATTCCATGGGGAATACAGGAGCTGAAGCCAGGCAGTCGAATCCTCTCAGTGGCCTGTCATATTCAGAAAGGAAGATGTCAGTGGCGTTACTAATCGGCGCTCTAGTACTCGGCTTTATTGCAGCTCGCATCGAAGCTATTTCAGACCACATGCGCAGAGGCGTGCCCGCGCTGGGCAGCCTGGCGCTGTTCGTCCTCCTGTTCGCNTTGGGAATCTCTCTAGGAAGCAATCAGGAATTGATNTCTGCCCTTCCTACCCTGGGCTGGCGCGCCCTGGTGTTGAGCAGCGGGGCAGTCTTGGGTAGTGTGTTCTTAGTGTGGTTAGTTGTGGAAAGAGGGGGGCGGAGCAAGTGACCTGGAAGATTGTGGGCAGCCTGGTGGCAGGAATACTGTGCGGTCTGGTGTTGAACACTCCAGCCCCAGAAGTCCTCAACGTCGTTACGGACTTGGCCCTCGCTGTGCTGCTCTTTGCTGTTGGTTTCAGTCTAGGTGAGGACAAGGATCTCTGGCAAAAAATCAGGGACCTGCCCAAGATTTCCTTGGCGGTCCCCTTCTTAATCGCAATAGGCTCAGTCTGCGGAGCCATGCTGGCAGGTTTGGCAATTAGGTTCAGTATTGGCGAAGCGGCCCTGGTGGGCGCTGGTTTTGGCTGGTACTCCCTCTCCGCGGTGCTCATCGCCCAAAGCTATGACGTTGCAGTGGGAGCCTTAGCACTTTTGACCAATGTGTTCCGGGAGCTCCTGGCCATCCTGTTTACTCCCCTGGTAGCCAAGTACCTGGGCAGGGCACCTGCCACAGCCCCAGGGGGAGCCACTGCCATGGATGTCACTCTGCCCATTATCGCCCAGAGCACCGATGCTCAAACCGCACTCGTTGCCTTCTATTCTGGAACGGTACTGAGCATCCTAGTGCCCTTTGTGGTTCCCCTCCTCGTTCAACTTCTGCAGCGCTGAGCTAATCCAGTTTTTCCAAGGGCGGACAGGGACGGAAGGGGTCCACTGGCTGGGGAAGCCCCGACACAGGCTTAGCCCAGCGTACAGCGTTTTTGATCACCTGCTGCACCTCTTTTTGATGATAAATAGGATAGGTTTCATGGCCCGGAGCGAAGTAAAAGATCTTGCCCTGCCCCCGCTGGTAGCAGCATCCACTGCGGAACACTTCTCCCCCTGCATACCAGCTGATAAACACCAAGGTATCAGGTGCAGGTATATCGAAGCGCTCTCCATACATCTCTGTCTGCGGAATCTCGAAGTAGTGGCCCAGGCCTTGGGCGATGGGATGCCCCTGCTCAACCACCCAGAGACGTTCCTTCTCCCCGGCCTCGCGCCAGCGCAAGCCACAGCTGGTGCCCATGAGTTTCCTAAAGATCTTGGAAAAGTGTCCAGAGTGCAGCACGATCAAACCCATGCCCTCCAGCACCCTCTGGTATACCCTATCCACAATGCTGTCTTCCACCTGGTCATGGGCCATATGGCCCCACCAGATCAGCACATCCGTCTGGNCCAAGACCTCTTCCGATAAGCCGTGTTCCGGCTCCCGCANAACAGCAGTGCGCACGCTGAAATCCTTCTCAGCTCCGAGAAACCCCGCGATAGCCCCATGGATGCCCTGAGGGTAAACGGCGGCTACAGCAGGATCCTTCAGCTCATGGAGGTACTCGTTCCAAACAGTCACCNTAATCTCTGCGCTCATCTCAGTTTCCTCCTCGGAAGTGGAAGCGAGTGTTTCTCTGCTCCAGAAGCCAGGGAATCAGCTCAGGCTCCACATAGGCCAAGCTCCAGGAATCATGGCCCACCCCTGCATACTTAGTAAACCTGATAGGGGCATTCAAGTTGAGCAGCACCTCAACCAGCTCTTCGGAACGCTCAGGGGGCACAACATCGTCAGCAGTACCATGGAAAGTCCAGATGGGCACGTCCTTTAGTACCGCTACCCTCTCTGGAAACCCCGTGAGCCACATGGCTCCTCCGCAGATGGGTACCAAGGCGGCAAA
>JGI24709J26583_10001547_pt1 | contig 19388 bp, 16 predicted proteins | sample BioPla2DNA1_FD_26583 | JGI IMG/M metagenome (IMG submission 26583) | reverse complement strand
GTTTTCAGCCTACCTATAAGGAATTGAAACTCAAGGACAACCCGGAGATATTCGCGGAGACAGAGGACAGTTTTGAGTTTACCTATAAGAAATTGAAACTTTTTCTCAAGCAATGTTTGAACCTGCTGCACGACGGGTTTTCAGCCTACCTATAAAGAATTCAACACACCGTTAACACCTTTTTTATACCTTGAGTGTTTTATCTTTTCCTGAAGCTTTTCCAAAAACAAATCTTCATCTATTGGAAGTTCCACTTTGTTTCCTGTCCATTCGGAAAGATACATAGCGTTGGAAAGCATAAGCCCATTTATTCCTTCTGTTCCAGGTGCCAATAAAGGAGTCTGTTTACGTATAGCATCAACCCAATTGGATGTTATGCCTTTATGGCCTGTTTCCTGTCCCTCCACTGGAATTTCGCACTTCCAGCACTCCGGTTTCCCAAATCCGCCTTTATATTGGCGGTTAAATTCACTTTCGGGAATGCACAGTCTCCAGAAGGTCAGCTTTTCGTCTTCAACTACTATTTTTCCCCTGTCACCTGTTATTTCCAATCTGTTTGTGCCTGGGGTATCGGTGGTGGATGTTATAAATACGCCGGTAGCACCATTCTCATACTCAACATATGCTGTTACATCGTCTTCCACTTCAATATCTCTGTGCTTACCAAACCCACAGAAAGCCCGCACACTTTTTGGCATTCCACATATCCACTGCCATAAATCAAGCTGGTGCGGGCACTGATTAATGAGAACTCCGCCGCCTTCGCCCGCCCAGGTAGCCCTCCAATCTCCTGAGTCATAATAGCTTTGGGGACGGTACCAGTTTGTTATAATCCAATTTGTTCTTTTTAATTCGCCTAATTCCCCTGAGTTGACAATATCTTTCAGCTTTTGATAGAGAGGGTTAGTGCGCTGGTTGTACATCATGCTGAAAACCTTACCACTTCTGAGGGCAGCCTCGTTCATCAGCCTTACCTGTTTTGTATAGACACCCGCGGGCTTCTCACAAAGAACATGAAGTCCTTTATTAAATGCCTTTATTGCGGTTTCAGGGTGATCATAATGTAAATTTGCAACTATCACCCCGTCTACCGTTCCCGATTCAAGCAAAGCATCGGCGCTATCAAAGAGTTTTATGTTTTCTCCCAGGTTTTCCTTCGCCCATTTAAGCTTTCCGGGATTTATGTCGCAAACAGCGGTAAGCTCCGCTCCGTCCACTTCGCCTTTTGCGATATATAAGGCATGATATCTGCCTATACTTCCTATTCCAATAACTCCAATACGCACATTGTTCATGAAAAACTCCAAAGTATTAATCTTCACCGGCATATTTATTACGGCAAGAATATTACTTTTCCGCTATATATAGTTCATAAGGTATTCAAGGCTTATTTTGAGGCTTTCAAAAGGATCACGCAGGCATATGTCCTGTTCAACAGCATACCAGCTTACTCCCGTATCTCTGCACGCTTTTATTATCGAAGCCCAATTCAGATTGCCCTGGCCGATTTCAGCAAATGCCTGTTGGGAATTAATTATGGCCATATCTTTTAAGTGAACCACTCCCATACGCCCTGCTACTTTTCTTATCCATTCCACCGGGTTAGCCCCTCCTGCCTGCACCCAGTAAGTATCGATTATGAACCCGAAGGCTTCGGGATCAGTTTCGTTTAGTAAAATTTCCATGCCTGTTATACCATCAAATTTTTCAAACTCAAAGTTATGATTATGGTATGCGAACTGGAGACCGGCATCATAAATTCTTTTTGCAATCTGATTACTTTCCCTTGCAAAGGCCAAAAAACCTTCCTTGCTCCCTCTATACTCCATTGGCATACTGCCCAAACCTATATATTTGCAGTTCCAAAGCTTATGCTCCATTATTACGGCTTCAGTATCGTTTTTTAACCGCTCATACGGTGTATGCGTGCAGCAAATCGCAAGGCCAAGAGTATCACATATGCTTTTTAAACGTTCGGGTTCTATAGGACCCATTGCTGAAACCTGAACAGCATTATAACCTATCTTTTTTACCTTTTTCAGAGTATCCTCAATGTCCTGTTCTTTTTTTATGTTATCCCTTACTGTATACAATTGTGNGGCTATTGTTTTTCTGTCCATATAGACCCCTCCATATTTATATTGTTATCCTGTGATAATTATAGAATATATAAAAGCATCATTATTGCTTTTTTTAAAGGTATTATTGTTTTTTTGACGTTATGTTAAAAAGAGGTGAAAAAAGTTTTACCCCCTGAATGATTAGGGGGTTTTAAGTATGTCAAGAAAAATATACTAAAAACTTAGTGTAAAATAATTATTGGTTTTTTAATAAAAAAATAGAGGTTGATCTTCTATGCTATGAAATATAAAACACAAAGAAAAAAGGCACTTCTATGAACGGACACTGGATTAAAATTAATACAGAGCATTGAAAATTTCACTAGTAAAGTTGTGGAAAAATTCTCTGAAGGCAGCGTTTTATCTGTTGAGGAGATGGGGGATTCGCTCTGGGAAGANTGCTTAAATAAGCAAACTGTTTTTTGCAAGTACTTTTNCCCGAAAGTTGCAAAATATTTTTCCATAGTATTGCAACAGGAATTNCCACAATGTTGCAAACCGTGTTTTGCTAAATTGTTGGTGCATTGCAGGCAATAGCGGTATTTAGTTCATATCATCTCTTTAGTCACGATATCACTAAGGCAATTTGCCCAAGGCAATTCATGACTTTTCCTTTACAATGAAGCGGTTACTGATACTTCATTTAGCACTGATATAAATTTCATAATGCTTGTCCACAGATTTCACCCCCTTTACCATCTGCCATACTGGTAGCTTGTCTTTAAGCATATTGGCGTTCATTTCCCCTCCGGGCCGCGATTGAGCCATATACTCCATTAATACTTGACTCACGAAGTCTGTTGTTCTCACCCGGAAATAGAATCAAATAACAGTGATGTGTGAGTCTCCCTACGAGTGCTGCCGTCATCTGCTCATCATAGAGGACATTGACCCACCGGGAGAATTCAAGATTGGTGTTCAGAATTACAGGTTTCTGTTCATGGATTTCCGAAAGATAATCAAAAAGTAACTGAGCACCGGTTCTGTCATATGGGACATAGCCCCATTCATCAAGTATAATAACAGAAGCTTTATCTAACTTTCTTAGCAGGGCTCCCAATGCTCCCGCTTTATGTGCCTCCGATAGTTGGTTGACCAATGCTGCAGTACGGTAAAACCTAACGGGAATACCTGCCTGGCAGGCAAGAACCCCCAGAGCAATCGAAAGCATAGTCTTACCAGTGCCAGTACGACCGTACATTATGATGTTTTTCTTTTCTTTAATGAAATCCAATGATTTAAGTCTTTCAACGGACAAATCATCAGGAAGCGATACCTCATCGAATCTGAAGGCATCAAAAGTCTTGATGCTATAAAAGCCTGCCCCTTTAACCAGTTTTGCCATACGCCCGACTTCCCGGTTCTTCAGTTCGGCTTCTAACAACTTGCATAAGTATTCCTGATGTGTTTCTCCATCCGTATTCTGTGCCATTTCTGCAAGATTTCTGCTGAGCTTAAGTCTTCTACAGCAGTCAATAATTTTAGCTTCAAGCATTTGCAGCACCACCTTTCTGAAGGAAGACATCATAAGAGATAAGGTTGGCCGACATCTGACCCACGACCGGTATCCCCGAGTTGAGAGACATCGGCGGGAGTTCCGGGACGTCTGAATAAATACGGCGGTAGAGATTCCGTAAACTATCGGAATCAGATGCCCCATAAGCAAGTGCTTGACTGACAGTAGTAAGTGCACTGTCAAATCCGGTCCTATCCGTCAGTTCCGCCAGGACCTTAAGAACTCGCCCTGTTTCGGCATTAGAGCAGCCATTAAGGAACTGCTTCATTTCAGGCGGTATCATATCATAAACACCCGAATACTTAAGAGCACGTGGCCGTATGGAGAGCTGTCTAAGGTATGGCAGCCAGTTCATGCTTTGCTGTTTTGTGTCGCCATAAAGGCGGCGATGCCTCACAATCTCTCGATAGTTTTCGTCCATGACAATGACGAGTGAAGATGTAAGCCTTACATGGATCCGCATGTTTGCATGCCTCGGTGAGGCTGAATATTCATGCATCCCTCTATTCAGAGAGAACTTGCCCCAGTTATTGGTGGTGATACTCCGTCGGCCGGCCAAGTCAAATTCAATTTCCGGTAATAGATGGCAATGCTTCAGGTCTTCTTGAAATAATTCTTCAATTGTTTCATTATGTCGGTAATGCTCCCTGTTGGCATCATCTTCACACATCTCAAGCAGATGGCGATTGTATTCGGTAAGCGACTGAAAACGCGGTATAGGCACAAGAAAGTTTCGCCTCTGATAACCGACTTTGTTTTCAACATTGCCCTTTTCATGCCCTTCATCGGGATTGGTAAACACAGCATTGAAGCGATAATGTTCTTTAAACCGGCTAAACCGTTCGGTAATTTCTCTCCCACCATCCCGGATTATTTTAGTGACGATCGTTTTTGTATTGTCAAACCATATCTCTTCGGGAACAGCACCAATATGCCTGAAAATCGTGTCCAGCCCTTCCAGAAGGCATTCCATGTTCTCACCATGGAATAATTGCAGGTAGCCCTTGTTGCTGTATGGGAATGATACTTCAAGGTATTTTCCGGTAACTCGTGTGCCATTTTCATAAAAATCAGCCGTACCAAAATCAACCTGTGCCTCTCCTGGTCGGTGTACGAGGGGGAGAAATCCTTGTTTGGTGTTTTTAAAAATCTCTTTATGTTTTATAGCATAGTAGGAAGCTACTGTCCTATAGGAACAGTTGAACCCCGAGAACTCCTCTCTTAAACGGTTAAACACTCTCTTTGCGGTATGCCTCTGTTTGCGTGGAGCCTGTTTGTCTTTAATTAGCCATTCATCAATGGTTGATTTGTAGGGATCCAATTTGGGGCATACCTTTTGTTCTTTTGGCTTCTGAGCCGGTTCGTTAAAGTCCTTCTTATCGATGTACTTTTGTACTGTCTTCCAGTCTAAACCCTCTGCTTTTGCTATTTGGGAAATATTCTCCCCTTTCACATAGAAACGGAATCTGATATCATTAATCTTGTCCATTGTTAGCATATTCCTTTCCTCCTTGCATGCTTTAGTCACATACAAGGATATAGGTTATTGAATGTGCCTGCAATGGACTTTTTCATTTTGCAATACTATGGAATTTCCACTTGCAACTTTCTGGACTTTGCATTTGCAACATTCGGTATTTTTATTTTACAACAAATATTGTACCTATCTCCCTTATATATCTTGTTTGTAATTTCTGTAAAATCTCCTAAGGAATTTGCTGAAACTTTGTATTCTTTTCCAAATAGAATAGAGATAGATAATTACCTGTTTGCCATTAAAATGTCTAAATTTCCACGCCTTTTGTTTAACAGTATATTAATTACAGCTACTTCAGTGATTATTCTTATTACGATTGCATCAATGGCGGCATATATAATGGAAAGAAAAAAAACCAGATTTTATAAAATACTGTACGCATTCTTTTTATCAGGTTTGATGATTCCTGTACAGATAATCATGCTCCCATTATATAAAATGGTTATGACCTTAAATTTAATGAACACTCCTTTTGCATTAATTCTAGTTTTTGTTGGAGGTGCGATTCCTTTTGTTACATTCTTTTTGGTCGGTTTTATGAAAACTATTCCGGTTGAGCTCGATGAGTCTGCCATGATTGACGGCGCAAGCAAGTTTGTAACATTTTGGAGGATTGTTTTTCCATTGATGAGACCCGCTATACTGACTGCGACAATAATACAAACGCTATTTTTCTGGAATGAATTTTTGCTGCCTCTGCTTTTCCTAAAATCATACGACAAGATGACATTGATGGTAGGGATATATAATTTTGTCGGTCAAAGGTACACACAATGGAATTATATTTTTGCACTGATTACACTGGCAATTTTGCCCATTATTATTCTTTATATTATTTGTCAAAAATACATAGTTGATGGTATAGTTGCAGGTGCATTAAAAGGTTAAGAGGAGGAGTATCAGTTGGACGAATTGTTATCAAGAGAAAGGGTAGAATTAGCTCTTTCGCATAAAAATACCGATAGGGTACCAACAGATTTCTGGGCAGTAGAAGAAGTAATTAAAAACTTGTCAATACATTTTAATCATGCAAGCGAAGAAGAAATTTTGCAGTATCTAAATGTTGATCTTAGATTTGTTTGGCCGGATTACATAGGACCAGCAAATTTAGTGCTCCCGGACGGATCATATATTGACTATATGGGACATCATCACAGGATAGTCAGTAATGATTTCTGTACATATGAGGAATACGCTGGCTTCCCTCTTGCTTATGTTCAAACTCTTGATGATTTGACGAGATATGATAAATGGCCAGATGCGAACTGGTGGAATTGGGATACCTTCTCAGAGAAAATTGGTGATCTGCATGACAAATACTATATTAAACTTCATGCAGGAGGAATATTTGAACAGGCTTGGGGTTTGCGCGGAAATGAGGAATTTTTTGTAGATATGGGTACTAACCCCGAAATACCCCATTATATAATGAATAAGATCTGCGATTTTTACTGCTGCTTTATTAAAAAGGCTATGGAAGCCGCCGGAGATAAAATAGATATGGTATACACTTATGACGATATAGCGTCTCAGAATTCACTCCTTATGTCCCCGGGTATGTGGGCTGAGTTTATTAAGCCTTACCACGAAAAAGTAAACAAGGTAATAAAAAATTATGGAAAGAAGATTATGTACCACTCTTGCGGAGCAATAAGACCACTTATCGGTGAATTACAAAAACTCCACATTGATGTGCTCAACCCGCTTCAACCACTGGCTAAGGGCATGGATCTTACCGAGATTAAGAATACTTACGGAAATAAGCTTTGTTTCCATGGCGCAATAGATATTCAAGAATTGCTTCCTAAGGGTCCTCCTGGTAGAATAAAAAAAGAGGCACAGCGTGTGGTTAATATATTGGGCAAAGATGGGGGTTTTATACTTGCTTCTGCTCATTATATCCAGGCAGATACTCCGNTGGAGAACATTCTGGCTTTATATGATCTAAAATGCCGGGTGCCTATTAATCTATGAATAGCAGTAATGATTATGCGTGAAGGAGAGTGAACTCCGTGAAAAAGATAACTGTCATAGGAAGCCTGAATATGGATTTGATTGTTAATACACCAAGAATACCTATTTTGGGTGAAACAATACTAGGAAATGGATTTATGACTGCACCTGGTGGCAAAGGAGCAAACCAGGCAGTTGCCGCTGCAAGGCTTGGAGCACAGGTATGCATGATAGGTTGTGTAGGCAATGACTCTTTCGGAAAGGATTTAATTGAAAATTTAAGAGTGAATAATGTTTCAACAGAATATATAAAAGTTATTGATGGAGTCTCTACTGGGGTTGCTATAATCGTGGTTAAAGGCGGTGATAATTTCATTATTGTTGATCCAGGAGCCAATTCGCGACTGACATGTGAAATGATTGATAGTTTAGAAGAAGTGATTAAGAAAAGCTCTATGGTTGTAATACAACTTGAAATTCCTATTGAAACTGTTTATAGGGCCATAAAGATTGCCAAAAAACACGGAGTTAAAGTCTTACTGAATCCTGCTCCTGCACACAAGCTTTCAGATGACATTCTTTCTATGGTAGACATTTTTACCCCCAATGAGAGTGAGAGCGAAATAATTACCGGTCTTCCTATAAAAAGTGTCATGGATGCCAAAAAAGCTGTTATGTTACTTAAAGAAAAAGGTGTCGCAAATGTAATCGTCACTATGGGTTCAAAGGGAGCTGTTTACAGCAGCGGAAATCAAATTATTCATAAGCCGGTTGATAAAGTAATGGCGGTAGATACGACGGCAGCGGGAGATTCTTTCACTGGAGCTATTGCAACAGCTATCATGAAACGTAACTGTATAGATGAGGCAGTAAATTTTGCAAATATTGTGGGAACTTTAACAGTCATGAAAAGAGGTGCGCAACCTTCACTTCCTTTTTTACAGGATGTTCAGAATTATAAGTCATTAAACTCCGTAATTAAGTGAAATACTACCGATTCTATCCATAAATAACGTAGCTTACCTTCACTTGTAACGAAGCCCAGTTATCGGTTTTGCTGTTTGATAAAAAATGTGTTTGTTGGCTTATATATTAATAATAAAGGGGGAAAATGCATGGTATTTCCAAAAATATCAAATGTACAGTTGTTAAAACGATTAGAACCTCCGCAGGGTATAATTCATATGGTTCTTGATACTGACACTTATAATGAAATTGATGACCAGTTTGCCCTTGCCTATGCATTACGGTCTCCAGAGAAAATAAGATTGGAAGCAATATATGCAGCTCCTTTTCACAATGACAGGTCTACAAGCCCTGAAGATGGCATGGAAAAAAGCTATCAGGAGATTTTGAATGTGTTATCAATACTCAATATTTCTTCTGAAAAAATTGTATATCGCGGTTCAAAAGGTTTTTTAAAGGATGAGAATACTCCGCAGGAAAGCCAGGCTGCAAGAGATCTTGTCAAACGCGCGATGGAGGATAGGGATGATCCTCTCTACGTTGTTGCAATTGGAGCCATAACAAATGTTGCTTCCGCCATTTTGTTGGAACCTAAAATAATTGAAAAAATTGTATTGATATGGCTAGGAGGGCATGCTTTCTTCTGGCAGGATACAAAGGAATTTAATCTTCAGCAGGATGTGTATGCTTCCAGGTTAGTTTTTAACTGCGGTGTACCATTGGTACACATACCTTGCATGGGGGTAACAACTCATTTTGTGACAACAATACCGGAACTGGAATGCTATCTGATGGGTAAAAGTGAAATCGGTACATATTTAACAGAGATAGTTAAAGGATATACAAATCAACCTTTCGGCTGGTCGAAGGTAATATGGGATGTAACGGCCATAGCTTGGCTTATTAACCCTGACTGGGTACCTACAAGCATAGTGCACAGCCCTATACTAACAGATCAGGTAACCTGGAGCTTTGATACCACAAGGCATTTCATAAGAAGTGCTACTTACATTCGTCGTGATCCTATTTTTGCCGATCTTTTCAGAAAACTCACATAGCCAAGCCGATGGGAACTGTTGATGTTCAAACAAGAAAACAGGATGTACAGATGGGTACTATAGGATATCAAAAAACATCCTAAGTAAAAAGGAAATAGAACCGGTTTTTTCTGAATGCTAATAAATATATGTGTTAACTCTTATTCTGGGGCTTTGCGCACAAAACATCAAAACTGGTTTTAATTAATTTTTACTTCGGTTTCCAATGGAACAACCTGTATCCATGTTTGGCCGGGATTTAGCACTATATCGTTTCCCTTATCGTCACGGTACTTTGTTTGCGCCGTACGTGAGCTCTTGCTCCATTTTATCTCCTGCGCCTTTCCATTGGTAATATAAAACCCTTCACCGCTTCCTACAGTATATATGTTATGTCTTCCCTGCTTATCCCCGGGAATCGGTTCATTTCTGACAAACATGATAATGATATTTTTTGCTCGTATAACTTCATTGGTGTTTCTGTCAATTTGATACTCTCCCTGCCGGGTCCTTTTATAATTTTTAGCGTCTGAATCATAATAAAAGCCGCAGGTGCTGTTTTTATGATACTTTATAAATACTTCTTCCGCGGTCATCTGTCCTGGAAGAGCAGTATCCTTTTCATGGTATGATAACGGAAAAGGCACTTCCGTTTCCATGCTGTATTCCAATCTTTCAATATACCTGTTTAATCTTTCCGGGTTTGTGTATGAATCATGATAATTATCTCTTTCCCTCGTTAAATCCCAGTAAGCACCGCTTGCATCCGACACTCCGTCGATATTGTCTATTTCATATCTTTTAAGATCCCTGTACGCATAGTCACTCCATCCAATATGGGCATAAATCGCGTCATATTCCATTAAATAGTCAATAAAATAGTGTCTTGAACTTCTTACCGGGCCAATCATATCAGGCAAGTTATCCCAAAATAGAGCCATATATCGGGTATCTCCATATTCAACGATCATTTCGTATACCACCTGCGCGATCCCGATTCCTCCCTGGGGCAATACCTTGCTGCCTTCATTATCAATCATCACCGCAATAGGCCTGACCCCTTCTTTTGGAAGCATAAACTTTTCTTCAGGTTCATCCGGTTCAGGTGATGGCGTAATGTCGATATCTGGTTCATTATCTTCTGTCTCAGAATCATTGTTTTGTTCCGGTACTGGTGTAATATCCGTTTCCAAGCCAACAGACTGCTGATCGTTGTCACGGGATCTTAAAGCTCCTATCAAAACAACAGTGATAACAGTGCTAAGGCAGAACAGCGCAACAACGAGAAGTATTTTACCTCTTTTGTTCAATTTTATTTTTATCTTTTTCATTTTAACCCCCAGGTAAATGGTGTCGGCATTTTATTGATAAAATACGATCTAATATCTATTATAACGAACACAACATTTATATCAATAAATTTATAGCAGTTATCCAAAAACCCGTATTAAAACATGTTTTGATTACTCAAAATCAAAATCTTCCGATGCGGCTTTCTTAAAAGCCTCGAAAACCATATCAAGTTCTTCGTCATCTTCTATGCTGACCAGGTAATCTTCTTCACCATCCTTTTCAATTTTCATAATGATTACTTCTCCGCTGTTTTCATTTTCATCACATGCTTTCATTATAGCATACTGATTATCTTCCATTTTTAGTGTCGCCAGATACTCAACACTTAGTGTTTCACCATTTTCTCCCGTTAGTTCTATAATGTTGTCTGATTCACAACAGCTGCAGGAATCTCCGTTTTCATGTTTGTGTTCATTCATATGAACACCTCCTTGATAATATTATTTGTTAATAAATTTTTATTCATTTTTAATATTTATGTTCTGTTTGCATCCATGTAACTTTGAAGAATAAACGAAGCCGACATCTGGTCGATTTTCCCCTTATGTTTTCTGCTGCGTATACCCATTTCAATAAGCGCTTGTTTTGATTGCTCGGTTGAAAGCCTTTCATCCCATTGAACAACTTTTATTTCCGGAAAAGCGTGCTTAAGCTTGTTAATGAATTGTTGTGTCCTTTTTCCTCTTTCACCAATTGTGCCGTTCATATTAACAGGAAAACCAACAACAATCGTATCGCAAGGGTATGCCTTGATCAAAGCCTCTATCCGTTCGATAGGCTTTTTCCATTCCTTATTCCAGCAAATTGTTTCAACCGCCTGTGCGGTAATCCCCAGTGGATCACTGACAGCTATTCCGATCCGGGCTTCACCGAAATCTATTCCCATTATTCTCATATTTCCTCCCGGCTATGCAAAAAGCGCAAAATAACAAAAACGGTGAATCCCCATAATAATATCATGCGTTGTCAAGTGAAATAATGCTTTCTTCCCAAATATCGGGGGCTTCATACCCAAGAAGGTTCACTGCTGTTGCCGCTATATTCGCAAGCCCGAATTCACCTTCTTTTAATTTATATGCATTACTTTTAACATTGTCGTAAATTATAAACGGGACCTTATTCAAAGTATGGCTTGTTTTTGCTTTAATTGAGCCGTTTTTATTCATTGACGGTTTTCCGTTTTTGTCAAGCTCAAACATTTCGTCCGCATTTCCATGATCAGCGGTAATTATCGCAACACCGCCAAGCTCGTCAATAACGGGAAGCAAGCGCCTCAGCGATAAATCAACGGATTCTACAGCCACCCGTGCTGCCTGGAAATTGCCCGTATGTCCTACCATATCCCCATTGGCGTAATTTACACGCGCAAAACGGTATTTGCCGGTCTTAAGTTCCTTTATCATTCTGTCGGTAATCTCAGCTGCTTTCATCCACGGACGTTCTTCGAAAGGAATAACGTCCGAAGGAACCTCAATGTATGTTTCCAGTTCATCGCTGAACTTTCCGCTCCTGTTGCCGTTCCAGAAATATGTCACATGTCCGTATTTCTGCGTCTCGGAAATCGCAAGCTGACTGACACCTGCGTTAACGAGGTACTCTCCCATTGTATTTTTTATTTCCGGAGGCGCTACAAGGTATCTGTTGGGTATGTGAAGATCTCCGTCATATTCCAACATTCCGGCGTATATGACTTTTGGATGCATTTTCCTGTCAAATTTATCAAAATCAGCTTCGTCAAATGCACGGCTTATTTCTATCGCCCGGTCGCCGCGGAAATTAAAGAAAATAACGCTGTCATTATCGGATATCTTGCCCACTGGATTACCGTTTTCGGCAATTACAAACGCAGGCAGGTCCTGATCAATCACGTTCAGCTCTTGCCGGTAGGTTTCTATAGCTTCACGGGCTGAACTGAACTGCTTTCCCTCGCCGAGCACATGCGTTTTCCATCCCGTTTCGACTACTCNCCAATTCGCCTCATACCTGTCCATTGTAACCTTCATCCGTCCGCCGCCGCTGGCGATTTTTACATCAAAATCAGCACTCTTAAGTTCACCAAGGTACTTTTCAAAAGGGTTCACATATTCAAGCGCGGAAGTTTCGCCAACATCACGGCCATCCAAAAGAATATGGATGCGTACCTTCTTTATTCCTTCTTTCTTTGCCTGCTCAATCATTCCCTTCAAATGATCAATGTGGGAATGAACATTGCCGTCGCTGAACAAACCGATAAAATGCAGCGTTGAATCGTTTGATTTAACATTTGATATTAAATCTCGCCATGTTTTTCCTTCAAACATCTTACCGCTGCTTATTGCTTCATTTACTAATTTGGCGCCCTGGCTGTATACCTGTCCCGAACCGATCGCATTATGCCCGACTTCGGAATTCCCCATATCACTGTCGGACGGCAGGCCAACAGCCGTACCATGCGCCTTCAGAAGCGTATTCGGATATTTGGCGAACAGATTGTCAAGGCAGGGAGTATATGCGTGGTATACCGCGTTCCCCTCCGCCCTTTCGCATACGCCGTAACCATCCATAACGACAATTACCACAGGACCTTTATATTCACTAAAATCTTTAAGCTTTTTCAGCATGCTTTAAACCTCCGCATTATACAAAGCCCTCCGGTTATACCCGGAGGGCCGGAAAATAATTCTAAATATTAAAATAACTGAATCTTTAATCCTCGTTATAATTTACGATTTTCACATACTCTTCCAGATTCAGGCTTGCTCCGCCAATCAGTCCCCCGTCAACATTCGGCATTTCAAACAACTCTTTCGCATTTGACGCCTTTACGCTTCCGCCGTAAAGGATTCTTACGCTGTCCGCCGTTTCTTCATCATACAGTTCTTTTACAAGATTTCTGATAATGGAACATGCCTCTTCAGCCTGATCGCTTGTTGCTGTTTTCCCTGTACCGATAGCCCATATTGGTTCATAAGCTATAACAAGTTTTTTAACCTGCTCTGTTGTTAATCCTAAAAGAGCAATTTTCACCTGATAGCGGATATGCTCGGCTGTCACACCCTGTTCCCTCTGAGTAAGAGTTTCGCCGCAGCAGATTATTGGGGTCATTCCACAATTAAATATCGCGTGAGCTTTTTTATTAATTAGTTCGTCTGTTTCGGCGTAATATTCCCTTCTTTCGGAATGCCCTATGATAACGTATTGAACTCCCGCTTCCTTCAGCATGCCGCAGGAAACCTCGCCGGTATAAGCGCCGCTGTCTTCCCAATGCACATTCTGAGCTGCCACCTTTATATTTGTTCCGTCACAGGCGCCAACCGCTGCGGGTATCGATACGAAAGGAACACCAATAACAACCTCTGTCTGTGCTTTATCGACATTTTCTTTCAGCGCTTTTATAAATTCCGCTGTTTCTTTCGGGGTTTTATTCATTTTCCAGTTGCCCGCCGCCATTACTTTCCGCGTCTTTTTATCAAGCAGGCAGGCAATTCCGGGAAGGACTTTTCCTTCAAGAAATTCAAGAGAGGCCCCGCCCCCGGTGGAAATATGCGTTATCTTATCCGCAAAACCAAGCTGTTCAACCGCCGCCGCCGAGTCTCCGCCTCCTACAATAGATATAGCACCTGAATCCGCAACAGCTTCGGCAATTTTTCTTGTTCCGTTCGCAAATTTCGGAAATTCAAAAACTCCCATTGGACCATTCCACACTATAGTTTTTGCTTTTTTAATCTCATTAACAAACTTCTCGATAGTTATTGTCCCAATATCCATTCCCATCCATCCGTCGGGAATGTTATCGGAAGGAACATACCTGTCCTCGGTGTCCGGACTGAACTCTTTTCCTATGACATTTCCAATCGGGAGCAAAAGGTTTACTCCCTTCGCTTCCGCCTTAGCCATTAATTCTCTGGCTAAATCAAGTTTGTCTTCCTCGCATATCGAATTACCAATTTTGTAACCTTTAGCCTTAAGAAAAGTATAGGCCATTCCTCCTCCGATTATTAAAGAATCTACCTTTTCAAGAAGATTTTCTATAACCGTTATTTTATCGGAAACCTTAGCTCCCCCAAGAATAGCAAGAAAAGGCCTTTCCGGGTTGGACAGCGCTTTGCCCATTATATCAATTTCTTTTTTTATTAAAAACCCTGATACCGCCGGCAGGTAATCAGCCAGACCCGCTGTCGATGAATGTGCCCGATGTGCGGTACCAAAGGCATCATTAACAAAAATATCCGCCATTGAAGCCAATTCTTTAGAGAACTCGGGGTCATTCTTTGTTTCCTCTTTGTGAAAACGAACATTCTCAAGCATTAAAACCTGGCCGTCTTTAAGCTCGCTGGCTTTTCGCTTTGCGTCTTCACCTATCACATCATTTGCAAGAATAACTTCCTGGCCCAAAAGCTCTGATAACCTTTGAACCGCGGGCTTCATGCTGAATTTTGGCTCAAACCCCTGTTTTGGACGGCCAAGGTGTGATACAAGTATCGTCTTCGCTCCGTGCTTAATGAGGTACCTGATAGTCGGCAAAGCGGCTACAATTCGCTTGTCGTCGGTAACATTCCCATCAGCGTCCAGAGGCACATTGAAGTCAACCCTGGCTATAACCCTTTTTCCTTTTACTTCAATGTCTTCCACACTCATTTTATTATACATGCTCATTTTTTCATCTCCTTACGCATTCAATATCCGGATTTAACAACAACGTAAGAAATTGCTTGGCAATTTCAGCGCAGGTTACATAGGTTTTATTTTACAGTATCAATTGTACAACAAACGCACTTTCGATTTCAACATAATACAAGAACTATTTCATTTAAAACAGGCATCCTTACAAAAATAGGATGCCTGCAGATTATTTTGAAATAATTATTTAGCGTCGACTTTCGCCATGTGGGCAATCAAGTCAACAACCTTGCACGAATAACCCCATTCATTGTCATACCATGCAACAACTTTTACAAAATTATCATTTAATGAAATGCCTGCTTTTGCGTCAAATACAGAGGTTCTTTCTTCACCGATAAAATCTGTTGATACAACAGAATCTTCAGTATAGCCTAAAATACCCTTTAATTCGTTTTCCGAGGCATCCTTCATAGCCTTGCATATTTCCTCATATGATGCGGCTTTTTCAAGACGGCATGTTAAGTCAACCACAGAAACATCGGCTACAGGAACACGGAACGCCATACCCGTAAGTTTTCCGTTCAGTTCAGGTATTACCTTACCAACAGCTTTCGCAGCGCCGGTCGAAGAAGGAATAATATTGAAGCTTGCGCCTCTGCCGCCTCTCCAGTCCTTTTTCGAAGGGCCGTCAACGGTCTTCTGTGTTGCGGTTATCGCATGAACTGTTGTCATTAAGCCTTCTACAATACCGAATTTATCATTCAGTACTTTTGCTACCGGAGCAAGGCAGTTCGTTGTACATGAAGCGTTCGATACAACATTCATATCTGTTGTGTATTTGTCATTATTTACACCCATAACAAACATTGGGGCGTCTTTTGACGGTGCGCTGATAACAACTTTTTTCGCACCTGCGCTAAGATGTGCGGAAGCTTTGTCGATTGTTGTAAAAACGCCGGTCGATTCGACAATATATTCCGCTCCACAGCTTTTCCAATCAATATCCTTCGGATCCATTACTGAAAATACAGCGATTTCCTGTCCATCGACAACCATCTTTCCATCTTTTGAACTAATTTCACCTTTGTATTGCCCATGTACGGAATCATATTTAAGCATATACTGCATGTAGTCTAAATCAATAAAAGGATCGTTAATTCCCACTACCTGGACATCGGATCTCTTCATAGCCGCCCTGAATACAAGACGCCCAATTCTTCCGAATCCATTAATACCAATTTTAACAGCCATATTCGTTCTCCTCCTGACAGTTTATTATAGATTTGACCTTTTGGGGTCATCGTTAACAAAATAACAATCTTTTTAATCATTCTATATTATTTTTCCCTTATTTTCAATACTCACATAGTAAAATTTTAACACACTCATTATAAATAAATTATGAAATATCGCTAAACAGAAAATCTTTGGCGGTTGCTTTCATACATAATAATTGAAGCAGCTACACCAGCATTTAATGATTCCGCGCCTCCCGGCATAGGTATAAAAACAGATTCCGGGCTCATTTGCTTTATTCCTGCCGACACGCCCCTGCCCTCATTTCCTATTACCAAAAGAAAGTTTTTACTCAGATCACATTCATGGCAGGGTTTGCCCTCGCTAAGACCGGTTGTAATAATTCCAAGGCCGTGTTTTTTGCAAAATTGGAAAACCTCTTCCTCTTCAATACCGTCAACGACAGGGATATGAAAAATAGAACCCGCCGTGGATCTTAGAACTTTTCCGTTATAAATATCAACAGTACCTTTTGTCGAAATAACCGAATCAAACCCTAACGCGTGGGCAGAACGTATGATGGTCCCAACATTGCCGGGATCCTGAACCGAATCCAATAAAATACCGCGAAATCCTTCATGGTATAAAGAGTATAACGAACTGTCAGGGATACCTGCCACTGCCAGTACTCCCTGTGGTGTATCGGTTTCTGAAAGACGGGCGAATAAAGCGGGAGGAACGAGGATATACTTAATCTCTTTATTTGTTAAGGTTTGCAGCTCTCTCCGACACTCATCGCCGACTTCTGCTGAAAAACATATTATTTCGATCCTAACATCCGACAATAGAGCCTCCCTGACAAATCTAAATCCTTCAATCAGAAAACTTCGCTGTTTCCTTCTATTTGTTTTGTTTTTAAGAGACAATATATTCTTCATTATTTTGTTCCGGGAACTCTCAATCAACTGCATTATATCCTCCGGAAAAGAACAACGTGTTTTCGTTCACATTCCCGCGGCATTCAGTATTACAGGAATTCGGCGTTAGGTTAAACTTTTGGATATCCCCATTTTTTGAATGTAAAATCAAACCTCTGCGATATTTTTTTCATAAGCCTTGGATCAATGTGATGCTTATTAGGCCTGTAGTTTTTCTGCGACTCGATATATTTTTCAATAGCCGGTTTTGCTTTTTCAAACCCCTCTAATCCAAGCTGCCTGTATATTTTTTCTACTATTTCCAATGGGCTTTTCACCACATCTTCATAGCGCACTTCAATCAAATTGCCTTCGGGAATTAACTGTTTTTCTTCAAAATATTTTTTGTACATGTTTTCATATATCTCAAACTGGCATTCTTCAGATTCTTCTTCGGGAATTCGTTCCTGCAGTTCAAATACAGGGAAGAAATTATTGTATAGTTTCCTTGTGGAAACATAAACCTTGTACGGATTTCTGCATATGTGAATAAACTTTGCGTTCGGGAACAGTTCAAGAAGCTGCTTAACCCTGCTTGTATTCGTAGGGCTCTTTAACAAAAGCCTTTTTCCCTTAAGCTGGTAAGTAACCTTTTTTAGAATATAAAGGTATTTATTTTTCCACTCCGCAATTTCTGTTTCGCTCATATTCTGAAAAGTTGCATACTTTTGATACTTGAACCTGTTTCTTGGGAAAAGGCAGAAGTGATAGTTTGACAGAGTCGACATGTTAGCGATCGCAAACTCTTCCTCCTGGGAAGAGATTGTGTCAAGAGGAATATTGTCCATATGCCGTTTTTTGGGAAGTATCCTTTTCAACAGCCAATCCAGCGCTTTATAACAGCATAAAAACATATTCGGGCTGAAGCAGTGAATAGCATTTGTAACACCGAACTGCTCGTCCTGTGAGAGCATATTAACAAGGTAAGTAGTACCGCTTCGCCAATGGCCTAAAACAAAAACAGGCTCCAAAGCAATCTTTGTTTTTTTGACTCTTATGTCAAATAACAGTTTTTCAATCAGCCGTACCGGCGTTAATAAAATAATTACAATTGTAATATACAAAAACTTGGGTAAGCTTTTCCAGNATATGGGNTTATCCCTGTTTTGCCATATTAATTTCACCCAATTGGTTAATGTGCATCCTAATAAAAACTGAATGGATAAATCCCTAATGTATCTATATTTCATAACCTCATCTCCTGTTTGGCTCACGGCTGTTTCCTCTATTACATACGAAATAAAATGTATATACAGTATATATTAATTAACCTGTGGAAAAAAATTATTTATAATAACAGAGAAAATTACTTAGTAATTTTAATAATACAAACAAATCAAAAAAAATGCAATGGGCAGTTCAGAATAGAAACTATATAACTGAAATAAAGCCCCTGATCCTTATGTCTTTAGGATTTATCAGTATCTTTTCAGGGGAGCCGGAGCCGATTATCGTTCCGTTAAGAAAAAAAGCGGCTTTATCAGATATGCGTATAGCCTGTTGTATATTATGGGTTGTGATTATTATAGTGTACTCGTTCTTCAGCAAAATGCACAATTGTTCAATCTTCTCGGTTGAAACAGGATCAAGCGACGAAGTGGGCTCATCCATCAATAATACTTCAGGTTCCACAGCAAGTGCCCTGGCAATGCAAAGCCTCTGCTGCTGTCCGCCCGAAAGGCTTTCTGCGCTTTTTTTTAACCGATCCTTAACCTCATTCCATAACGCCGCCTTGCGAAGGCTTTCTTCCACAATTTTTTCCAAAACCGTTTTCTTTTTTATTCCGTGAATTTTCGGTCCATATGCTACATTATCATATATTGACATAGGGAAAGGATTCGGCTTTTGGAAAACCATTCCGACTTTTCGCCTGAGTTCAACCGCGTCTATCCGATGGAATACATCAATCCCGTCAAGAGTAACGATACCGGTTGTTCTGCAGCCCGGTTCAAGCTCATTCATCCTGTTCAGTGTTTTAAGAAAAGTTGATTTTCCGCATCCGGATGGTCCGATTAAGACAGTAATTGCATTTGCGGGTATTTCGACATTGACATCTTTCAATGCATGATACTCATTAAAATATGTATTCAG
>JGI24709J26583_10001542_pt1 | contig 19404 bp, 14 predicted proteins | sample BioPla2DNA1_FD_26583 | JGI IMG/M metagenome (IMG submission 26583) | reverse complement strand
CTTTTGGCGGTAAGGCTTTTTTATGTAGCAAGCTTTTATACCCATTTCATGCATATATGCTCCCACTGTTCTCTCTGCTATTGAAACACCCATTTTCTTAAGTTCTTCTCTGATTTTCGGAGCTCCGTAGATTTGTTTTGATTCTGTCCAGAGCTTATAAATAATGCTTTTAAGCATCTCCTTGCGGCTTATAGAAGATTTTAGTTCGGATTCCCGTTTTTTGAAGCTGTAATAACCGCTTCGTGAAACGCCTAGGAATCGCAGCACTCCGCTGATATTGAGGCGGCGTTCGCTTTTGCCGGACAGAATTTCTTCTTCCGAAACCAGCCGGAAAAGCTCCTCGGTCAGTTGTTCAGAATGCCGATGGCTTTTTTTAATATTCTGAGGACATCTTTTAAGTCTTGGTTTTCTTGACGAAGTCGTGCCAAGTCCTTATCTTCAGAGGACGAAAAGTTGCCGCTGCCCCGATGTGCTTCGCCTCGCTCTTCTTCTACACGAATCCATGTGCGAAGAGTGCTTTCATTGACACCCAAGTTCTTAGCGCATTGTACGAGGGTTAACTCAGGGTGTTCTTGAACATAAAGAAGGGCATCCTTTTTAAACTGTTTCTCTTCTGGCAGGCGCAGTGCTTGCTGCATATTGGCCTTCTTTATAGTTGGCGGCATAATTGGGCGGACTTGTTGTGTATTGAGTCTCTGCGGAACTGTTCAGCAAAAGTGCCGCGTAGCCTTTATTTTGAGATGGAGTTAGAGCTAATTCAATCCATCTGATAGTGCCTGGCTGTGAAGCGGAAGAGTTTGCTCCTATGGTTTCTTCAGTGCAAATAGGAAATGCAAGTATTGGAACAGGCGCATTTAGAGTTTTTATATCAATTGCTCCGGAACCAGCGGGCAAAACAGCAAAATAAGAGGGATTTTCTGCTACTTTAACTATATTTTGTCCCAAAGTAGATGGGTAGGAGCTGGTTCTTGAGGCTTCATATATTTTTCTTGTGAATATGGATTCTTCTTTGGTTGCATTGTTGATCCATGAGGATTTTGTTACTGTTTTTTGTCCGTTTCTGAAAAGACTGAAAAGTCCCATGAAGAAAAGAGCTGAGACTACGGCTGCAACTAATACTTCGGGCAGAGTTATAGCTTTTCTTTTGTTTTTTAAATCTGCAAATCGCATGCTTAGTCCCTTCTCAACAGTCTTTGAATTTTTATCAACATCTTTGGTAGCTATTGGCTTCCAATTAATACTGCCGTCTGAGTTTGTCCCGTTATGTTCGGAGAAAACCATAAATAACCTGTAGGTGTTTTCTTTTCCTTCTTCGCATTTGAGGGATTGGCTGCCTTCGCCTTTATATCTATAATCTTTATCTTCGCCAGGCATGATAAGTTTCTGCCCATTCTTGGGATCTATGATGGCTATCTTTGTGGGAAGTCCATTGATTCTGGGGAATGGTTTGACTTGTACACTCATGGTTTTGGCTATCATAGTTGTTACTGAATCTGAGTTTTCATAATCAACGGTGCAAGAGAAGTTGTATGTTCCAGGCACGTTATAGATGTGATTTTTTGTGTTGCTTACAACTCCAGGCTTGGTGAAGGTTTCTATAGTGCCATCTCCCCAATTCCATGTCCACTTTCTGATTCTTTCAGTCAGTTGCAGCCTTCGCAGCTCTACTGATGCAGTGCCGCTGAGTCTTCAGCCTTCATATAGTTTGAAGTTGGGGTTGTCCAAGTCAGATGTAAATGTAATATATTTTGGAGGTAAACGCCAAACGTGTCTGTTTTGCTGTCCCCATGTGGTATTGGAGCCCAATACGGGTTCCGCACCCCAAGCCATAGCAGTGCCTCCGACTATAACACCAGGCACATCCGGGCCGAATGTGTGAGTGCCATTGAAAGGCAAGTCAAATGGAAGCTTCGGTCTGCTTCCTGCATCAAATACTCGTTGAGTTTTTCCTCTTCGCCGGGCGCAGGCGGCTCAATCAGATTGTAAGACTGAAAATAGTCATTGACAAGCAAGGCTGCTATGCTGTTTTCTTCGGCTATTGCCATAACCAGTTTGTCGGCATCAAACATAGCCATAACATATTGAGTTTTGGATGAATCAGCGGCCAGCAATCCTGTGACTGTCAGACAAAACAATAGGATCGTTGTTACTCTTTTCAGAACGGAGTCGTTCATTGGTCGTAGCTCTCTAAAAATATATGCTACTTTGCGAAGTTTTTCATATTTATCGCATCTCATAATTTATTATAACGAAGTAAACACATTAAATTGTCTTAAATTGCAAAAAGTTGTGTAAAAAATATTTTACATTTTTATTTGTAATGAGAAAAAAACTCTTAGCATAATGAAAATAATATGTGACTTTAAGTTATTTAATACTATTTTGTGTGTGTTTGGTCTTTGTGATTTTCCTTTAGTTTTTGATAAAGAACAGATCCCTGGAGACGAGTGATTAGTGGTTGACTTTGGTTTTAATGAGGTATAAAATTCGGCGGTAATGACGGGAAATTTTTCACAAAGTTTTCTGTCGATATATTTAAGGAGATGCATATGAAATCACTAAAGGGTACACAGACAGAAAAAAACCTGCAAACAGCTTTTGCTGGTGAATCGCAAGCCAGAGTAAAATATGAATATTACGCTTCTCAAGCTAAAAAAGACGGATATGAACAAATAGCGGCTATATTTGACGAAACTTCAAGAAACGAAAAAGAACATGCAAAACTGTGGTTCAAATATTTGCATAATGAAGGTATTCCTCCAACAATCGAAAATCTAGCTGATGCAGCTGCAGGCGAAAACTATGAATGGACAGATATGTACAAAGAATTCGCTGAAACAGCTAAAAAAGAAGGTTTTGCCAAGCTGGCTTATCTTTTTGAAGCAGTAGGTGAAATCGAAAAAGAACACGAAAACCGCTACAGAAAACTAATAGAAAATATTGAAGGCGCTTTGGTATTTTCTAGAGACGGTGACGCTATCTGGAAATGTATCAATTGCGGACATATAGTAATAGGCAAAAATCCTCCTGAAATGTGTCCTGTATGCGCTCATCCCAAAGCTTATTTTGAACTTAAAGCGGAAAATTACTAAGCTGACAATATTATTTAACTGTTGACTCGCAAGAAGCACTTCGGCTTTATAGCACTGAAGTGCTTCTTCTTTAGGTGCTTGCAGTAAATATTAGCTTGCATAAATGATGAAGATTTTCTATTATTAGAATAGAAAATTGTACATAAACAAGCACAGAAACAATTAAATAAAGGTAGCACTATAAGATGTCACTAGAAATATTGCAGCTCCCGCGCGGTGGAACTGCGATCAAGACTGCTAGCGGTATTTTGCAGATAGGCTCCCCTCCGGAAACCATCAAAGACACTATAAAAATGTTTGAGGCTGTCCCGGACACTTATGTGATACCTCTAAACTCTTTTTCCTTAAAACGCCGTATATCATTGGCTGATCTGGAGTTTCCTGTTAATTTTAACTTTTTTCTTAAGCGTAAACCGCTTAAAATTGTCGGTACAAGAGCTCAACTGTCAGTAGTTCTTGCTATAGTCAGAGAAGCCCTCTTTGGGCCGGAACGAATCAATGTAGCTCAGGATTATTTGCCAGGAACTCCCGAAGAACAAATTCCTGATCTGGCAGCTGAAACAGATTTTCTCAGGGCAGACACTATTTCGGGCGAAAGAAAAGCTGAGCTGTCTGATATGATTACCCCGGTAGAGTGGGGCAACTCTGGCAGAGTTCCTTTCGGCTCTATAGCTCTGGAGCGGGTAAAAGATAATCTAAGGCTGGTAGACGGCGATAAAATACTGGCAGAGCTTCCCTTAGATATTGAAGCTGTTTCACCTGTATACGAGCCATTTAACGACGGTTTTTTTGAGCCTCCGATGTTCGGAGTAACAGTAATAGGTTCTGGTTCTGGCTTTGATGTTAAAGAGCGAACAAGCGGTTTTATTCTCTGGGTTAACAGGCGCGGTATCTTGGTAGATCCGCCTGTAGATTCTATGAGCTGGCTCGAATCGGCCGGAATTTCTTTGCGTATGATAGGTGACTGTATTTTGACTCATTGTCATGCAGATCATGATGCTGGTCTCTTGCAAAAGATTCTTGCTGAAAACAAAGTAAATCTTCATACAACCAGAACTATAATTCAGAGTTTCGCATGTAAGTATGCCGCTTTGATAGGCTTGTCAGAGCAGGATTTTTATAAGCTTTTTACCTTTAAGCCAGTTATTATTAACAGTCCCTCAAAGATAAATGGAGGCACTTTCCAATTCTTTTATTCTCTTCACTCGGTTCCAACTATAGGCTTTAAAGTTTCCTTTCAAGGGAAGACTTTTGTTCACTCCTCTGATTCTCTTTATGATCCTGCTACCTTTGATCTTATGTTTGAAAAAGGTATTATTAATGAATACCGCAGAAATGAATTAAAGAACTTTCCTTGGGATTGCGATGTGATTTTCCATGAAGCAGGAGTTCCGCCTCTTCACACTCCTATGGAAAACCTGATAAACTTGCCTGAAGATGTCAAAGAGAACCTCTATCTTATGCATCTCAGTTCGGAAGCTGTTCCGGTTACATCAGGTCTGAAAAAGGCTCCTGACGGCAGAGAGGCTTCTATAGATATTCCAGTTACTCCTCCTCCTATGAGTGACATGTTTGAATATATGGATCTCTTGAGCAGCATAGATATATTCGAGTTTTTGCCTCTGGAAAAAGCTAAAGAATTTTTGACTCTGGTTTCGCCCATGCATTTCAACGAGGGTTCATATATTTGTAGGGCAGGAGATGAGCCCAAGTACTTCTATATGGTTTTGTCAGGTTGGGCGGCTCATTTAGATGAAAAAGACGCTAAGATTAGAACCTATACGGCTAACGAATATTTTGGAGAAAGCCCCATAGTTCTTGGCAGAACCTTGAAAAACAGTGTCAAAGCTCTTACGGACATTTCTTTGTTGGTAATGACAGCCAAAGATTTTTTGGCCTTTATAGAGGGTTCTCTGATTTCCAAATGTATGGGCAGAATAGCTGAAAACCGTATTAACAGAACGGATGTACTTATTACAGAAACGACCTTCTTTAACAATTTGAGCGCTTCACAAATAACCTCATTGCAATCTATGATGGAACGTCAATTTCTGAAAGCGGGAGATTTGTTGTGTAAACAGGGTGATTGCTGTGAGAGCTTTTATCTTGTTTCATCAGGAGAAGTCGACTTTATAAAAAACGGTAAAAGTGTTATAAAAGGCAAAAGAGGCACTTTTATTTACAAGCTCTTAGGAGCAAATCAAGATAGGGCGGTTTGCAGCTTTACGTGCAAAGCCTTGTCTGACTTGGAAGTTTATTCTTTCAGCACAGAACTTTTTTGCCGCTTTCTTGAAAGGAATCCAGGGGTTTTCTTGGTTTTAAAGAATTCACGGCTTCGCTCTTCTGTAGTGATGCCTTAAAAGGTGGTTTAATGATAAACAAGTTTCAAGCTTCTATGTTGGCGTTTGCTATAGGTGACGCATTAGCAGCTCCAATAGAAGGTTATGAGCCTTCTGTTGTTGAGAATTATGTTCCTTTGACAGAATATATAAAGGCCAAAGCCTCTCATCCCTTGCATCATCTGGAGGCAGGGCAGTATTCTGATGAGACTCAAATGATGCTTTTAATGGCGCGAAGCTTGACGGAGCGGGGTATTTTCGATGTTGAAGATTTGCTTACCAAGTTTTCTGATTGGTATTATTCTCAAAGAAAACGTTCGGAATGGCGATTCCCAGGCGATTCCCTCTATCAGGCTTGCAAACAAATAGCCAACGGAGCTGATTCTGCTCTTTCGGGTATGAACTCTGCAGGAGTTGCCCCTGTAATGCGAACTCTGCCTCTGATCTTGGTTTATGGCAGGCAACCGGAAGTTCTGGGAAATTATGTTAGACGCTCTTGTGCTCTCACTCATCTGGATCGCCGTGTCGGCACTGTTTCCATGATGCTTGCATCAGTTATTGAAGCGGGTTTGTCTGGGGCTGAATTTAAGCCGGCAGTTATTATGGCATCAGTTTTGGAAGCTTCCAAAGACACTTTTGCTGAGACAGATAAAAAAATAAAACAGATAAAGGCAGCTTTAGCTTCTTCTCATGAAGATGCCGCAAAAGATATTCGCAATACAGGATATGCCATAGATTCCTTTACAGCTGCTCTTTATTGGTTTTTGAAAGGCAAAGGTGATTTTGACGCGACAATCGTAGGAGCTGCTAACGGTGGCGGTGATTGTGATGCCATAGCGGCATTGGCTGGTGCCATGTATGGCAGTTGGTTCGGCATGGAGAAAATTTCAAGCAAATGGCTTTCCAATCTTGAAGGTCGAGAAGAAATCAAAGCTTTGGCCAATAAACTATACAGGCTGGCCTATCCTTGACAACAGAAAAACGCCGCTGGATCCTCGCTATAGATCCTGGCCGAGCCAAGGTTGGTTATGCCCAGGTTTACGATGATTTCAGTCATGGTGAAATGGGTGTTGCCGAGTTGACAGGTCTCAGTTCTGTCTTAAAAAAGTTCTGTAAAAACACAGAAGACCCTCCATTTGCTATAGTCGTTGGCTCTGGAACAGCCTCAAATATTATATGTAAGCTGTTTAAAAACATGGATACTGGTATTTCTATTAAATTTCAAAACGAAAAAAATACCACTCTCATGGCAAGAGAGAGGTATTTTGAAGAAAATCCGCCTAAGGGTTTGTTTAAACTGATTCCACGAGGGTTACTGTCTCCGGGAGAGGCGATCGACGGCTATGCCGCGTGGATAATCGGCGAGAAGTATATGAAGGAGCTTTCTAAGGCTTGACTTTGCCTTTTAAATATTTTTTGAGAAGATCCCAGGCTGGTTTGTCTTCTATAACCTTCAATAGATATTTAAAGGCTTCCTGTGATTTATCTTTTTCTCCTAGTTTTTCCAATATTTCTCCTCTGGTGCAAAGTGCTGGGGGATAGTCCTTGTCGGCTTTCAAAACTTTGTTGATTTCTTCCAAAGCTTTGTCATATTGCTCTAGCTGTAAGAGAGCATCAGCATAGTTGTTGCGAGCTTTTGAATCATCTGGTCTATATTTGAGTGTAAGTTCCCATTCAGCCGCAGCTGTTTCAAAGTCGCCCATATCATAGCTGGTATTGGCTAGGTTATAGTGATAGTCAGGATCTTCGGGATCATATTGGATTGCCAGCTTGAATTCTGAAATAGCATTTTCAAATTGGCTGGTCTGATAGTAGGCTAATCCTAAGTAATGATGGGTGTCAGGAAGAGCAGGGTTAAGCTGAGCGGCATTTTTCAGCATTGAAATGGCTTCTCGCATGAAGCCTGTTTGGAAATAATGATATCCAAGATTGAAATAAGCGTGATCAAAGTCCGGTTTGTATTTAATAGCTTGTTGCCAAGCAGCAATGGCTTTATCAAAAAACTCCATTCTGTAGTAGGCATTTCCTAAGTTATAAAGAGCTTTGTAAAATGTTGGGTCTATATTTATAGATTTTTTATAAGCTTCTTCGGCCTTTTCATAATTACCAGCTCTGAAGTACGCATTGCCCAGTTCTTTTAACAATTCAGGGTCGCGTTCATTGGTTTTCAGTTTTTCGGTAAGTTCTTCTACTGTTTTGGACATGTTGTTATTGCACCGCCTCCCGATTTATATTGAAAAGTCCGCTTAATATGCTCAGGATAGACCAAAACAAAAGCATATGCAATAAAAAAAACTGCTTACCCTTTATTTAACGCTAATTGTGACTGCCGAAGCTGTTTGATCTTCAGGAGAAATGGCTGTTATGGTATGCAGTCCTTTTTCCAGTTCTAAGACGGCTTCATAAGGAGGACCGCTTCTGGCTAATTCAAAGCCGTTGTAATACCAGATAATTTCTTTTACGGGCATTGCAGGTACGGCTCTTAAAAGCGTTTTGTTTTCTCCGCCTGGAGTTATGATAAAACAGTCTCCTTCCATGGGAGATAAAATTTTTATACTGTTTTGTGCTGCTGTTACTGCGTTTTCGGCAAAATCATCCAATCTCATCAATTGATACGGGTCGGCATCATTTATTAGACTCCTGGCTGAAAGCCAAGAAGCATATTCCGGCATAAGTCTGTGACTTCCGTCAGTTTCATTGTGAAAATCGCATTTTGGAGGCTTTTGAATGCCTTTTCTGAAAAGGTCTTTTCCTTTTTGCGGACAAAACTTATTAGGAAGTTTCCCTGAAGTGCCGCAAACAGGTAAAAGTTCTATTGTTTCAGGTCTTAAAGGAAGATTTATTCGGCCTCTTTTTTCAAATATATTCATTATGTCCTTGAAAATTCTTCCGCAGGCTGTGGCTCCGCTCATACCCGTAGTTGGGGAGCCGTCAAAGTTTCCTGCCCATATTATTATGATAAAGTCTTCTGTGAAAGCGGCCAGCCAAGCGTCTCTGTAATTTGTGCTGGTGCCTGTTTTGATAGCGATAGCGTCTCTTGTCTTGAAAAATGAAGGATTGCCGAATGTAAAGAGCCTGGCTGATGAGTCGGAGAGAATGTCATAAATCATATATGCTGATTCTGGACTTATGAAATCCATTTCTTCCTGCTTTTGACTCTTATGGCATTTTAAACTTTTGTATTGTCCATTGTTAGCAAATATTCCGTAGGCTTGTCCTAAGTCATACATTCTGACTTCAGAGTTGCCTATGGCTAAACCTAGACCTAAGCGCTCAATGGCTCCTTCTTCGTAATCCAAAATGCGAAGTTCATTTAAAAAGTTATAGAAGTTTTCTAATCCTAAGCTGTTCAACATTTTTACTGCAGAGACATTAAGGCTGTTTCCTAAAGCTGATCTTATAGTGACAGGGCCGTATGATGTTCTGTTTGCATTTTCAGGCCTATAGTCACCGGAGGTTGTTCTAAAAACCTGCATTGTGTCAGGAATTACATATGATGGATAATAAGATTTTTCAAAGGCCAGAGCATAAAGGAAAGGTTTTAAAATTGAACCTCCTGAGCGTCTGGCAAAAATCGCGTTATTAAAGCCGCCTGCTATTGGGCTATATTCAGCTGAACCATGCATTGAAATTATTTCCATATTCTTGGGTTCTATTATTAAGCATGCAGCTTGATTCATAGAGCTTTCTCTTAAAGCTTTGATCCTTGAGCGTATAATTTCATAAACTTCGTTGTGAAGGGTGAGATCAAGAGTTGTAGTGATTTTGCCCTTAGCTTCAGGCAAAAGCTGTTCCAGGTAGTCGCAGAAATGCGGGGCGTTAAATGGCAGTTTTCGTCTTACTGTTGGAACATGTAGTTTTATTGCATCATCAAATTCTTTGCGGCTGCACTTGCCTGTTTTTAAGAGCTCGCGCAAAACCCAGTCTCTTCTTTTCTGCAAAAGCTTGTTGGAGTCAAGTTTAAACGGATTGAATTTTCCAGGTGCCTGGATGGCGGCGGCCAGCGTAGCTGACTCGGCTAAGTTTAAGGTTTTTGAGGTTTTGTTGAAGAGAATCATTGAAGCCGCTTCAACTCCTCTGACATTGCCGAAAAAATGGACGCTGTTCAGATAATAAGTCAGTATTTGTTCTTTGGTAAAGTTTTGCTCAAATCTTAGAGCTGTGAAGAGCTCTAGAAGCTTGCTCTTCAAAATGCGGGGCCGAGGGTTCAATACCCTAGCCAGTTGCTGAGAAATAGTCGAAGCTCCTGAAACAATTCTCCTTGCGGATATGTTTTGCTTTAAAGCTCTCATGATTGCCCAAACATCAAATCCCGGATGAGAGAAAAAGTTTCTGTCTTCAGCTGTTAATACAGCATCCAGAAGACTTTGCGGGAAATCCTGAAAGTTTGCCGGAATATGTATAGAACCATCTTTGCAAGGTGTAACCCGTAAAATTTTAGCTTCTTTGTCAAGAATACATTTTCCTATTCCATTCTCGAAGTTTTTTATAAGAAGCTTGGGGTCATCTCCCATGAGCGGCAGCCAAAAAAATCGCAAGAGCCACAATAAAGTGACTGTTGCGATTAATGTTGTCAGTATAACTAATACTTTGTTTCGTTTAAAAGTTACGCATAATTTTGTTCTGTTTCTCAAGGACTTCATCAATTTCAGAGACTGCTGTCGCACAAGAGTAGGTAGTGAATGGGTGGGTAGTAGTGAAATTGTTTAGAACTCAATTTGTTTGCTTTCTCCTTTGGTTCTAGTTTCACTACTACCAACCCCTACGCCCTAGTCTCTTTTTTAGGGTGCGATCTTTATACGAGAGGAAGGAGTGAGACCGTAAACATCGCAGTCATACATGAGACCTACAAATGTTGGCTTGGCCACAAAGTCACCAGGGCATACTGCTCGCAGGTAATAGGTCAGCTTGTAAGCTCCGCTCCAGTAGTAGTTTTTGTAAGCAAACAAGGAGCCTTCGCTGAACTCTCTGTGAGTCGGCCAGAACTCATAGAAGCCGTCAGACGAATATGTGTAGTAATATTCGTCTTCAGGATTTTCTAAGGTCGGAGGCAGAGCGTCATTCTTGAGAGCTGAATTTATAGCTTCAAAGCCTGCAGGTATAGGATCTTCAAGAATTAGATACTCGTAGTTTGTATTCTTGTATTTATCTTCAGAAGCCATATCTTCAATAGTAAGAACTACTTTTACTATGTCGCCAGGTTTTATTTCTTTGCCGCCTGACATATTAGTGAAAGTTTTTCCAACTATGAAGCCGTTCTTTTCAGGTTCTTTGCGATCCAAAATGTCCGGATAGTCGTAAGCTATAGAATAGAAGAGCTTTGTATTGTTAGGTGCTTTAACAGAAATTTCCGGATTTTTCAGAAACTCTTTAAGGTTCATATCTATAAGAAGTCCTTCGTTTAAGGCTTCATACTTTTTATTTTCGCCTTTTGCTTTGATTTCCAATTCTACCTTGGCAGGGGTTTTCTTGATCTCTGGCAAATAATAGGCTGTGAGAGATATGAGGGCAAGACCCGTATCTGCGGTAGAGTTCCATCTGCCTTTTGGACCGAGCGATTCCGTCAGGGCAACTGCGAAATTATCCGCAACCTTGTTGGATTTGGTCAATGTTGCCAGCAGCAATGTTAGAGCATTTTTCTTGGCATTGGAAGAACGCCATGAAAAATTTCTTCCCTTATATGGTTCAAGACTGTCATTAGGCTTTCTCGGTTGTTGGCCTGCTGCGATATTCAGATGAGCAAGAGCGAGATTCAGGAAAATCTCTACTTCTTCTCTTTCTTCTTTGTACAAATCCTTAGGTATGTTTCTGTGGTAAGCATCTAAGTCGGATGCATTTATCTTGTTGAGCATTGCAAGATTATAGACTGCAAAAGCTGTTTCGCTGTCCATGTTCTTTGCACGGTAACCTATATGCTTGGCGACATAGTTTGCTGCAAGGCTTTCGGCTTCATCAATTCTGGGGGTTCTCAAAGACTCGTTTATTGATATCAGAGCAAACAGAGCATATTGAGTTGCCCACCAAGATTCGCTGCCGGAAGACTTCCAGAATGAGAACCCGCCTGAATTGAGCTGCATGCTCAGAAGGTGATCCAAGCTTTTTGAAATAAGCTTTTCTATTTCGTAGCGGCTGCGGCTAGGCAGTTTGTTGTTGGAGGCCAATTCATAGGCAGCATAGAGAGCTAAAAGTCTGGAAGAGGTCTGTTCCAGACATCCGTGAGGATATTCTATCATATACTCTATTGCTGGAAGGAGTCTTATGAAGGGATTTGGAGATATACTTAGCTTGACAGAACCATCAATAGTATTGGCAGGCATCTTAGATACATATTCCGGTATTTTCGGAGCTATGTTTTCCTGCTCTCTTATAATTCCATTCTTAAAGGCTTTTATGCTCAAGGAAGGAATAGTTACTCTCAAGTCTCTTTGAACAGCATCTTTCATGCCATTAAAGTTGCCGGAAAGAGTCACGGAAGCTTTGGGAGTTGCTTTTTCTGCTTCAAGAAGGAGCTTATGAGTTGTGACGCTTTGAGGTTTCATCAAGGCTTTTTCAGCAACAAAGCTGGCTATTATGTTTTCAGCTTTTTCGACCTTTATTTCAGCTGTTCCTGATTTTGCAGTTTTGTTTTGTATTGCGACTGTCACATCAGCACGATCGCCAATAGACATATAGGAAGGCACAGAAGGTTCCAGGTAGAAGTCCTTGGTGACTCTGAGCTGTCTTTCTGACTGACCGCTGCCTGCTGATTTATCTAATGCAACAGCATAAATTCTATAAGAAGTCATGCTGTCAGGCAGGGTGAAGTTGATTGAGAATTTGCCGTCTTTATCAGGGGTTATAGCAGGGTTCCAGTAGGGAACCGGCCTGAAGTCTTTTCTGATCTTAAGATCTGATGTTACTGAACCTGAGCCTTCACCGCCACCTGTCAAAACGTTGCTTTGAATGACTTGCATTATTCTGTTCGAAATCAGAGAGATTCTGGTATCGCCAGAAAATACAGAAAGCAGGTGAGGCAAAAATTCAGAGATGCTTTTGAATGAAGGTGTTTTGAAGACTGTCAGAGACAATATGGCTTCATCAACCACACAAACAGCTATTTCAGTGTCAGAAGCTTCTCCGGCGGGATTGGTTACTTTGAAGTTCAAAACGAAGTCTTCGCCTGGAGCTGCGACCAGTTCGCCTTTTTTCTCCGGAGCTATGTTTACTTTTATTTCTGCAACTTCGTCTTTGATGCTTATATCAGCGTAGCCGAAGAACATTCTAGGAAATTCGCTATCTATTTCATAGGCGTAAAGAGGGAAGCCGCTTCTTGTTGAAGGTGCTGCCATGCTGAAGAAAGCGTTGGGTTTGAAGTGTTCTTTAACATCTGTTTCGATGACTCCGCCCGATGATTTCAAAGCTATTACTTTATAATCCAGCAGGTCGTTTGTTTCCCATGTTAACAAAGCATAGTCGGCTCCTCTAGGAATACTATAGCGCAGAGCCAGTTTTTCTCCGGCTTTCGCGGGGTTTGCTGTGGGCTGGAGATGTATTTCATTTTCAGAACGTTGAGCTAAGTCTCTGTCGGAAATCGTGCTGAAATAAGGTCTTGAATAAGCTATGCTTGCAGACGAGGCTGCTGCAGCTCTTTTTCTGCCGTGGCTATAGACTGCTTTCAGCAAATATTCACTGCCTTCAGGGAATACAAGCTCAAATAGAGCTGAGTTGTCGGAAATTTCTTTTTCGTGATAGGCGAATGGTGTCCAAACATCTTCCCAAGCATAGTATATTTGGCCGTTAGGGAAACGTTTTTGAGTATAAACATTCCTTTTTTTCATAAGAGAAAGCTGGACTTTTCCTTTATTTATCAAAGTTCCATCTTCATCTAGGGCTATGACGTTTACAGGTATGTTTTCCCCAGGAGCTGCACTGTCAGGAATGCGGGAAATTCCCAGTTTGATTGGGACAGGCACTTTATAAGACTGTACAAGAGTAGCTGGACGGCCATCTATATCCAGAACGGTTGCTGTGAATTCTACTGTCTTGATTCCATCGGCTATGTCTTGTGACATTGGAATGGAAACCTGCAGTTCACCATCTTTGTTCAGAATCGCAGTGCCTGAATCTATAAGCTGTCCTGAGGGGGAAACGCCAGAACTTCCGAAGTCGTATAGAGGGTAATCTCCGACATTAAAGTTGTTGTCTTTCATTTTTGCAGACCATTGAACTTTTGTGTGCTTTAAATTGCCGCCGGAGTAATACTTTGAGGTGATTTTGCAATCTATGAAGTCTTGGTCATCAAGTCTGCCTACTATTTTTTTGATCTTGCGGGTAGATTTGGACATTGCCATTTCAACATAATGTCTGGGAGGAGTGAAGTCTTGAACTTGAAACTCTTCTGTTGTGAGATAGATGGAGTCGCTTGTTTGAGCATTGGTTCCTGTTTTGGCTTTTGTGCTGTCTTTACGATCCATAAGGTAATCCCACTTTTGGTCGAGAGATGTGCCCAAAGTTGCTGAAATGCTCTTAAGCAATTCTAAAGAAAGGCTATAAGCGCCTCTTTTGGCATTGGCGGAAAGAGTGAGCTTGCCGTTGACTGTGCCAAACTCTGATATTGGAAGCTCTTCGTTGTAAATAACGTCGTTGAGAGGGTCGTAAATTTTTACTCTGACTTTGGCATCTGCCGGAATGGCTGCTTGTCTTCCTTTTAATTGTCTTATAGCAGCTTTCCAGTATACATCGTCTCCAGGTTTGTAGACGCCTCTTTCTGTGAACGCTTTTGCCGAAAATTTTGCAGGATCTTCGCTGTCAGGAGCCGTTGCCCTGGCTTGAGAAGAATAGTATCTGTTGCTGTTCAGAGGCGTGAAAATGCTGTCGTTTGCAGTTGCAGCCATAACAGAACGTAAATCGGCTGTTTTTAAGTTCTTTTTTGAATATTCAAACTTATTTTCTGTGTAGAGGAAAGTATCGTAAGCTTTGGTTTCATTTATTATAAGTATTCCGTCTGAATCAGTTTTTCCAGGGAAAATGAACTCATTGTCTTTTGTCTTTAGAAGCAGGGAAGCATTCTTAACGGGCTTTCCTTGTGAAAGGGAGGTAACCCAAATAAGCAGTTTGTTTTTGGTAAACTTGTATGTGAGTGCCAAGTCTGTAATTTGAAGAAGTCTGGAAGCAGAATGATAATTGTCTTGCTTGGTTTCTCTGAAAATTAAAGCAAGCTGGGCAGCTTTCTGAGGTTCGTCTCTAAGATCAAGAGGCAGGGAGAAGTTTTCTGCATTTTCTCTGTCTTTGGAGCCAAGAAATTCTTGAGTTTTTTGGACTAATTTGTTTGCCTTATAAACTTCTGCATCTGGAACCGGGTTTTTCTTCAGAGCTTCTTTGAAATTTTCGCTTATTTGCTCTATTCTCTTTGCTTCCAGTTTAAAGAGGTCTTCAGTGTATTTTTCTGTCAACTTTTTGAAATCTTCGCAGGGAGAACTGTTTCTGAAATTGTCAGCTGAGTCCAGTTTGTTGAAGTGAGCAATATCTTGAAAATGGAAAGCTATAAAGGGAGGCAAGTTGAGAAAATCAACTTTAAAGTTCCCGACATTTGTATATGAAAAAGGTACGGTTTGAGGGCTTGAAAGTTCTATAACTGAGCCCAGAGTCTGTATTTCGAAAGAAGGTGCCGGTTCTGAAGCAACGAAAGACAACTTCTTGCTGGTTAGACGATCTTGATATTTGCCATCTTTGTTTTTGTTGATTTGAGCGTCGTTAATAGTAATATTGTATATGAGTCCAGGAGTAAAAGAGCCATAAACAGTTATTACTGGCTTTTTATATTGCTTTGAAAGAGTGAAGTAGCCAGGACTAGGAGTTATTTTTATGTTCGGACGCAAATCTTCCGTTGAGACTTCATCTGTGAAGGTCAGCTTAACTCCTTTTGAAGATGGGTCATAAAAGAATGGTTCTGCCGTATCCAGTTTGATGTTGGCAGAATATGCTGCCGTTGAAATTAGAAACAGAAAAAATATAAGCAAAAAAGCGGGTGTTTTCCTCAATTTAAAAGATCCTTCCCTATAAATTTGCATCAATTAAATCTGATGCTACTCACTTGTCTATTATATTACGTTAGAGTTTTTATGTAAATGTGACAAAACAGTGGTCAGTGATTAGTGTTTTGTGTGTAGTGGAGTTCATTTGAGGGCAATTTCACAGATATAGAATGAAAACTTTTTTTATAGGCAGGTTATAAAGTATACTGAAATAAAGCTCATGGATTTTCTTTGTGTTTTTGAGAGGATTTTTAGATGAAAAAACTTATTGCTATTTGCATAACTATCTTTTTGCTTCTATTACTGACATCTGTTGCCTTGATTGGCCGTATTTTTTATATAAAGAAACTGATGGACAGCAATTCTATGACTTTTGGCGAAATGGAGGAACTTCAAGCTCTTGAGCGTAAAGGAGAGCCTTCTGTAGCGCTGCCTGAGGAATTTAAATCTTTCGGTCTTCATGAAGAAATAGAAGCTCTGAATAAAACGAACAATATGTTCAATGAAATGGCCGATCGTGAACTTTCGAGGTTCATGACAGATCTGGAAAAAGCTGTGGGGATAACAGATGAGTATATAGCTTCAGCTGAGGAAGTTGAAAAACTTATAAATTCGCTTCCTGAAGGATTTTTGGATTCCTTAGAAGTAAAATTGCCTTCATCTCTTTCTGTTCTTGAAGAATGGATCGGTTTTGAATTTGCACCGGATCCTCTAACAGGTGAACCTTTCACATATAATCCAGAGAACAAATCAGAGATTTTGTCAGTTCCGGAGCTCATCATAGAAAAAGATCCGCTGGTTGAACTCTTTGATACTTCTGTCAAATTCAATCAAATAATCTTTGTTCCTCCAATATTCAAAGAAGAAGGATACTCACAAAAATATATTTATCATGTTTTTCACTGAGCGCTAATCCCTGTCCGCTGTTTTATAATTGTGCGGAGGCCAATTCGTGGAACTGTCCAGTTTCTCTCTGGTAAACAAATAATACTGACTCTGTCATGCCGCATCTGGCACTTGCTACTTTGATAATAGGGTAAGTATCGCTTTTGAAGCGTTTGCCTTGCAACAGAGTAATTGCTTTTTGTTCCAATGTTGCCGTAAAAGCCTTGTCAGCAGAACCCTTCAAGCTGGCTCCGAATTTTCTGAGATTCTCTCTTTCAGTGCTAAAATAAAGCAGGGAATCTGCGTATCTGGAGTATTTTTCTGTAAATTCATCTCCAGCTGCTTCTTTTGAGAGAGTTTTTCTTAGGGCTGCTGAATCACGTACAGAGAGAGCTATTGTGGCTTTCGATTCTTTTGCTAGTTTTTTAAGGGCAGTCATACTCTGGTTCAGGTCTTCGCCTGCTAATTCATCTTCGCTGATTCCATCAATAATTATAAGTCTGTCATCTGCGTCAGGCAGCATGGCTGCAAACTGGGTAACCTCATTTACATCGAATTGTCCGCTGAGGCTCCCTGAACAGGAAACATGGAGGCTATCGGTTATACGTTTTTCAAGGTTTTTGAGTATAGTTGTCTGAGCAGCTTTTCCCTTTTGCTTTAAGTTGCCTTCTAATGTAAGAGAGTTTAAAAGATTGCGTCTGGGCAGATTTGCAAGCATCAAGGCAGCATTAAGGGCGAATTCGTCCAGCTCTTTTTCATAATTGAGATATAAAATTTGTGGAGGTTTGGTAAAACTGAATATTTGCTTTGTCAAAAAAGCTGATTTGCCTGATGCTTCAGGGCCTGCAATTATATGAATCCCGCCTTTTCTCCAGCCGCCTTGCAAGTTTTTATTTAATAGACCTGAGAAAAGAGGATAAACAGGGAGATCTTTTTCTGATTCTTTAATTAGAGCTAAGAGAGTTTGCTTGAAAGGCTGGAAAACATTGGAGGATACAGGTGCCGCTTTAGATTGTTGATCGGCAGTTGTTTTGGTTCCTTTAAATGACGATTTTACAGGAACAGGAGGCAGTCCTTTTATTATTTCGGAGAGACCTTTTGCGGGCTCGACAGGCGTATTTAGGAAATTGAGCCAGTTTTTAACTTCCTGAAGACTTTCTTGCAAACTGCGCTTCTTTCCGCAGTAGTCAGAAAAAGCAGCTATTCCGTAGGCAAAATGTGAGGGACCCACAGCTACTCTTGCTCTATGCAAAGTTGGGTGATTGTTGCCTGGTATAAGTATTTGGAAATCTCTGTCACAGCTGTCGAGAAGCATGGTTTTTAAAAGACCTTTTTGCAGTTTGCCGCTGCTTTCTTTTACTTCTCCTAAGTAAATTAGAAATCGTTTGTAATAGTCGTCAAGATTTTCCGAATCTCCTAAATTCAGAGCATTTTGGTGTATTTCCAAGGATATTTCTTCAGGAGTCGCAAAAATCATTATGTCATCTTGGCGCACTCCCAGGCTTTTGAGCTTGCCAATACATTTGACAGCGTCATCATATACATGCTGAAAGGTTAAAACTTGTGTTGCAGGCTTGAAAGGACGTCCTTTTATCTTTATTATGCTGTCAGGTTTTTCCAAAAGACTTATGAGTTCTTCTCTTGGAGGGAGTTGTGGCAATACCTTGCCTCCCGCTTCTATTTCTGGAGAGAGATTTTGATAGAGGCAATCTTCAAGAACTATGTCTTTAGCCGTACGGATAGCAAATGTTACAAGCATAGGGCCTGACAATTCTTTTGTGCCTTCTGATGTCAGATATGCTTCTCTGCGGCAATTGTCAGGGTAGTCTTGGATAAAGGCTTGCAGAGCGGAGATTTCAATCTTTATAGGACTCTTCTCTATTTTTTCGTGATGAAGAGTTACAAGTTTTTTCATATCATATCCTTTCATAAGCGTATAAAGTTTATGAGCATTTTTATCCACAGATTAACATAGGACAAACAGTGGGTTGTGGGTAGAAAGGACAAAAGCCTGGAGAAGTAATAGCAATGTACTTATCAGTTTCAGCAATTGAGTCTGGTTTTCTCTACTCCCCACACCCTAACTCCTACTCCCTTGGAGTTTTCACCACCCGCCACTTTCTTTAGGTTATGAGTCTATTATAGCGGTTTTTATTCGCTCAGGAGAGCACTCTTTGTCTAATAGCAGTGCAATTCGATCATTTATTTCCTTCAGCTCGCATTCGGTTGTGATAGTGGAAGAAGTGTAAATTACAAAAAGTATATTTTTTGTATTTTCAAAGACTTTGGTTTCCTGAGAGTCTTTTACTGGGCTGCCTATTGGCTTGTGACTGTCGCTATTTTTGGCTATGACAATCAGATTTTTCAATGTAAGCTCTTGGCCTTCACGGTTAAATATATATTTTTCTTCGGGAGCGCCTACCCTCAAGCTGAGCTCAGAACCGGATTTATCCAAGTCTATAACGCTGATGGGCAAGTTGTATAGCAAAGAAATGTGATTGTTGATATCTACAACATTGTTGATCGGATTGAATGAGCCTCGATTGCCTAAGTCTTTGGCCAGAAATTCCGAGGCTGGCCGGCTTCTGCCTGAGGGATGAAATCCGAAAGTTCTCAACAGGCTTCTTATGCCTTTTTGCATTTTGTCAGGATAAACATAATCAGGCGAGAGAATAGGGGCAATGTCTTTGTCTATTTCTGCCAAATAGTCTGAATTTGAAGGTTTTACTGTTACGCCTTGGGCTTCTACAAGACCTATTCGCAGTGAGGAAGGGGGCAGAGAAATGATAAAATTGGTTTTCATGAATTGTTCTTCCTATATTGAGATCTGATATGAGATTAACTCATGCAGGAATTGCGGTCAAGCGCGGCGTTTTGTCTAAAAGCTGCATAAGATATTATAAAACTTCGCAAAACAAATGTTGTTCAACAATTCTGCTGCTCAAAATCCACTAGTAGACTGTTGCAGCTAAAAGTTCGTTATCGGGTACATTTATTTATATCCACAGATGGACACAGATTCACACAGATGAGGGCAAAATTGGGCAAAAATTGCATTCTGCTACCGCATAATCA